>Ga0206682_10001969_pt1 | contig 19276 bp, 20 predicted proteins | sample M240m12015metaG_FD_155444 | JGI IMG/M metagenome (GOLD analysis project Ga0206682, IMG submission 155444) | Ammonia-oxidizing marine archaeal communities from Monterey Bay, California, United States - M2 40m 12015 | ecosystem: Environmental > Aquatic > Marine > Intertidal zone | place: USA...
ATAATGTTGAAGAAGTATTCTTATCAACTAGAATACCACGCGTTGAACAATCAAATGTAACTGGTAATAGAATCATTACAAATACACGTACACGTACGCAAGAAGGTTGGTGGGATCCACTAGCTCAGTCGTTCCTGATTGACGAAGTAGGTGGAGCTTATATTACTCAAGCTGATATCTTCTTCGGTGAAAAAGATGATAATATTCCTGTCACTGTTCAGATTCGCGAAATGACAAATGGTTTCCCATCACCTCGGATTGCTCCTTTTGGTGAAGTAGTTAAAGATGCTGCAGATGTAGTAACATCTGCGACAGGTGCTACAGCAACATCATTTGTATTTGAATCCCCGGTATTCTTACAAGAGAATGTGGAATACTGTATTGTTGTTCTTGCTAATACAAATAAGTATAAAGTATGGCACGCCGTAATGGGAGAAGATGATACTACTGGTGTTAAAATTAATAAGCAACCATATGCTGGTGTTATGTTTAAATCTCAAAACGCTTCTACATGGACAGCTGATCAAAACGCAGATCTTAAGTTTAAGATTCATCGCGCTGACTTTACTACTGGAGCGACTGCTAATTTGGTTCTTAAGAATGATGAACCAGAAAAAGTACAGCTTAGATATGATGCACTACGCATGACATCAGGGTCTAATCAGGTTAGAGTATACCATGATGACCATGGATTCTTTAAACACGCAACTGTTAACTCAAGTGTTACTATTAGCGGAGTTGAAAGTGCAGTACATGGTATTCCAGCTATTGAATTAAATGCAACTCATGTAGTAGATAATGTTGAGCAAGACTCTTATACAATTACAGTATCAACCACTGCTGGAACAACAGGTATTGGTGGTGCAGGAACAGTTGTCGCAACTGATAACCGTGCATTCCAAGCATTCCAAGCGAATATACAACAGGTACTTGTAAGTAATACAAATATTACATGGGCAGCTAAAACATCATCTGGTTTAGGACTTACTGAAACTTCACGTACTCCATATGTTCTTGACTCTGAGTATAGTCCAATTATTCCAAATGAGACAATGTACTCTAGTACGACTAAGGTAATTGCTACTAGCGATAATAAGAGTTCTCCTACAATGTTTGTAAGAGGAGCGTTTACGTCTACTAGGGCTAATTTATCCCCAGCAGTTGATCTAGAACGTGCAACAGTATTTACTATCGGTAACCGTATTGACCGGCCAGTTGGATCAACAACTGCTGGATTTAATGTGGTCGCTGATTATATAGCAGAAAATACAGCTGATACTGGTTCTGCATTAGCTAAGTACGTGACAAAAACAGTATTGCTTGATGAAGCTTCGTCAACTCTTAAAGTGTTTATTGATGTTGCAAAACCTAATAATACTGAGTTTGATGTTTACTATAAATCTGCTGAAGATGAAACTGCTATTGAAGCTGCAGCTTGGACCCTTGCTTCTCCTGATAGTCCTATTCCGGTAAGTGATGTAGAAGAGTTTAAAGAGGTAGAATGGTCAATTGACCCAAGTGAAGATTTTAAAGCTTTTGCACTTAAGATCGTTATGAAATCAGAAAACCCGGCCTTTGTACCACAAGGGCAAGCACTCAGAGCGATAGCACTTGTATAATGAGTAAACAAATACATATACCTGTAGAAGGGAATCCTGGATTATACCGGGATTCTCGCTCTGGTGCTATTATAAATAAGAATAGATCTGCTGCGCAGCAAGCACGGGAGGCCAGACAAAGGTTTCTCGAAAAAGAAAATAAAATAGAAGAGTTACAATCCGAGGTGCAAGAAATAAAAGGCATCTTGAAACAACTATTAGAGAGAATGTAAATGGCCATTGTTAATATTCAAAACACTAATACGTTCGACGAATGGCGTATTAAAACCAACGAGATTGGTGCCCAACTCGGAGATGTAAGTGGATCAGGTATTACAAATAGTGCCACTACAACATTCGCTGGATTAACTGGAATTAATGCTAATGACTTTGTAGGAGCAGCTGCAACCTTTACGGTTTCGAACGTTGCTGGAACTTATACTGTTGCTATTACTCAAGCAGGAACGGGTTATGCCGACAGTGATACTATCCTAATTAAAGGATCATTGATCGGCGGTGTAGATGGTACAAACGATGCTACTATTACGGTTACTGGCCAAACCGGTGGTAATATTGATACTGCTACAATTGCAGGTACTGCTTCTCCAGGCCTTGCATCTGAGTTTAAATTAGTTCAAGAATATGTGGATCCTACACAAACCTTAAATACTACAGCTACTACTCTTGCCGATGCTATTAACGAGCATGAAGCAGACCTTGGTACAATGTCTCTTACGACAACCGGTACTAATGTAACTGCAGCTATTAATGAGCTTGATGCTAAACAAGGCGGCGACGTACTAGATACTGCATCATCTACTTTAACAGGTGCCATTAATGAGCATGAATCTGACATTGGTAATATGTCACTTAATACAACTGCAAACGATTTAACTGCAGCCATTAATGAAATTAAAGTTACTGCTGATGACGCACAGACCGAAATCGGCGGCGATATGGCAGATGATTATGACGGTTCTGACACAACAGTCATTTCTGCATTAAACAATCTATTTGCCGCAAGTAGTGTGTCAACACTAAATGCTGAATACTTACGTAGAGATGGTGTAGGTGATCTTACTGGATTAGTAACTTTAGATGACTTAGGTATCTCTTCTGGTTCAGATAATATGCTTATTAAAACAGGCGCATCTGATGTAACTCGAATAACAGTAAGTGCTGCTAATGGTAACGTTGGTGTAGGTAAAGCTCCGGGTACGTATAAATTTGATGTACAAGGTTCTGCCAATGCTACTACTCTACGATATAGCGGTGAAGATACTGATACTCGTTATTTGCGTGCAGGCGGTGGAGCCGGCGGTGTTACAGCTATTACTGTTGGACTAGATCTTCAGGGCGCAAATGAAATATCTGGTGATCTTACAATTGGATCTGAGTTAGTATTTGATGCTGATGGATATACATTCTCTGAATGGTCTCAAGACCTTGTAGGTGCAATGTTCACTGGTAATGCTGAATCTGGTGGTATATCTGCTGTTTATGATGACAGTACCGGCAAGATCACAATGACTATTGCTAATAATGCTCACTCTCATACAACAGGAAATATTACTGGACTTCAAGAATTTATTGAAGATACTGCTGGAGCAATGTTCTCTGGTAACACTGAATCAGGTATTAGTGTAACATATCAAGATGGCGATGGAACAGTTGACTTTAATGTTAATGACCCAACTATCACTTTAACTGGTGGTACCACTGGTTCTGCTACTATGACTAATCTCGGTAATGTTAGTATTGCTACTACACTGAGTAGTGAAGCGGTACAAGATATTGTTGGTGCAATGGTTACTGGCAATACTGAAACAGGTTTATCTGTAACATATCAGGACGGTGACGGAACACTAGACTTTGCTCTTACTGCTGACCCGGTAATTACATTAAGCGGAGACGTTACTGGTTCTGCTACTATGTCAAACCTTGGTAACGTTACTATTACTACAACGGTTGCAGATGACTCTCATAATCACACAGTTTCTAATATTGATAACTTTACTGAGAATGTGCAAGATATTGTTGGAGGTATGGTTAATCCTACTAATACTGAATCTGGTATTAATGTAACATATAATGACACAAGTGGTAAACTAAACTTTGATGTTAACGATCCTACAATTACATTAACAGGCGATGTTACTGGTACTGCTACTATGAGCAACTTAGGTTCAATCAGTATTGCTACTACAGTTGCAACTGCTCCTACATTAAATGTGTATGATGTTAACGGAACACGGCTGTACCCATAAAATTATAGGATATCATTGTGGCTAGACCATTTAAATTCGATACAAGTACAAATCCTGATAGTATTAAGGAGATGACAGATTCAGAAATGAATTGGATCGCTCATCGCATACTCAACCAATTTGCATCATCTAATAGTGGTAGATGCCGTGTACGGGTTAATACTGGAGCAGGTACAAGTATTGGTTCGTTTATTGATACAGCAAGACCTAATACCGTTGGATCTCATCCAGTAGGAACTAGTGTTAATAGTACTTCTTATACTTTTTATCAAGAATTAAGTGGATCAGAATCTGAATCTACTAAAAAGCCTTTAGTATTTGATACAACGTTGGACGGATTACAAGAAGCAAGTAATGCAAGAATTGCAGCAGATATTAATAGGCGTACATTCGAAATAATGTCAGCAAGCGGATTAGGTAGTTATAGGTTACAACCTAGCGCTCCAGCAGGAGGTACTTGGTCTAATATAGCAACCATAACCGATACTTCTCAGACAGGTAATGCTACAACAAAATTATGGAGAAAGACTGCTGAATCTTCACCTAGTGCTGTTCGTCCATTAGTGTTCGACAGTGGTTTAGATGGAATTAGGCAAATGTCTGATGCACAAAGTAATACGCTTGTTGCACAATATATTAACTGGATGTTATCTACCGGTAAAGGATATTATAAGGCACAATCTTCTGCTCCGACAGGAGGAGGTACTTGGGTTCAAATGGGGGATCCATTTACAGATACTCGTCAGCAAAGAGGCAATGTAAATTACGCCGGTAATTATACTGGATCTTATACACAAAATTATACAGGTTATTATACTAGAAATTTTGCTCAGGGATATAGTGGAACGTATAGTGCAAACTACGCTTTAACTTATGCCGGACGAGTTTATGGTTATTATACTGGGTATTTTACAGGAACATACACGCGATATTTTTCTCAAGCTTACGCTGGAACCTATACCGGATCATTTTCTGGAACCTATACTGGTTATTATGCAGGTGCAACAGTGCTAAATACAAAAGAAAATGTCTCAACAATTAAACTATGGCTAAGGACTGCTTAAATGGAAATAGTATCAAAAACATATGATCAGCCAGTATGGGGAGACAATGCAAAGTCCCATATCCTGGTCAATATTAAAACCGAAATGGAAGATGGACAAATTATGATTCAATCAGCTGCGGTTACTCGTGATGAGAGTAACCCTGATTGGACTGCCATCGTTAAAGAGCATGGAGAAGACGGTATTCAAGCCAATACTGAAGTCATGCTTGAAGAATCAAAAGAAAATATTGTAGAGCAAGCAGCTGCACAAAAAGAGCAGCAAAAAACTCAAAAAGAACGTACATCTCAAGAACGTTTATTTGATGCAAAGCTTGCTATCTTTGAAATCGAAGATATTAAAAATTCTAAGAATAGAAAGATTAAATCTAAGATTCGTAAAGCTCCAACTGAAATTGAAGCAATGGCTTATGCTACTGCACTTTTATTGAATGTAATTAATGAAACAGAAGAAACCTAATAACGGTTATTTAATTGTAGCGACTCAGTCTAAATACTATTATCAAAGCGCAATATTTTTAGCTGAGTCGATATTAGATTATTATCCAAATGCAAAGATAGCTCTATTCACCGAAGAAGAGTTATTCGAAGAAGTACATGGTTACTTATTTGACTACATAAATGTAGAAACACCATCTCATATACGTGGAAAGCTATGGGCTTTACCAAGAACTCCCTATGACAATACGATGTACATCGATGCTGACTGCGAAGTCAGGCACGAAGACATCTCTACTGTATTTGATGAAATGACCGGTGATATAACACTTACAAAAATTCGTCCATACTCCGGTGCTCAAGTTACCTTTAATAACGGTAGAGATAAGATGATTCATCATTGTGGTGTTTTGTGTTATAACAGTGATCCAATTGTATTAGAATTTATGGAAGACTGGTGGAAAGAATATAAACATCAAAGAGAGGCAGAGCCTTGGCCATACCCAGATGATGCTTCTCTAAGGCCATGGGATCAATATACATTTTGGAGATTGTTACGTATGGATAAATACAAAGATGTTAGCGTTAACTTTTTTAAAGATGATGCACGGTGGAATTTTGTAAATAACTACCGTAAAAATGAAGCGAAAGGTGAGATTATAGTATATCACCATACATTAGATGGAGAAAAGGTTAATGAGGGTTCTATCAAAGATTAATCCGGAATTACAAGAGATTTTAGACTGGTGGAAAGACTGGATTTTTTCAGTTGATGTTGAAGAGAATGCATACACTAGTAGGCAAGGCCCATACGATTGTGATTATGGTACAAGTGTAGAATACTTAAAAGAATTACAAAAGGCACCACATGTAGGTTTTCCAGAGTGTTCAAAGGGTGTATCATTGGGGACAGAACCAAAGCGATATCCTAAAGAATGGGATGAAACTATTAAAGAATGTGATAAAAAACTTATAGGTTTTCTTGGTGCCAAGTACGGTGCTGTTAAGATGTACTATCCAAAGGACGGATTTTTAGGTTGGCATAATAATGCTAATGCTCCAGGCTATAATATTATTATGTCGTACACTGAAAATGGCGGTGGATATTTTGAGTACGAACACCCTATCAGTAAAGAAATCGTTAGATTACAAGATCCAGGTGGTTGGACTATTAAGGTAGGATACTTTGGTGGACATGACGAACCAGATCAAGTATTTTGGCATGCAGCAAAAACAGATGAGCCACGACTTACTTTAGCATATGTTATTCCAGATGCTTGGATGTGGGAAGAGATGATTGCTGATATTGAGGAATACTAAAATTTAGCTATTACTAAAGGTTCTTCTGCTTCTAATATTGTATAGTTATTAAGTTTAAAAAAATCACAGTTTTCTTTATAATGAATATATGAATTAGCGTAAATAAAAGTGCAATCGTCTGTAGTCCATGGTTGCATTTTTTTCTTTATGTTATCTGCACTTATTAAGTATTTGGTTAAAGGCGGAAACCTAAAAAATATAATACAATCAAACTTATCTTCAGTTTTTAAATAAAAGTTATTGCCTGTTATATTGCTCATTGGTATAACATCGTACCCCATAGAATTTCTTACCGAGTTAAAAAAAATGTTTTCTTCGTTTTTTCGCCAGTCGTAATCTACCATGTCTGATAATGATAAATCCCATCCTTGAGGATTTATATCATAAACAAATTGAGAGCATCCTATACCAGCACCAAAGTCTAATACACTTTTTCTATCACCAATATATTTAAATATTCTTGAGTAACTAATGCATAGTCCTCGGTAGAATATATTAGTTGAATCTAGATACTGCTGATGAATATTAAAGTCTTCTGCAAGCTTTAAAGATTTATCTTTTATAATGTGAAGTTTTTTATTGATAATGCGATTCGAATCCATTGTACATCCAATCTTCTGTAGGCCCATTAAACATACAAACTAAAGCATCTTCTTTATAAAACAAATCAAGTTCATCATAAGGAAGATTTTTACTTTTAATTCTATTGCGCACTCGTTGAGCATGGCCCACATTTTCTTCTGATATACCACATAGTCTCGAATACATTAATCCTTCTGGAAAGAAATCTGGATTAAATCCTTCATGAAATATAAACCTATCAATCCCTTTATACTTCATTACATAATACTCCGGATCTGACCAAAACCTATCCCATATATGTGAGGTTTTACCAGCAGTCCAAAGCAACGTTGATGAATTGCAATACATATCCCAACGCTCTTTAAACTTAGGTGATGAACCATCTGTAATACAGTCTTCGCCTTTCCAATAAGCCTTTATCATTGTTAGATTGTCAGACAAATAATCAAATATATTGTCAATATTATTTTGTATAACTACGTCAATATCAAAGTATAAACATGTACCCTCAAGAAAACCATCTTCAAACATAGCTAGTTTATTCCAGTAGATTTCTAGGTCATGTTCTGGAGGTATAGATATAGTATCACATTCAAGATCTGTAGGATCTTCAGTATAGCAATAAAAATTGTGTGGAAGTGTTAAGTATTTTTTAACGTTGCGCTTTAAGCGATTAACGTCAGAGGCAGAGTACTTAGTACCCCATTTTACACATATAACATTTATCATAGGTCTATTTATTATGTTTAATATGGATGAAGCAACTCAAAAGGCAATTAAGAAATTTCCTTATCGTGCAGTTGATATCGCTAATTCTTTTGACTATAAAAAGATCTATTGTAAAAATTGGATGGTAAAACGTCTTGCTAAGATACAACATCAGGGTATGCTTAAACCTAATATAGAAAGAATCTATATTATTGGAGGCTGGTATGGTAATCAACTAATACCAATGCTAGATGCTGCAATCAGGTATAAACAAATACATTTTATAGAACAAGATGAAGAAGCATTATATATCGCAAGAGAAATACTATTTAAAGGTCATACAAAAATTAAGTGGATTCATGGTGATGCCACTGATATAGAATATAACTGTGGTTCTAATCTTATAATAAATACTTCAGCTGAACATATGAAGCCACTTAATATTAAATCTGCAATCTATGCAGTACAATCAAATGATTATTATGAAGTAGATGATCATACTCATTGTGTAGATTCTGCAGATGAATTAGAAAACCAATATAATTTTTCTAAAATATGGTATAAAGACTTTAAAAGCATGGGCGAATATAATAGGTTTATGGTAATAGGAAGAATACGTAATGAAGATTAAAAGTAAAAAAGATATAAAGCTTAATCGTATTGAGCTTAAGCAAGACCCCGATGATCATGCTACCGCTGTTTCTCCTGTACAATCAGATAAGCCTGATATTGGAAAAATGCTAGATGAAGTGATTAAGCGTGACGGGCCATTCTTTTGTTCTCAGCCGTTTATCCATATGTACATCCCTACTTACGGGTTTGCTCATCCGTGTTGTAATACATCTATGAACGTTAAAAAACATATTGCTGAGATAGGCATTGACGGTGTGTGGAATCAACCTGAACTTGCTGGCCTTAGAGAAGAGATGGCTAATGGAAACAAAGAACGTGATCGTACAATTAAAACATGTTATCGCTGCATTGAAACTGAGTACCTAGGGTTTCCTACACCGCGTATTGCATATAATAATGATATGAAAAACGATAAAGAAGAATTGGCAGAACTTGATAGGCTAGTAGAGTTTGTCAAGAATAATCCTGCAGCAGAATATCCTATTCCAGATAAGATTCATACCGCACAAATAAAAGTATGGGGTAACTATTGTAATCTTAAATGCCTTATGTGTTCTGCTGAAGATTCATCTTCAGTTGCCGAAGAATGGATTGCACTAGGTGAATACACTCCTGATGAAATCAAATTAAGATCAGAGCAAAGATCTGGATCAACAGTTCCATTTACACCTCCGCTTATTCGCTATGAAGATAATGCAATAGATGAGGAAGAGTTTTGGCGCAATATTAAAAAGACAAAGCGTATTCAACTTATAGGCGGCGAGACATTTCTTATTAAACAAAACATTCAGATCCTTGAACGTTGTGTTGAAGAAGGTTGGGCTAAGGATAAAAAGTTATTCATATTTAGTAACAACTATGGATATCCTAAAATGGAAAAAATCAAAGAGCTTTTATCACACTTTGAAAGAGTCCATTACAAATGTTCTATGGAACTGTGGGGACCAAAGAATGATTATATCAGATTCCCATCAAAATGGGATGAGGTAGAAAGAAACATTAGATTAATTGATTCTCTACCTAATGTTGATATCGGGTTTGCAATGACACTTAATCCTATATCGATCGGATATGTCGACGAAGCAATGAAGGCAGGTGAGGAATTTGGTATTATGCCAAGCTATTTTAATGTGACTCGGCCTCGTTGGTTTACTCTCAAGTCATTGCCAGATGATGTAAGAGATTTCTATCTTGACAGATTATATGCACAAGACTTTAAGATAATTCAGAAATGTACAAAGGCGATTGAATATCTCGAGAAGCGTGAGTTTGATCAGTCACTATATGAAGAGATGATTGTAAGAATTAAAGCAAGAGATAAACTGCGTAATGATAATATTTTAAATCATTTCCCAGAATGGTCTGCACATTTTAAAGGAGAATATTATGAATAATGATGAATTGTATAATAGCCTATCAGATAGATACAGTACATGTTATTATAAGCAAGATGATATTCCTAGTAAAGATTTAATTAGTACTATCCTAGAAGAATCTTTAAAAGTAACTCCAATATTTTCTAATCTGTGGCATCATAGAGTTGATGTATACGGACCTGAGTATGCTGAAGATAAACGTGATGTGTGCGTACAAACAGTAGAACACCTTGCTTATAGAAGTATGTTCGATAATAGGAAAAAAAACAAGCCTGGAATTGAACTTCTACATAATGATTTAGAGATATTTGAAGAAAATATAAAAACCGGTAAAGTTAAAAAAGATGGCTTTTCAATTTTTGAAGAGCCTGTTACATTTAATACCCAAGTGCTAGCTCCGTATCTTTTAAAATTTACGTTTGATCCATATACATTCGGAAAACGAAAACTAGAAGAAGTTAATCCTGATAATGAAGCACTTAAGGGTATGAATTTTAAGGCACATCAAGGAGCCATGGCTCAGGCATATGCTATTGCAGTTATAGCTCGTAAATACAATGTTGACTCTTCCTTTTGTGGCTGTTTTATTATGAATGATTTCAATGTTAATAGGATATGGCACAATGACGATAAAATTATTAAATTTATGGGTTTAGGATATAAAGATATTAATTGTTATGATGGACCAGATTCTAAACATGGGAAGATGAAAAAGCGGCCAACATTAAATGATAACGTTGTTAGGTGGAATTAATGATATATGAATCTGAATATGGCACTGTTGATTTTTGGAATCCTTATCCAAGATTAAACGAATTTAAAAAGATAGGCATTAACTTATCAGGCGGAGCTGATTCTTCACTTGTTACATTTATGGTATGCAGAGAATTAACAGAGCGCAAGTCTAATGCACAAGTCAATTTTATTACTGGTGTACATAACGCTAGACCAACAAATGAATGGAATGCAAGGGAAATAGCTGAATTATTTAGAGAGATGTTTCCTAATATAAATTTCGGTGAACACTACTTTGATTATTATGATAAGAATCATGAAAAAGATAAAGTAAACCATCATGCCGCACATGAGAATAGATTAAGAGATGAAGGCAAGATTGATGTATTGTTCCACGGGCGTACAGCAAATCCAGATAAAGAAGAAGCAGAAGCTCATAACCTATTATATAAGCGAGAAGAACGTAGAGATAAACACGGTAATGACAGAGAGCCATATCATGAGCATCACGGCAAACCTTTCTACTGTCCATTTGAATTCGTAGATAAAAGATTCGTAGCAGATATGTATCATAAGTTTAATCTTATGGATGAGTTATTCCCGCTTACAGCATCTTGTGTTGAGTATGCAGAAAAGACTGATTACTTTACAAAACCCTGTAAAGAATGTTGGTGGTGTAGAGAAAAGAAATGGGCATTTGGAATGTATGACGGTGGAGTTAAATAAAACAAACATAGAGATACTTAGGTATGTAACTGAAAATACTATAAGTAATTTAACTATAGAGTTAATGCCGTTTGATGCAGTTGAAATGATGTATGGATCAAATACCATAGCGTACGCTGTATATGAGAATAGAAAAAAAAGTAAGCACCATGGTCATGGAGCAGTCTTTTATAATGATAATGTAAAAAAATATCATTACAAAGAATGGGAAACTTATGCTGCAAAAAGATTTTATAGAGAATACTTTGCACATTATGCAAATTTTCCGTACTTAATAGAAACTAATATTGCTATAATTAAAGCTATATCAAAATGTACAATTAATTGTATATTAAAGAAACCTGATAGCGGTTGGTTTTTTTGTGGCTATGACGAAAGGGATATCGATGAACGCCTTCAAGACATTGTATTATAGAATTAAAACTTGGTATTATGTAAAGTTTAAAAATATTAGTGATGAATTTATTTATGAGGATGATGATTAATGTTATTAACAGTTGGAGATAGCTTTACGGCAAAGCGTTGGGATGATGATAGACCTTGGCCAGAAATACTATCTTTTAATATGGGAATGCCTTTACTTAATCTTGCTCGGGAAGGAATGAGTAATGAATTTATATTCCGCAATTTTGTATACGGAATATCTTTAAACTCAGATATTACGCATGTTGTTATTGGTTTATCTAACTGGGACAGGTTAGAACTTGGGGCAAAGTCTAAATATACTGAATGGAACTCAGCAACTAAAACTATGAAAAAATCTATTAAACATTCAAAAAAATTATTAGACATGTATAACGCATATTTTAATTCTAAGTATTATATTGATTGTACAATAGGTTGGATCAGAGCTATAATAGATTTGTGTGAGAGCAAAGGTATAGAATTAGTTATTACACAATTAGTTAAACCCTTATGGTTTTATGAAAAAAATTCAGAAAGACAGGAAATAAAGACTTACCTTGAAAAGCATGAGTTACTAAAAACAATAGATAAAAAGTATATATGTAGATTTTCTTTAGATCCAAGTGATCTAGCAATTAATCATGACAAAGATGGGATATGGTGGAAGTTTACAGCTAAATATATGAAAGAAGTCGGTAAGTCTGAGTATTGTGTTGGATTTAATAAGTATAGTGATAATATGTTTGATCTTCATCCTAACTTTAAAGGTCACAGTATGATTGCAAAAGAGATGTATAATGCTTTTAACAGATGATAGTGGAAATACTGTAGATTGGTTTGAAACATATTTTAATACTACTAAACAAACCAATCACTATATGCATCTGTCAGGTGGAGCTGATAGCGCTTTAACTCTTTATATTATGGCTAAATGTTTATATGATAAAAAGAGAACTGATGAAGTATTAAATTGTATTTATGTGCAAAATACTTCATATAAATTTGAGGATGCTGGAACTAAGGTTCCTTTACTTATTAACTATGTTGAAAGTAGGTTTGCCGGAGTAAAAATTAAATTATGGAAGCATCAAGCAGGAACAACAAATGAAGACAAAGGTCCTATATTACTTAAAGCCAGACGTATGTTAGGAGCAGGTAATTCTATTGTTATTAATTCCATTCAGCATGGACCAAAGTTTATTAAAGACTTTAGAAATAAAGAATCTCTCATAGCAGATAGCTATCAAATGCTTAATTGTCGGCCATATGTAAACGTAGATAAACGTTTTTTTGCTTATCAATATAAAAAATTTGGTTTAATGGGAGAATATTATAATTTAACAGTTTCATGCACATCAGAATCACATTCTATTCCGTGCAGAAAATGCAGCTGGTGTCAAGAAAAATATTGGGCATTTGGCTCTTATGACGGAGGTGTAAAACCTGAGATGATTCACATACTAACACTTAAAGTAGGAACTAAGTACGGCTCTGAATACGTAAATAACTTATATAGATCTATTAAGAAAAATAGTACAACACCATTCACTCTGTATTGTTACACCGAAGATTCTACAGGATTAGATAAAGATATTATTGTAGTACCGTTAGAAGATCCTTCAGAGTTTTCTTTACAGTGGCACAAAGTTAAGTTTCATAAAATAAACTTTGCTGATATACCTACTGGCGAAAAATGCATTATCCTTGATATTGACTGGATAGTTACTAGCAATATGGATCCTATACTTGATTATGATTTGCCAGAAAAAACCTTTGGTTGTTTTGAAAGATGGTGGTCCAATCTAAGACACTTATGCAAAATTAACGGTGGGTTTCAAATGTATTATATGGGAGATACACACCGGCTATGGATGACATTTAGTAAGAACCCTGATCATTGGCAAAATTACTATGTTAAGAATGGATTAGCAACAGGACCAGTTAATGGCGAACAGAACTTTATTGACATGCATGTAGAGCTTGACCGTGAATGGTTACCAATGAAATGGTTTGCTAAATGGCAAGAAGATGATTGGTTAAAGATTCAAAAGAATTGGAACGAAGATGTTAATAAACGCGAGCCATACTATATGGGTGGAGACTTTGCAGAATCAATTAAAATGGTCCACTTCTCCAATGCAGATAACTTAATTACAGAGGCAATGGAGAAGCATGACTGGATTAAAGATTTCTGGAATTAAAACACTTTAACTTTGTATTTGTTCTGAAACTCTTTTGCGTGCTCTATTGTATTCACCATAGGCTGACCTTTAATATTTAGACTTGTGTTTAGTAACATAGGGCATTTAGTTTGATTATAGAATTCTTCTAATATAGGTCTTAGTATAGATCTACAATTCTTTTTAACTACCTGTACACGGGCGGACCCGTCTATGTGAGTGACAGACTTATAATCGTGTTTTGCTTGTGAAGTATATTGCATATACTCATTCATTGGTCCATCAAAATATGATTCAGCAAATTCTTCAAGAATCGCTGGTGCAAAGGGTCTAAACAACTGACGCTTCTTTATTTTATTAACAGTATCTTTAATGTTTTTACGAGGATCTGCAAGTAAAGATCTATTGCCCAATGCTCTTGGCCCATACTCAGCCTTACCATTAGCAATGCCACATACTGAACTTTGTGAAAGAAATCTTGCAACAGATATCGGATTAATATCACGTTTAATATCATATCCAAGGTAGGGATCAATCCAATTAAGAGGCTTATTATATACAGATGCTGCAGCTCCCAATGCTGAACCACAATCTCCTGGATTCGGCATAATCCATACTTCGTCAAATAAATTTTGAATTTTGCTATTAGCTACACAGTTGAGTGCTACTCCTCCGCCATAGCACAAGTATGATGAATACTTACGAGCGATTTGCATAACCTCAATAAGTTTTCTTTCAAGAGTATCTTGTGCAGAAGCAGCTAAATCTTCAGGCCTTCCATTAAGCTGAACACCTTTATGTAGATTTGTTTCTAGCAAATAATCTAAAGCATGCACGGGTTCTCCGTATGCTGCCATACCCATAGTAATATATTCATCTTCCATAGGCTTTAATCCACATGCCTTTGTCACGGCTGAATAAAATAAACCAAGAGAATACGGGTATTTACGAGACCATACCTTCTTCTTTTTATACCATATAGAAATAGTATCCCATTCACCTATTGCATCTACTATAACACAAACCGGCTCATTTGTAAATGGTTTTGTGTAATAAGATGCTGCGGCATGTGACCAGTGATGAGATACATATTTGTCGTATTTAGGACGAGACTTCCATCTTTGTCCTGCAAACTTTCGTCTAGTATTCTTTAAAAATGGCTTTTCATAAAATACAGTTTTGCCGTCATACTGTGGCATAAGCAGAGAATGATTTTTATCGTTTTTTATTCTACTATATCTTTCAGCATGACCTGCATATAATATATTTCCATTATCAATAACAGCCATTCCAGCATCGTGGAAGCCGTTAGAATATCCAATAATCATTGATTTCTTATATTGTGAGGACCTTCCCAACCGGCTGGTCGTTTAGTTCCTTCACCTCCCTCAAATACTTCATGCACTTTATTGCTTGTAAGATTAGTACCGCAGCGCTTTACGCAATGCTTATACTGTCTCATTTTCCAACGCATTCTAATCCAGTCTTCCATATCATTATAGTTATTTACAATGGTATCGAAAGTATTATTTATCGGATCAATATTAAAGCTAAAATCAGTATCGGTAAAAATAGGATCTAAAGTTCTATTTTTCATGTATTTATTTTTATAATACTGCTGCCCCGTTATACAGCATGGAAACATATCATTCTCACAATTAATAAAAAATGTGCCACGTTTTTCAGAATAACATTCTATATCACATTCCTGTACATTTTCCTTGACGTGTAACACCTGATATTCAGGATTAGTAGGAACCTCATATACAAATGTTTTATCACCAACCTGTCGTGAGGTTGATAGATTATTGTTTTCAAATCCACGAGATGTTTTCTTTACAATAAACTCATCCATGCCCCATTTATATGCAATCTCACGAGCTTCTTCTACTTGGTGTTCATTATGTTTCCATACAATATAAACCCAAGATCCTTTACCTCCGGCATCGAGGAATGTTTTTGCGTTACGTTCTATTTTACTCCACTTGGTATTACGTCTGTATAGGTGATTAGTATCAGCCAGACCATCGAGGTGAAACCACATACGAAGATTGTCAATCTTAGCTGCACCCTTCCAGAATTTTTCTGTCTGTAGAGATGCATTAGTTTGCACTTCTTGATATAGGCCTTCACCGTATTTTAATATATCAAGAACATGCGGATGCATAAGAGGATCACCATAACATCCGCCATAATCAATTGCATCGACTATACTATGATCTAAGTTATCGATTACATGTTTGTGAACATCAACAGATAAATCGCTAAATCCAGCTACCGACATTTCTTCACTTAGCTCATTAAATGTTCCGGTTCGTGCACAAAGCGGGCATGCCGCATTACAACGGTTGGTTAACTCAAACTCAATATTTCTAACTTTTGTATTGAACATCAAACTTCCCTATTTTATCAATCGCATGTTGTTTAAAACCATATCCTAAACTTTGACCTACTTCAAATATCTTTAAAAATCTACGATATCTTTCTTTATAGTCTGAGTTTTCGTTAGACCATTCAAAACCAAAATCATCATATAGTTCTCTATGATCATAGTCAAGTGGTGTACCTTTATCTATTAACATCATGTGCGGAGATATTTCTGTTGTACTTGAATACTCTTTATATTTGTGCAGCATATCAAGTGTCTCTTGAAAGTCTTCTTCGGTTTCGGTAGGATAACCAACAATTAATAAGAACTTCATCTTAATTTTTCTTTTACCAAGATTACTTACAAACCAATCAAGATCATCATTAGTAAATTTCTTTCTCATATGATGACGCACAGATTCATTACCTGATTCTATACCAAGAGTTAAACCAGTACAACCTGAGTTTGCAAGATTATCAAAGTCAGATTCTTTAAATGTATTCTTTGCACGAATAATAAATTGACCGTTCCATTTAAGCTTATGATCTATTTTAGCTAGTTCAGCACATAGAGTTCTAAAGTGTTTCATTGAACCATTAACAAGAGAATCAGAAAAAGATATACGTTTGAATCCCTGATCAGCAAGCTTATGCATATTCTCTGCCACAGTCTTACCATCCCACCATCTATACTTTGGCCATATAGATGCAACATCACAAAACGTACAATTGCGTACGCACCCGCGTGAGCCAGATATGACAGCTGATTCATAGTTATGTTCTTTATGAATTTCTGTATAATCTGGTGGAGGTAAATTATTTAAATTATCTATTTGCTGTGGAGGTCTTCCATTAATACCTGGATAGTATTTGTTACCGCGTAAATATTCTAATAGAGCATACTCACCTTCGCCTACAATGTAATCACCATGGGGCCAATCGCATTGTACACCACTTCCTCCATAAAGTACATTGTTATATTCAGATCCTATCTCTAAAGCAATATCTTTTTGCTCATAAGAAAAAACTGAAATACCTATGTACTTTGCAGGAAATTGTGATATAGTAAGATGTATAAGATCTATATCTTCTATTTGATTGCCATCAATAGTTTTTACACTGAATCCGTTTTGTTCGATATATGATTTTAAGAAACCTAATGCTGGTGCAGGTTTGTCTTTATCCATTTCTGGTAGAGAGACGATGAGTATGTCATACACTGAAAGCACCTACTATATGGATACGATCTATCTTACTTGCATTTAATGCAGTATGCATTTTTGTCGTATCAACGATATATGCTTCGCCGGTTGCTGGTAAATGTAAGCGTTCATTATCAACAAGGAGAAAGCAATGCTCATGTGTTACAATAGGAATATGTAAACGTTTCGTTGAATCATTATGCCAATAATAACAAGTTTTTGGTTTCATTTTCATCACACGAGTCCGAACTAATTGATGCTCTTCCATGATCTCATTAATATATGGCATGTCAAATAGAGGCTGATCATATTGTAATTCATTATTATCTACATGTAAATAGTTTTGTCCTACCGTTGGCTCAATAGGATCCATGAATGGTGTATTGCCCTGAAGATATATTTGGTTATTGTACTCAGGTAAAAGAGAAAGCTCTTCTATGATTTTAGGAAGATTGTACTTTAACATTTTTAAAATTGCTCCCACATTTTCTATTGCACACGCCTAAATTTCTTTTATCCCATTGATTCTTTAATTCTGGGTAAACCGTTGTATAGCTTTCTATAATAGTATCAAACGAGCTATCAGTTAGATCTGTTACTACCTTTTCATTTTCTATAAAATCGGCAAACTCAGGTTCTTTTCTGTGTTCTTCCGGTTTAAATTTACGTTCCCACATTGTTGGTTGAACATGACAGCAAGGTAGGATTCTGTTATCAGATGTTAGATATACCTGCTTAGTGTTTTCTGCCATACAGCTAACTGGTTTTTCTATAAGACCGTCCTTTAAAAGAGACGGCTGAAACTTAGGATTCTTAGGTAGTCCTATATCAGCTTGAATTACTTTATCTTTTTTCTTTCTTTTATAGTCATTAACTTTTAGATTACCTGGCATCTCTGGACTAAAATTTCGTGTAGTTAATTTATAGCTAAATGATTCAAATCCCATTTTCTTTGATAGTTGCTCAGCTTCTTCTACTTGATGCTCGTTATGTTTAAAAACAATCATAATCCAATGCGCGGTTCCGCCAGCTTTTATGAATGCTTTTACGTTTTCCATAATACGAGACCATTTAGTTTTTACTCTATATAAGTGATTAGTGTCTTCAAGACCATCGAGAGCGAAGGTAACATGCATACCAGGAATTTTACCTAATTGACTCCACCATTCAACTGACCGAACTCCTCCATTTGTATCAATGTTTTGATATTTTACACCATATCCTGCGACCTTTTCAAAGATCTCCATTGCTTTAGGATGCATGATGGGATCGCCATAATTGCCACAATAAGTAACTTTGTTAATATTTAATCCAGCGGCTGAGCATAATATTTTATCAAATGATTCTACAGGAACGTCATAAATACCAGATCTATTAATAATATCAGATAGACCTCCAGTATTCGTTCCAGTCCTTGGGCATTGCGGACACGCAGCATTACACCTATTAGTAATTTCAGTATCTAATTTAATAATTTCATACATATTTAAATATTTTTCTTTTCATGCTATACCTCTTCTCTCACCGGTATACTCTTTAATTATAACATATTTCACAGTGTTTGTACACCTATAAATAACATTATATGCAATTATTTATCTATCATCTAGATTTTAAATTGTATAAATAGTTGTAGAAATCTTAACTAAATGCGAGAAGTTGATGGCAGTATATGC
>Ga0206682_10001973_pt1 | contig 19264 bp, 7 predicted proteins | sample M240m12015metaG_FD_155444 | JGI IMG/M metagenome (GOLD analysis project Ga0206682, IMG submission 155444) | Ammonia-oxidizing marine archaeal communities from Monterey Bay, California, United States - M2 40m 12015 | ecosystem: Environmental > Aquatic > Marine > Intertidal zone | place: USA...
TAGGACCACCGGAAATAGAACCAAAAGCACCTAAACAAGTTAAGAAGGCAAATGAGGAAGAAGAAGATTCCACAGATCAGTACATAGTATACAATAGAAGTGATAACTACTTTTTATTCACAATGCAAACACCACGTGTTAGAGACCCTAACGTCGATGATGAAGATGAAAATAGCGGTTACATGAGTCAGCAAGGCACAGCATTCTTTTTAAGTGGTGTGTACCAAATATTTGGTATAACCGCAAACTTTAGTGGTGGCATGTTTGAAATAGAAACTAATGCTAAAAAACAAACGGCATTGAGTTTAGCAAAACTTGATATGACACAGAATTCATATGACGGAGCAGATGACTAATGGCTTATAAGGCAGATAGATTTAGAGTAACTAATAAAGGACTTAGAGACAAGTTGCGTGGACATGCTGACTTGGACTTTGGTGTGTATATTGGTGAAATTATTGTAAGACCAAAAGATGCTACACATAGTGGTAGGCTTACAGTTTATATTCCAATGTTAAGTAAAGACAGAGATGATCCTAACGGGTACTACAATGCATATTGGAGTAGTCCATTTGCTGGTAGCACACACTCAGCAAAAATAGGACAAGATGAACAAGTATATGGTTTCCATGATACACAAAAAACATATGGTATGTGGATGGTACCACCTGATCCAGGTAACTTTGTATTAGTATGTTTTGCTGATGGTAAAAGAAAATTTCCAGTTGTAATAAGTTGCTTATATCCTGATCAACTACAACACATGGTTCCGGGTAATGCGGCCGGTCCTGCATACGGTACTAACTTAAAAGTTCCAGTTGCAGAAAAAAACAGAAATGAAGAATCTGTTAGTCACAGCATAAATGCAAGAAGACCTATAAACCCTTATGTAACAAAAGCAATTTTAGAACAGGGTTTAATAAATGATGCAGTTAGAGGAATCAGTGTATCTTCTGCAAGGCGTGAATCACCAAGTCAAGTATTTGGAATACTTACACCTGGCCCAGAAGTAGCAAATAAAAGAAGTAGTAAAAAAGATAATACTCACAGAGAACCAGGACATAGCATTGTTCTAGATGATGGTGACATTGAAGGCGACAGCAAGAATGTTAGAATTAGAACTGGAGGCGGACACCAAATATTACTCGATGATACATCTGGTGACATTTATATTATAAACAAAAAAGGAACTGCATGGATAGAAATGTCAGATGCAGGAGATATAAATGTATATGCTGAAAGAGATTTTAATATGAGAGCAAAAGGCAATGTAAATATTAGGTCTGATAAAAATTTAAATCTAGAAGCAAATTCTTCAATATATGTACAAGCCGGAGAATATGAAACTGCAGACCAAGTTATAGATGTTGATGGTAATCCAAAAGGAAACTTTAGCCTCAACATAAGTAATCAAACAAACTGGTTAAACAAAAAAGACTTTGTGTTACAAACAGATAGCACTGGTGCAATTCATCTTACATCTCAAACAAAAATACATCAATCTGCAATCGGCGACATTGATGTAGCATCAGACGGTAAACTTAAAGTTTTCGGTGCTAGTGGAGTTGATATTAAATCTGGGTCAACTATAACATCACAAGCAAGTGGTAGAAATAATGTACTTGGTTCTAGTGTACACTTAAATGATGGTGGTAGTGCCCAGCAGGCAGAAAAAGGTAAAGTTGCAACACCACATCCTATAAATCAATTCCAAGATCAACCAATTGAAAAACCTACTTGGGAATATCCAGAAAATCCAGACGATATAGACCAGAATACTGATCCAATGCCTACACAAGGTAAAAGGGATGGTGTTAAAGCCACAATAAAAAGTTTACTGAGTCTTATTACTACTAGAGAACCTTGGGAGTATCGTCCTAAGAACGATGACTAAGCAATTAGTGTAGTGTTCTTCTCTGCCAATCTCTTATAAGCATTATATTTTTGCTCTTCGAGATCTTTGATATTACGTTGCAATAGTGTAACAAGTGTTTCAAGTTCAACAATTTGTTTCTTTTGCTCACACACAATTATTCTAAGTTCTTCTTCTAGTGTATTATTTAATGTTACGTTTTGATTACTCATTGAAAATCTTTTCTTTTAAGATGCCTACTACATCGTAACTTAGTAAAACTTCGGTATGACTTAACGCAAATTTTATGTCAGTTACATTATTAAAATTGTCAGGATATGATTCTTGTGTTAGAACCGTTAGTAAACCATCGTTTCTTTCTTGACCAAATCCTGCTAATACATTACCACCTCCAGATGAACCTGTGGTAATAATATTAGTTATCTCAAAATTATTGTTTAAGTTAGATAATGACTGAATTATGTCACTATCTGGTCTTGTGTTTTGAAACAGTTTACTTTGCCTGAAAACTAAGTTTAACCACTTAGCAGTTCTACTACCTTTCCAAGGAGCACTTAGAGAAATAAAGTTTTCTACCTTTGAATCAATGCGATTAGCAAGATACATACCTAGTAGACAACCATAACTGTGACATACAAGGTGTACTTGCTTACCGTCTAAGTTGTCTACATAGTAATTGTGGAATCTATCTACAATGTCATCAAAATCTTCATGAACGTCGTACTCTAAACAATGAGAATTATGTTCAGGTAGAAATAAATTATAGTATTCATAACTTAGAGCAGACTGCCCAGTGCCATGTAAAAAAATTATATTTCTAGTTTCTAAAGGCATTCTTGATAAGCATCTCCATGTCTTTAAACTCTTTTGGTATCTTATCCTTTTGCCCAACTAAGTTGACCATCTCGAATAGAACATACTTTTTAGTGAAGGAATCATATAATCCTACAGACTCAAAGCGATTCTTTTTCTTAGATACCATTTTATGAAAACGGTTACCATAACCCAGTGACTGATCCGAGTTTGCTAACTTTCTGTTGGCTTTCTCGGCATTTTTGCAAATATTGTCAAAATATTCTATAACGTTACGCATTTTTTTCCTATAATGTGTAAAATATGAATTAAATGTGATTTTCATCACACGCCATATAATATATATTAAAGTACTTACAAAGTCAACCGTTTTTTTGGTTTATTTAAAACGTGTTTTAAAGGTTCTTGATAAATATTGATATGGCAAACATATATCGAGGCTTTAGTACAATAGGAAAAATTAGACCCCCGTATACACTAACGGACGGTGAACTAATTAAGACCGACTTACTCAATGAGCTCAAGGCAAAGAAAGGCGAGCGAGTAATGAGACCTTCTTTTGGTACTAGGATTGAAGACATGCTTATGAACCCACTGGACAAATTTCTTGTCCAAGAAGTAGAAGATGAGGTTCGTAGAGTAGTAGAGAAAGATTCTAGAGTAGAACTACAAGACATATTCACCGAAGCACTTGATCATACTGTTAAAATTGTAGTGAATCTTAAAATATTACCTTTTCTAGATGAAGAAGTACTATATTTAGATTTTGCAAGAAATAATACAGAGACTTAAAGATGGCGATAAACAGCAGACAAAATAATCTATTCGCGGCTGAAGATTGGGAAGTAGCCTACCAGGCATACAGTCAAGTAGACTTTCAAGCATATGACTTTGATACTATTCGTACAGCAATGGTTGAATATATCAGAACTAACTTTCCAGAAAACTTTAACGACTATATAGAAAGTTCAGAATTTATAGCAATTATAGAATTGCTGGCATATCTTGCTCAAAGTATTGCATTTAGAATGGATGTCAATACCAGAGAAAACTTTTTAGAAACTGCTGAAAGAAGAGACTCAGTATTTAAACTTGCTAGGCAATTAGGTTATAACCCTAAAAGAAATATTGCGGCAAGTGGCTTAGCAAAAATAGTTAGTGTTGCAACATCAGAACCTTTAACTGATAGTTCAGGTACTCCTCTAAACAATAGAACAGTAAGTTGGAATGATGCCAACAACCCAGACAGTTACGAACAATTTATTACTATATTAAATAGTGCATTCGGTAACGTCAACAGATTTAGTAAGCCTGTTAAGTCAGGCACAGTTGGAGGCATTGCTACTGACAAGTACGATGTTAAAACTCCTGCAAATGCTCCTTTAACATTTAACTACAAAAGAGATATAAATGGTATTAGTAGAGCATTCGACTTTGTAAATGTAGAATTCGACGATGCAGGTTTCTTTTATGAAAAGCATCCAGATCCACAAAATGATTTTTCTATAGTACACAGAAATGATGGATTGGGATTATCCAGTAACAACACTGGTTTCTTTATGATGTTCAAACAAGGAACATTAGCCAGCCAAGAATTTAACTTTGCACAACCAGTAGAAAATAGACAACAAACAGTTGGTGTAGATGACATCAACGAAACAGATGTTTACTTACAACAAATAGATGCAGATAGAAGTGTACTAGCAAAATGGGAAAAAGTACCTAATACAATTGGACAGACACTAATGTACAACGTGAAGGCAAAACAAACACCATTGCTTTATGCTGTACAAAATTTAGGTACTGGTGGCATCAACTTGCAATTTGCAGATGGTAACTTTGCTAATGTACCTGTTGGGAACTATAGGCTATACTACAGAACTAGTGATAATGAAAGATTCAGTGTACAGCCAGATGACTTTGGTATTGTAACAACATCTATACCTTATGTGAATGGCGATGGTAAAAACTACGAACTTACAATTACAACAAGATTAGAAAATGCTGTGAACAACAGTTTACCTGCAGAAAGTATTGCAGGCATTAAAGAAAGAGCACCACAATCATACTACTCACAAGATAGAATGATTAGTGCCCAAGATTACCAAGTACTCCCTTTAGCAAAAAGTACTAATATCTCAAAACTTAAAGTAACAAATAAAACACATGCTGGGCATAGTAGATATATAGATATTACAGACCCAACTAGCACATTCCAAACTACAAGTTCGATTGCAGAAGATGGTGCATTGTATTCAGAGACTTCAAACTCTTCAGATTACTTTAATTTTGATAATGTAAATACACCGTTGGATTTTGTAAATACAAAAATACCAACTATACTAAAAAATCAAAAACTGAATGATTTTATATACAGTGATTTTAGAGATTCATTCTTAGATACTGCATCTTACAAAGATACATTTAATTTAGAACTATTTAATATTGCATGGAATACATTACCTAAAAAAGATACAGGTAGTAAAGGTTTCTTAACAGAAACTTATACAACAAATAATGCTATTGATTTAAATACAGCCAATAACTTATTTAAGATTATACAAGAAGGCTCAGTAATGAAGTTTTATGACCCTGCTAATGTAGGTGATTATAAATGGGCAAAAATAATATCAATTACAAACAATGCAATTAGAACTGCTAGTGGTACTAATGTTGACGGTCCTATTACACTAGACAGAGAAATTCCAAATGGATGGAAATCAGATCAAATAATTACTGTTTTAAGAAAAACATTATTTGCATTAGAAAGAACAGAACTGCAAACAGCATTAGCAAACAAAAGAACTTTTGGTTTGAGATTTGATCCAACTGACAATAGATATTATATTATAGAAAATAATGACTTATCAGACGACATAGAATTTAGTATTGCAAACAGTGGAGACGAAACAGGTGGACAAGCAGACGCAAGTTGGCTTTTAAAATTTACTTATGTACCAGTAGATGCTTCAGCATATAGATACAATATAGAAATTAGAGGCACTCAATTTATTTTTGAAAGCCTAGAAGAAGTTAGATTCTATAATGTGAATACCAATAGAATACAAGATAGTGCAACAGGCTTGGCACTATACGATACTGTTGAACTTACAACATTAAATGTAAGACCAAGTTTTAGCGAAGTGTTTGAATGGAGAGATACAAACGATAACAACATCGGTGATAAATGGTATCTTGTATCAACAGGTGATACATTTGCTAATATACCTCTTATTTCTAGAAACATCGAATATAGTGATTTAGAAGTTAGTATTACATCTAACTTTGGCTTATGGAAGGAAGGCTCTTCTTCAAGTGGAGAATTTGTTGATGAAATAACATTACAATTAGGCACAAGTCCAAATACAACTGACGATGCAAACGTTGTTGTAGTAAAGAACTCCGGACTTGTTGATAGTTTACCAATTGTAAACGTTGCATTTACAAATGCTACATTTGGTGTAAACATATTAGATAACAATGGTAACATTTCTTACTCATATAACAAAGAAGGCACATCTTTTAATAATAACAGAACATTGGCACCGGGTGCCGCTGGTGATGGCTTTGGGTTATTCTTACTTGATAGTAATGTTACTACCCAATCAGGTAACTTGCAGATTAGATTAAACGAAAGACAACACTATGGTGCAGATAGTACTGCAAGACAAAATAGAAGTGACACTATAGAAATTAGATATGTTACAGATACAACAAGATTAGATGATCCAATAATTTATAGTGCAATTGGAAACTTCACATATCAAGATGGCTTTACTGATCCTAAAAAAATAAAAGTAACTCCTGTAAATACAGAAGGCGGTGATGCACCAAATAATCCTATACAATTTGCAGACTTTGTAGGTAGAGATGATATAGTTTTATTTGAACAATACGAAGAGTTTGATGGGTATACTTATACAAGACCTGTTAAATCAGGCATATTAGATTTAAGAAAAGAAAATGGTGTAAACTTTAGTTCAGACTATTCACGAATTGCTGGAGACAGTATAGGTGATGCAGAAAATAATACAGGTACTGTACATTTAACAGACGATTATGCATACTTCTTAGTTAAAACTAAAGGAGTTATTGAAGGCTCGGGCAATCCTAATACATCATTTGATAACACCATTGGAAAGTTGCATAATAAAAAAGTTTATGCAAAAGCAGATGGCAAAGTTTATCAACTGTCAAAAAGTAGTACAAATTTATCAAGAGTATCTCATTATGAGTCTTCTTCACATTTTGCTAAAAAAGGAAGAAGTTTTACACAAAACTCAAAAGCAAAAAGACAACAACCGGTTGTATTTAAATGGAATCATATTGCAGACAATAGTGTGCGAATAGATCCTAGTATTAGTAATATACACGAAATGTTTATTTTAACAACAACATATTACAACGAAATGCAATCATATTTAAATGTACCAGGTACAGATTATCCTACACCACCAACTCCGTCAGAATTAGAAACAGAGTTTATGCATTTAAATGATTTAAAATCTGCAAGTGATCAACTAGTTTTCAGAAGTGGTAAATTTAAATTATTATTTGGTGATGATGCAGAACCAGAATTACAAGCAAGATTTAAAGTTGTTAGACTTCCAGGTACAAGTTTAAGTGACAACGAAATTAGAACGCAAGTTATTGCCGCAGTAAATAGATATTTCAATATTGAAAATTGGGACTTTGGTGATACCTTCTACTTTACAGAATTAAGTAGTTACATACATCAGCAAGTTGGTAATGCAATAGGTAGTATTGTTATAGTACCTAAAACTGCTAGTGGTGTATTTGGTGATTTATTCCAGGTTAAATCAGACGCAGATGAATTGTTCATAAGTACTGCAAACATATTAGACATTGATGTCGTAGATAAACTTACACAATCTAATATTAGACCAGACAAATCATCAACAGGACTCTTAACAACATATGACGGTGCTACCAATCAAGTAGGGCCATATGCTATAAATGGATACTATCCATTATATGCAACTAAAGAAGCAGGTGACTTTGCTGGCGATGGCACTAGTCATACACATGAATTCTTTGGTAAAGTATTTTACATGCCAAATGGCATAATGCATTATCATGGAACTTATGTATTAGATCAGAGTGTTAGCGAAAGTGGAACAGGAAATACAATAACATTGAACAACACGTTGTCAAATAATTCAGCAGGCAACACAGGAAGTGGTTCATCAGGCAGTGGATATTAAAATAAATGGCTGACAAAAAGTACAAAGATTTACCTAGTAATATTCAGACTACTACTGTTAAAAACTTTTTCGAAAGTACAGTAGAACAATTATTCAGCAAAGCAAATGTTGAAAATATGTCTGCTTACATAGGTAGGAAAGAATATGATGATTACACCCCAGGTGAAGACGTTTATATTCCTCAAGATACACCTAATAGGGAAAAGTATAGTCTAGAACCAGTAGTCAATAGTGTAGATCAACTTACTGGAAGAAGTTCAAACTTGATGTTCTATGATGACTTTTTAAATGTATTAAAAAGTTACGGTGTAGATACACAAAATCAAAACAATTTATTTAATTCAAATTTTTATAGTTTGCTACCTCCTATTGATGAGGACAAATTTGTAAACTTCCAAGAATACTTTTGGAGTCCAGAAGGACCACAAGCAATAGTAGTTAGTGGTACAGCAAGTCAACCTATAAACATTATAAAAGATATTATTGGTAAAAACACATTTACTGATCCATCTGGTTATACTTTTAAAAATGGTGCAGTTGTAGAATTTGCAGGCGACTATGTAATACCTCAGTCATATAAAGACAGTAGATACATTGTTGAAGGTGTTGGCGATAAGATTATTTTACATAACAAAGAGCAAAACTTTTCAGCAAGTTTCTCAACTCCGTCCTTTGCCCCATGGGATCAAGAAATAATAACAGGTGAGTCTAATTTAGTTACAACAGACATACCTCAAGGTGCAGTATCAGAAAGTATTATTGCATCACATGGTTTTCTTGATAATAATACAGGTTTGTATTATTACTTTGACGCAGAAGGAGAACAATCTACAATACAAGTAAATTCTTTAGATGACACAGACTTAAACGGTAATCCTTACTGGCAAGGTTATGTTTCTGAAGCAGACGGTTTTTTAACTTATATAAATGATGGCTTATACGGATTTGATAATGAACCATGGGACGGTGGTAATACGCAGGAAACACCAGATTACATTCTCATGCAACGTGCGGCACTAGATAAAAATATTTGGAGTAGAATAAACTTTTGGCATCACAAAAACAATTTTATAGATGCAGGTTCTGAATTACCAGGTAAAGAATTTAGAGCAAAAAGACCTATATTAGAATTCAATAGAGATATTGAAGTATACAATTTTGGTAATACAGGTTTAGATTTTAATGCTGACTTAACTGCGGCAGGATACACAAAGTCTGAAATACAAGGTAGACCAATTTCAGCACCAATTGACAGTCAGGGTATTAAAGAAGAAAATATAGTTTTAATACCAGATGATACAGAAGAAAATTCAAAATACATTTATATTGTAAAAGCATCAACAAGTAAAACAGTAGTAGGTAGTGTAACAAATAGTTCAACATTTATTGTAAATGATATTAGTGACATTTATCAATATGCTACTATTACAGGTAGTGGTATTAGTTCATCTATTGTAGTAGAAGATATAGATAGTGATGGAATGATAACAACATCGTCACCAGTAACACTAACAGACCAGCAAACCATCACATTCGGTGATAGGGTTATACTAAAGAGAAAACCAGCAGACAATAATCCAGCAGGTGCAGAAGATGGTGATAGTAATTTTATACCTTTTATACCTGAAGTTGGCAACAGTATTTCTATTTTGTTTGGTTCTCAAAACCAAGGTACTGAATACTATTGGAATGGAAAGAAATGGGCACTGGGCCAAAGAAAAACAAGAGTAAACAGTCCTATATTATTTAAAGGGTACGATAGTGCTAGAAATGTTGTTGATGATGAGCTAGTATATCCGCAATCATCATTTAAAGGAACAAAGTTATTTTCATACAAAGATGCAGTAGCAAATACACAGAATGATAGTGTATTAGGATTTCCTTTAGAATATAAAAACTTTAATAATTTTAGCGAAATTGTTTTTAATAATAATTTAAGTTCTGATGTAATTAGTTATGTGTCTTTTGGGGGTACAACAAACTCTTATATAAATGGATACTTGTACTACAAACAAAGATTAAGTAACGGTAACATAGAATATAGAACTATGTGGAGAGGTCATAATTCTCCTTTTGAACAAGTTGTTGAAGATAGATATGAAATATCGCAGGCCGAAATAGATGCACAAACAGTAATATATAATGTATCAGCAGTTCCTACAGATAGTAATCTTATAAGAGTTTATATCAATGGCAAACGTACTAAAACATTTACATTTAATAGTGTATTGACTGCTGTTCAATTTGATAATTTTAGTTTTAATATCAATGACGTAATTGATATAAAAACACAGACCAATACTGGTCATATATTAGGTGAAAACAGAAACGGTAGATATGAGATTCCATTAAGTTGGGATTCTAACACTGATAAAGTTGATATTCTTGAAATCAGTGAACCTCAATATATTGAACATTTTAAAAATTTAATAAACAACCAAGAAGAGATCGTTGGCGAGCCTCTTGGTAGTAGTAACTTTAGTAACTTAACTAAAGAAATACAATACGCAGACAAAATTGTGCAATCAGATGATGATTTACAAACTGCGGCTTTCTTAGTAAGTAACGATAATTTTAATATAATTGACTCATTGAGATATAATGCTGATGAGTATATTAAATATAAAAATAGATTAAGAAAAGAAATCAAACGTTACATTGATGGTAACGACATACTTGGTTTAACAAACAGCAATATACTAGAACTTGTAATACAGAATGTTATAGCATACAATCCAGGTAAACTAGTATTTGATTACAGTTACATGTTAGCAATTGGTGATAGATACGACGAAGAAACAGTTGTAATCAATAACGTAAATCAAAAAGAATATGTATTATCAAGATACACTGATTTAACTAAAATAGAAAATGTAGTTTACGTTTACGAAACAGATAGTGAAGGTAAAGATCAAATGCTATTGATTGATGATGACTATAGCATAAACAGTGAAAATAGTATTGTAACCTTAACGTTTAACGATACATATAATTTAGTGTTAGGTAGTACTGTTAAAGCAAGATTCTTTAATACTAATAGAGAAAGTGCTCAGTGTCCACCAACACCAAGTGCAATGGGATTATATCCTGTATCTAAACCAGAAATATTTACAGATAATAGTTTTAATGAACCAATCACTGTAATACTCGGACATGATGGTAGTAAGCATGTAGCAGTAAACGATAAAGAAGATGAGATACTGTTAGAGTTTGAAAGAAGAATTTATAATACAATACTACAAGTCTACAGAGATAAAGAAGAACATCCTGACTTAAATGTATACGATGTTCGACCTGGACGATTTAGAACAACAGGTTTTTCAAGAAATAATTTTTATAATATTTTAAGAGAAAGTTTTAACAAGTTTGTTACTAGAAACGAAGTTGATTTTGTTACTAATGAATATTACAAAGAAGATGACTTTTGGACATGGAACTATAATAGTGGTGTACCAAAACCTGCATACTGGAGAGGTATATTCGAAGCATGTTACGACACAGAAAGACCTCATACACATCCATGGGAAATGTTAGGTTTTACTAAGAAGCCAAGTTGGTGGGATGAACAGTATGGAACTGATTATGGCTCAACAAATAATGCATTATGGAAAGATTTGGAAGAAGGCATTATTAGACAAGGTACTAGAGCTAACGTAGAAAATGATAGATATAAAACTAGAAACAATCCATTTAGAAGAATAGGATTAAAACTTGAAATACCAGTAGATGCACAAGGTAACTTAATACCACCTGCAAATATAATTAGTACTACCTCAACTACTAAAAGTATTTCATGGTCTCAGAATGTTACAGGAACACCTAGTGCTAATGCAAATACATTTGTTGCTACAAATGGTCTATCTATAAGCGAATACAATAATTCAGGTAACACATTTATAAATGTTACCACAAATAACATTCCAGGACATGACACTGGAACATTCCCGTCTACAAATAATACAAATGAAATTGTAGACTCAGAATTCAATTACAGTTTCCAATTTGCTACAGGTATAGCAACAGGAAACTTAGCATACTATAATGATTATGCAAATGCAACATCAACAAGTAATACTGCTATAGGTATTGCAGTAAACGGTGCAATGATTACAAATGGTAATACAGGTATTACATTTGAAAGCACTAACAACTGGCATTATAATGCTTTGTTTAGAAATGATGTTGATAGAGATACTGCTGGTGGTTCACCTGACAGTAATAATATTTACGGATATGTACAACCTAGTCCACAAACAGTTGGACTTACTAGTTGGGCAACAGATAGCCACTCACCAATTGTTGGTTGGGCATTTGACGGCTTACCAATATACGGACCATATGGATACACCGATGGTGCCAATGCCAGTAGTGCTATCAAGAGAATAGAAAGCAGTTACGAATTAAGAAGTGATGTTAGATCTGATATAGCCAGTGGAGCAACAGGCTTGCCCACAGGTGAGTTTGTAGAAGATTTTGCTTACAATCCAGGCAGTGGTGATCTAGATCAATTTAACGGACGTTTTGGTGTAACTCCAGAATATCCTGCAGGTACATACTACTATGTTGCAACAATAGATGCAAACAGCGACCCAGCATATCCTTATGCGGTTGGTGGTAAGTTTGTTGACAACCCAAACTTAGCAAATAATTTAACTGGTACAAAAACTCTAAATACAAACGGTTCTTTAACATACTCGTTAGACAATTCACAGTCAACAGTATATAGTGCTAACTCAACATTGGCAAGTAGCAACTGGAAATTTAGTGACGGTGCTCCAGTAGAAAATGCATGGAAGATTTCAGAATACTATCCATTTGCAATTATAGAATTACTATTTCTTACCAAGCCAGGTAAGTTTGCCAGTGTGTTTGCAGAACCAGAGAAACTTATTCGGGTTTCTGCAAACACCAACCAATTAGTTGACAAGAATACGTTTAAACGATACAAAGTTAAAAATGCTATTGTACATGGCGACATAAAGGCTGACAGTAAAACATTATGTACTAACACTGGTTATACACAATTTATAGATTCATATTTGAGATTCCAGGTCTAAATAATACATCTATATTTGCAAAACCATTTAGATCAGTCAACGGTAAACTAGGACATAAGTTTGCTGGATTTATTGACAAAGATACAATGACAGTATTCAGTGATACATATAGTACAACAGGTAATAGTTCAAGTTTAATATTACCTCAAGAAGATTTACAAATTGATATCCACGAAGGTCCTGTATCTACAACAAATAATTACACAGGTGTTCTCATTGAGAAAGTTAAAAATAATGGATACAAAGTATCTGGTTACAGTAGTTTAAAAAGATACTTTGATGTTATACCTAGTGATAAGACAGGTAGAAAAACCGAAGTTGCTGTAGGTGGCGATCCTGCAGACTTTAGTAACTACGATACATCTAAACAATACAATGAAGGTAACATAATTAAATCAGGTTACAATTACTATCGAGCAGTAGCAGTTGCTCCTGCAGGTACGGCAGTAACTAATACAGCAGTATGGCAAAGATTAAGTTCATTACCACAGGTAGGCGGAGCCGAAGCAACATATTATCTAGATGGAACTGGAGATGTAGACAGAGTAGAGTATGGTACTGTTTACTACAACGTAGACGAATTATTTGATTTCTTAACCAGTTTAGGCAGATATCAAAAATCAATAGGATATAACTTTGGTGAATTTAATACAGAAATAAATGATGTCAACGATTGGCTTTACTCAGGTAAACAATTCTTGTTCTGGAGTATTGGTAAATGGTCAACAGGTAACACATTAAATCTTAGTCCTATGGCAAGTAAAATATTGTTTGCTTCTACTACAGGAAGAATAAACCGAATTGCTGAATCATATAAAGGACAATTTAGTATACTGGATCAAGAAGGTAAAATGATTTCTCCAAGAGAATGTGAAATTATCAGAGAAGATAATATTATCACAATAGCACCAATTGATACAGAAAGACAAATTTTTGGTATTACACTACATACCAATGAATTAGAACATAGCATGATTGTAAATAATAAATCGCAATTCGGCGATACAATTTACGATCCAATTTTTAATCAAAGACAAAAACGATTAAAAATAAAAGGCAAGAGAACTGCAAACTGGAACGGTACATTATCAAGTGAAGGTTTCATAATTACAGATAATGGCTTAAAGCCAAACTTTGATACACTTGCAAGTGATATAGGCAGATATAACGAAATTGGCTACACACCAGTAGAGAAACAAGTTTATGATGCAAGTAGAAGACAATATGGTTATCAAGAAAGAAAATATCTTAGAGAATTTGAATTAGTAGATGATAACCAATTTGATTTCTATCAAGGTATGATTAGAAACAAAGGTACCAGAGACAGTTTAGAAATTCTATTAAACAGTGATAAAGTTTTTATTCCGGGTAATGTTAGTATTTTTGATCAATGGGCATTAAAGATTGGTGATTTTGGCGATACTGAAAACAAACAACGACTTGATATTAAAATTGACGAAGATGAAATAAAAAGTGAAAAAACACTTGTACAAATAGTATATCCAGAAAATATTGTCAGCATAGTTGACGATGTAGAAGTATTGAGTAGAAATACAAAGTTCTATACAAAACCAATTCTTGAAATTGAATCACCACCTGCAGATATTCCAGGTAGTTTCACATACGGTGGAGGTACTACCGCTGAGGCTACTGTAAACTTATCTACTGATGGTACAATTAGTAACGTTACAGTTACAGAAAAAGGATATGGCTATACTATAAACCCATCTGTAACAGTTGTTGCGGCACAGTTGCTTACAGCAAACCTTACAACATATTTTAGTAAGCCTTATGCAATATCAAGTGATTATGTATCAGGCTCAGGCACATTTTCAAATGCTTTAACAGGTATCCATATCACAGACCATTTTGCGCCTAGTGGTAATGCAAATACATTTATTGATTTATCAGGTGTTACAACACTTACTGGTGTAGCCAATGCAATCAACAGTACTGCTAACATTAGTGCTAATATTGTTGCAAGAGCAGTTGAGATTACAACGTCTACAGCAACAAATTACTTACTAGAAATTCAAGGTAATGATTTTGAACTTTCTGGACAAGGTAATAGTGCTATTGTTGACGATATCACAAACAAGTTTTTAGTAGAAGAAAGAAGATATCAGCCAAGACAACGTTACAGTTTCGAGACTGCAAACAGTACAGCACAAAGTGATATTATAGCAACAGTTGACGGCAATATAACTTCAGCAGGTAACGATTGGGTATTCGACGAAGGTAGTAGAACAACTATAAGACCTACTAGTAGAATAACAGGCGGTAATATATCATTTAATTTTGTACCAGTATCAGTCAGTGACGGAGTATCTAACACTAACTTAATTGATATAGATAATAGAACAGTTATAAACGGAATATACCCACACTTAGATGTTTTCATTGACGGACAAAAACTAGACGATTCATTAGAAACTAGTAGTATTGCAGGTTATATTGTAAGCGAGTCAGGTGCTAACAATAGTATTACATTCTATGATGTAACAAAATTACCAGGTGGTGAATTAAATGAGAATTCAGTAATTGAAGTTGTTGAGTATGGTACTCTAGATTTTGAAGATACATATCAAGGTGATTTACCTGGTAGTGTTTTAAATATTAAAGTTACAGCAAATGACGCCTTAGCGGCCAAACTAAAACAAATAAGAACATTTGAAATTACACCAGATGTTAAAACAGATTCAACAATTTTAATAGACGTTGACGATGGTACTAGAATGATACATAGACCAACTGATATGGCAACTAACGACTTATGGCCAACAACGTCTAGTGTAAGCCACTTAGGTATAGTAGATAGTAAATATACACCATTACCTAACGCAGGATATATTTCAAAATACAATGTCAATTATCAAGCAATGGACTTAACAAACTTTGAACAATTATTTGACAGAACAACTAGAAAAGCAAGTAAGATTCCACAAGCAAATGATTTAATACATTTTGCCATTGACGAGCATACAGATTTTAATGCTTATCAATTAGTTGATACTAATTGTAATGTTGCATACGTGGAACCTGGTCTAGAAAGTAATTCTATTGCACTTTTTACAAACAAAAGTTTACTGCAATTTACGGATGGGAACAGAGAAAATACTGCAAACAACATAAACAAATACTATGATAATGTTGTAGCATTTAAACGTGATAAAAATATTTATAGTGCATACTACGATAATATGAGTTATGCAGACGGTGAAAAAATATTTGACGATACAATAATGGATCTAACTACACCGATTGGATTATTCCTTAACGAAGAGCAAGTTGTTAAAAACTCTTTTGATGTTACAGATATTACTTATACAAGACCTATGGTGCTTGGTATAGAAAAAATTGAACCTAATGTTAGTGGTAATGTTTTAAATATTCAGCCACATGCTTTATTCAATGAAGGTATTGTTGCAAACGCAAACATAGTAGGTAATAACATTGTTGAAATTTCAATAGTAACAACACAGGAAACTGCTGATGGCACAGTATCATTTAGTAATCAATTTTCTGGACTAGCAAATGGTTTATATGTAAACTTTGTTGATACATCAGGTGGTAACTTAAACGGAAATAATTACGAGATAAGCAATCTAAATGTAACTGCTTTTACAACTAACGGAACACAATCAAGTACAGCAAATACTAGTGTACCAGTCATTTCTGAAGTATCAGGTACTGTAACTAATAGTAAAATAGTAACATTACTTGCGGCTAACACAGACATTAGAAATGGAATGTCAGTACTTGGAACTGGTGTAGAAAATAATACAACAGTCAATCAAATATCTGGTACAACCATTACACTTTCACAAAATGCAAACATATCAAGTGGTGCTAATATCACATTTGTAAGTCAAAGTATAATATATACAACAAGTGAATCTTCAACAACAACATTTACAATTGAAGATGCCACAGTAAGTAGTAATGTATCAACTGCAAATTTAACAATAGGTAAAACAGATGGTTTAATAGTTACAACTGATTTTGATACAACAACACTAACACGTGGTGATGATGCTAAAATACAAAATGCTGGACTGTTCGAAGGCGTACATAGAATCAATGATATTACAGTAAATGGTGTTGCTAACACTATTGCTATACCAGGCGAGTATGTTGCACCGTTAAGTGTTACAAGCACTTTTACAGGTGTTGATACTGCTAACATTCAATTAGCAACAGCAAACAGTTCAATTACAGATGGCATGTTGGTAACTGGTGGCGATGTTGCGGCAAATTGTAAAGTACTATATATAGATTCAGGAGGAAATATTATATTATCTTCTAATGCTGATAGTAGTGCAAATTCTTCAATAACATTTACTGAAGATAGATTTGGTAATGCTACACTGGTAGATAATTATGTCACAGTAACATTTACAGAGGATCATGATTTAACAATAGATTCAGAAGGACAAGATACAATACTTGAGCATGTAGTAAACATTGGATATGCAGAGCCTGGATACTACAACTGGGCCTGGAGAGCAAAAGGTGTTCCTACTGCAAATACATTATTAGTACAAGGATACGGATATGATCATCCAGTACCTATAACATATACAACAACCTTTACTGGAACAGGCAACTCTATTGTGATTGCTAGTGAAAATGATTTTGTACAAAAATTTGTTTCAGTGTCAGGTGGCGATGTTGCTTCAGGAACAAAAGTAGTTTCTGTAGATGGCACAACAGTAGTGTTAGATGCTAATGCAGATAGTAATGCAAATAACAGTATAACATTTAGTGCTAATGCAGTCTCAGAAAAACAATATTTAGAATATGGTAATTCTGCACAACTCACAGTAGGCAATCCAGAAGGAAATGCGTACTTGTCATCAACACATAGAGGTAAGATTTTTATAAATGGAATGCCAGTTGCAACTGCTTTTCCAATGTATTCCTCACAAGAGTATGTTGATGATATAAATTATCAATTACAAATTAAACAAGGTGCAGTAGCATTTTGTGGCTCTATACAAATTAGTATTCCTTTTGTGACAGCGGCACTAAAAGCCGCGGCAAAGGCGGGTTATAGCACAAACCCAGGACCAGGCACAGTAAATGTAGCCGGATTAGGTCAAGTACCCACAGGAACATTAGCCTCAAAGGTTTTTGGTAAAACACAAACATTTAGAAATAATCATCATCATGCTGGTATGTCTCTAAGAGTACAAAATGGTGGCTCACATGGTTTCATAGATGTAAATCCTGGCAATAACAATGGCGTAACTGCTTCGGGACCAAATGCCCCGGTACCAACTCCGGCACAAACTCCTGCACCAGTAACACAATCACAGGTCAGACAATCAACTATGAATATTATAGGTCCTTTTGGACCTCCATTAGAATATTTAGGAGATAATCCAGCAAGAGATTTAGCAAACGGTCATTACGGACCAAATGGTGATTCTTTTACAGTGATGAATAAGCAACAAGAACATAAAAAAAATGCGGTTGATCCATTTGGAATGGCAGTTGCTGGCAGTTGGGCATCAAATGTGACTGTAAACAAATTTGGTAAAATTCAGGGAATAACGTATCCAAGAACTTATTACAACTGGAATCCAGAAACAGGACAAAGAGGACTATTCATGTGGATGGGCACTTCTGCTGTATCAGGTTGGATCAATACGTGGATAGACCCAAATTCAGTAATAAAACAAAACACCGGTCCATCATTTGGACCGCAACAGCCGGCTAATTATGATACTTCCTCTGGTACTCCTCCGACTAACACAAACACTGGAACTAATACAAGTAGTACAAGTAGTGGAGCAAATACGCCTCCACCGACTAATACTGTAGTTACTACAATACAGTCACCAGGTACTAGTGGTACCTATTCGTCAGCAGGTACTAATGGTACATCATTTGCTGACTTTAGTCCTATCATAGATATTACTCAAAATGATACACCTTGTCCACCACCACCTAAAGACCCACCGCCACCTAAAGTACCACCTGTAAAAATGGTCACACAATTTATTAGTTATTCAAAAGGTAGAGGTGTAACAGAGAACACTAAATTTAAATTTGCTACTGATAATAACAATGGTGCAGGATGGCCTATTAAAATATTATTTGACATGTTTGGTGCTAAAGACAAAATGACTGTATACCAAGGCACAACAGCAGGTAGCATGGGTAGAACTCTTGCAGGCACAGGTGTAGCAGGTACACTAAGTCAACTAACATCTACTGATAAAACAGAATATAATAGAATAAAAACTGGTTCAAATAACAATCAATATAGCGGTATACAACCTTATACCACA
>Ga0206682_10001976_pt1 | contig 19252 bp, 24 predicted proteins | sample M240m12015metaG_FD_155444 | JGI IMG/M metagenome (GOLD analysis project Ga0206682, IMG submission 155444) | Ammonia-oxidizing marine archaeal communities from Monterey Bay, California, United States - M2 40m 12015 | ecosystem: Environmental > Aquatic > Marine > Intertidal zone | place: USA...
TGCAAATGCATCCATACGTGTTTCTTCTCTATGAATACGATCTAATAATGCTTTTTCTTCATCGGTTGCAGCATCGATATCATCTAATATATTACCATAAGCGCCAAGGCCTAAACTTCCTTCGTCTTCTGCCCATTTTTTGTCAAAGTGAACAGCCTTTGTATCAACTAACCAGTCTGCGTCTTCTTTAATTTCGCCGCCGATCCAATCAAAAATAGAAGGTTCTTTTAAGCCATTTGCTACAAGTTGTGCAGCCTTCTCTGATAGCCCTCTTAATCTATTAACACCCATTTGCGGATTTGTCGATTCATCAAACGGTGTTGCTTTAACATAGTACGGAACCATCCATGGTGCAAATTCTTGTATTGCAGCAATAAGAATTGTATTTGCTAATTCTATTGACTCAGGACTTGTATCAACAGTAAAGTCTGGAACACTGCCGCCAGTTTCTTCAATAGCTATTCTAAGTAAATCGTCAATTAATACTGCATTTTTTATTTGTTTGCTGCCTTTTTTAACAATTACTTTATTTGCTTCGCGAGCTTTCATAATTGTAAATGTATCATTTTCGTACTCAACATTTAAACTATCAGTTGATAATCCAAATACAATACTAGAATGTAGCAAATTGTGATTTATTCTGCCTATACTTGCTAAAGGTCTAAAAACAATTGATTCATAATCTTCATCGGTTAAGGCATCTGCTAGTCTCTGTGCTAAATCTTCGTTTACAAGGTCTTGATATCTTGCACTACCGTTATTCCAATCATCTGGTGTTTTTAATTGGTTCATAAGGTCTTTTACACTTGTTTCATCAATGCCGTCAACGCCAGGAATGAAACTTATCCATCCTTCGGCTAATGCATTTTTCATTTCGATGGCCCAAACATTAACTTGTTGTTCACTTAAATTATTAACAACAGTTTCCGGTTCCCCTTCACCGGCTGCTCTAGCTTGATTTGCTTGTGCATTAGCTTCATATTTACGCAGCAATCCATTGCCTAGCTCTTTAAAGTATGCATACAATTTTTGAGATAGTTCTTTTCTACCGCCTAGATTTACTTGTACTCCGCCGTGTAGTGGATGAAAGTATTTTTCGTTTCCGTTGGCAAATGTAGCTTTGAGTCTTTCGCCGTCATTTTGTAAAATGTCGTCTTCCCAACTTTGCAGCCAGATACGAGGATGTGCATTTTGATATGCATACATCTCTTTTTCTAGTCTAGCAATTTTTTGTACATTAGCACTTTGTAGTATTGACCCTTTTTTATTTAATAATTCGTCTAAGATCACAGCCCAGCCGTTAAAACTAATTGCGGCTAACATATCTCTTGTTGTTTCAATATTACCAACAGGTGTGTCAATAACAAAACTTAGATCAAGTGTTCTACCTGTCCAAGTTGGCAAAGGATCATTAGTTCCTGCCTGTCCTCCGTCCATAATAAGCAATCCTTCGTTAGGACTACCTGGGCCGTACAATCTACTATTTAATAAAATCTGTATTTCTTGTGGACTAAATTCTGGTGTACGTACATCTACTCTAGCATTTGGATCTTGACGTAGTATACTTGTTTTCCACTGTATAACAGCATCAGTAAGTGCTTGCGACCACTCGTCTGACATATCGCCGATCCATGCTTTTTGTTGCGGGTTAGGCGGCTGATTATCGAATTCTAATTGAAATTTCTGCAACTGTCTTTTTAGTTCAGCAACTGTTCCGGGAGCACCTGGGTTATTAGGACCAAGCCTCGACTGTGCTGCACCAGAAGCAAAACTTCTCAAATTATTTTCAATTAGTAATTCAGTTAATTTCATTAATCACTCATTTTTTTGTTTAATGCAGCATACAATTGATCTTTAATACTGTCAACACTAGATTCGTTTTTTGCATTTTTTGTTGCAGTAGCATACATAACTGCTTCGGCATCGTCGCCATAACGATCTTTAAAATCGCTTTTGTTTTTCTTCATACCTTTGACATATTTTTCTTTAGTTTTTTCTTCGTCTTTGGTAAGTTCACGCTCTTGCAGCATCGATTCTAGTGCTTCAACTCTGCGTTCTAGTGCTGCAATACGATCGTCTTTGTCGCTTTCGCCTACTAGTCTATCTTGGAATGGGTGTTTAGTACGTCCTGGTTCGGCCTTGGGCATTGGCTCACTTCCACGCACTTTATCTGCGTGTTTTTGCTTACCTTCGGTGACAACACCTGCTAATGCAGCAAAGTCATTGACACTATAGTTTCTATCCATTTGTAATGAACCTTCTGGAACATTTGCACTTTCTGTGATATAGTCAACTTCTGCCGCAGGTGCTGGAGCATTACCACCTGCTTGTGCTCTAAGTTTTGCTATATCTTCTGCAGGATCCGTAGGATCCATTTCAAATAGTTTATGTTGTAGTGCGTTAAAGTCCATTACTTGATCCTTTTTAACAGTTGCAGTTGTCGCCGCAGTTGCAGTTTTCGCATTTACAATTTGGATTATTACAATTCATTATTTTGATCCTTTCTTACGGCAAGAACCTTTTTCGCCACGTTTCTTACCTGGTACTTTTTCATAACCTTTCCAGCATTTATCGTACTCACTGCTGTTGCCGTGTGCTTCATCTAATTCTTCTTCTGATAGCGTAGTATAACTTGGTTTGCCGCAGTCTGAGCATAGCCCACTTGCTTCTGCTAATCGACTTGCTAAACTACCTTTATAAGATTTTACTTCGCTAGTGCTTAGAGATTTAACATGTCTCTTTGGTTTTGCATCTTCTGCTACTTTTACACTTTCAAATTTTGTGTCATAATCCAATGCATGGTACACACTACTGATATAGTCTGCTGCTTTGGTAATTTTAGCTTGTTGCCATCCCTCAATACCTTCTGCTTCACTTACGTTTTTCAACATCTCGTGTAGTTTAATAGAATATTTTGCAAGTTTGTACAAATCGCTACGTGCCATTTGTACTTCGTGATCTCGTTCTGCTACATCAGCTAAATCTGCGAGACCTTCGTTTGTTTTTTTAGTCATTATAATGCTCCGAATTAGTATACTAATATATTTATCACTTCTTAGATTTGCGTGATTTGTTTTTACCGTTGCTTAATATGTTATCACTATCTAATGCATTTTTAGCAGTACCGTCTGCATTTTTACGCTGTCGTGATTGCATACCGCCTATTGGTGCTGCTACTGCTGCTACTGAACCTGCACTAGTAGTTTCACCCATTTGAGATTTTGCAAATGCATCTGCTTTTGTAGCACTGCCATAATCATCATCGGTGTCGTTGGTATCATCTAATCCGCCATCTGTATGATCTTTTTTGAGTGAATTTGTTTCACTTTGTACTTTCTTAGCAAATGACATTAGTTTTTTGATAACTGGCATCGATATGCCGCTTTTCTTTTCAACATCTTTGGCGTTCTTTGGACCAAATGTTGCACCAAAACTTGTAAGTTCGTCTCCAACTCTTGCCATAGCATTACTAAGTGCATCGTCTTTTACTGTTGCTGCTTGTGTTTTTAGTATGTGACCTAATGCTACAATTTCACGTTGCTGCGGAGTTAGATCAAAGTTGTCTGTAGAATCAACTGCTTCGGATGTTTTTTTATTCTTTTCAGCTTTGCTGTACTTGTCTTTCAAACGTCCTAGCTCTTCTTGACTAGCACCTTCACGACCTGCTTGTGCAGCTTTGTCCATGTACTCTTTACCGTGCTTTTTAACACCGGTATGATACTGTAAGCCCGAACCTTCCATTACATCTAAGTTTTTTATTAAATCATTCATTTTCATTGTATTTTCTCCAATATGCATTGCGTTCGTTTGTACTTGCTCTACGTGCTTCGTGTTCTTTATATTTAGTTATGTAGTGTGCAAGTTCTTCTTTTGTCATTTCTTCTTCTTCTTACCGCTTTTCATGTTTGCGCACCAGTGATACATTTTAGCTTTCTCACCACTTGCTTTTTTAGCACGTTTGCGTAAATCTGTGACACTACCATTACAACTAGCACCTGACTTTTTTACTCTGCCAGGTCTACTTTTGCCTTTTTTCTTACCATCAGCAAAGTTTTCTAATGCTGTAAATATTCTGCCAGGTTGTTTTGGTTGAGATTTATTTTCGTATAAATCATCTATATCATGCCCACCTTCTATGCAAGCCTGTTCCATAGCTGTAAAACGTTTTTCTTCAGTTTGTAATACATCTCGTGCTGTGCGTATTGCCCTATTACCTTGTGGATGGTTAGGATTAATACCTACTACTTCCCCATTCATAAGTTCACTTATGTTAGCAGCCTTGCCTACACGGTCTAGCACTTGATGTAGTTTGTCTTTTGCATCGTATCCGCCAGTTTCATAGCCTTTTTTACCACGTACTTCAATACGTTGCTTGTCATTAGTATCCATGATATGTAATACATCTATATTCTTATCACGTTCTAAACGCAACTTTATACCTTCGGTTAACCCTAAGTTAAAAAGAACATTTGTGCTATTACCTTTTACTTTACTACTAAGTGTAGGAGGACGTCCATCTTTGTCTACTTTGTTGCCAAACTTTGCTGCTTCAATACGTGTTTGATCCACACCAACATCTGGTGTAGTATTAACACCTTTTACAATGCGTCCAACACCCTCGTCTATGTGTTCAATCCTCAACTGGCTTCTCTCCTGTTAGGTGTGGCTGACTAAACCATAGTTTAAACCATTCGTCTGTGCCGGGTCGTATTTTTTTCTTGCGTTGAATCTTAGCCTTCTCGGTACCTGTTATACTCATATTTTCAGGAACATACGGAGTAAACCCTGTAAACTTATTGCGTATACCAGCTAAATGTTGAAGGTCCGCAATATCCATTATGCTGCCGCTTTCCTTGCTTGAGTAATTGCTCTTGCCAAATCTGCAGGTGCTGCTTTAGGAAATTCCTTTTTTAACATACCTAGCAAAGTTTTATCAGATACTTGTAGTCGTTTTTTTGCATATGACATATAATTATTAAAAGGGTCTTTTCTGCCATGCATTACATAATTACCAACCTTTTTAGCAAAGTCCATTACGCCTTCTTCTAGGTCTTCCATTTCGTCAGCAATGATAGTTCTTACTAAATCTTGTATATCACCTTCGCCCATCATTTCTTCAACGGGATTTTCAATTTGAAACTTATTACAATATTGTCCTAGTCCACGCTTTACCATATTTTCCAATGGAGCAGTATCTTTTGTATTTTCTTTATACTCGTCTATAGCAGGAAAAAAGTTTTTACGATAAAACATAGGATCATTGCGCATAAAGATCAACAAGTCTGATGCTACATCGTAATCAGGTTTTGGAATGATTTCTTGTGGGATATCCATATCGTGAAATTCGTTTATTTTTACCATTTTCTGCAACTCCAATAACGTGCCTTATGACGTGGCCCAGGATTAGAACAGTTGTGTCTTGCACGGAAACTTCTTCTACGTGCTGCATTGTCTTTTTTAATCCTTGCGCCTTTTTGTCCAAAGTTAACTTTAACTACGTTGCCCTTTGGATTCTTAACATATACTTTGAACTTTTTAGTGTCACCTGCCATTGGCTTACCAAGTTTGACTTTGCGTCCTTGGTATTCAGCTTCGTCTAACGCTTCGTCTTCATTATACCACATAATACCATATGTTTCAAAAAACTTGTCATCGTCTTCAAAAGTTTCTTCTAATGATTCTAAACCTTCTGAGATATTTTGTCTTTTACGGCTGCCATCTATGTTGTGTGTTGCACTGTATTTTGAAATCCACTCGTTGCGTTCACGGAACATAAATGCACCTTTAGGACGAGGTCCTGCACTTTCGTATTGACTACGAGGTGGAATTTCTATTCCTAGTCTACGTAGTTCAGGTGCTACAAATCTATTAAAATCTCTATCGTTCATTTCGTCATAGAAGTCTGCAAATAAATCTGAGCCGTTTTCTTGCTGATATGCTTCTGCTGCTGCACGGAAAGTATTTGCATCTTCTAATCTTCTAAGTTGACTACGGATTTGTCTTTCATCTGTACCTATTCCAGTGCCACCTTTCATCGCTTGATAAAAGACACCTGCTACAGCTTGTCCAACTGCTGGATCAACACTTGGCGCTGCTTGACTAGGACTAGTGCTATCTACATCTGGCACGGTTTCGCCTCCGCCAAATGCTGGTGCTGCTGGTGCTTGACGATTTACTTCAGGGTCATCTGCTGTATTAATAGTAGGTGCTGCATCTGTACCTACTGGTTCGTCTGGTTGTACTACTGATGTTTGAGCATTTGGCTCTGGTGCTGCTCTCGGCGGCGTATTTCTTCCAAGTGTTGCTCTATCTGCTGCAATTGCATCTAGTGCATTTGTTTCGTCGCCTGGACGTACATTTGGAGACGGTTCGCCTTGTGGTCTAGCACTCGACATTCTGCCAACTGGTTGTACTGGTGCATCAGATTGTCCTGTACTTACTTGTTCTGGTTCTGGTGCAACAACTGGCTGCGACATAACTTGATCATCATCTGCGGCATTTCTAGCTCGACGAGCTTGATCATCTGATTGTTGGGCCATACGATCTATTCTGTCATTTTGAAATTGATCATTCCTTCTGCGATCTTGTCTCTGACGTAATTGACTTGGACCACCGGTTGTTGTTCCGGTAGCAATTCCTCCGTCTATCGGTGGTGATGTTTGTGATACTGCACCTGCTCCTGCATCTCTTTCAACATCAGTCATTCCGCCTGTATTTGGTCTTGCTTGAGGACGTGGTGATGTTTGTGGTGCTGCACCTGCTCCTGCATCTCTTTCAACATCAGTCATTCCGCCTGTATTTGGTCTTGCTTGAGGACGTGGTGATGTTTGTGGTGCAGCTGATTGTGCTTGTGAAGGTGCTTGTGCAGCTGATTGTGCTTGTGAAGGTGCTTGTGTAGTGCTGCCTACACCAGGTTGAAAAGGCGTTGTTGATGCACGAGGAGCACCTGCGTTTCTTGGACCACCGCCTGCTGCTAATGCCGCTTGTGTTTGTCCACCTGCGATACCATCTACTTGAATGCCTGCACGTTGTTGAAATGCTCTTACTGCTGCTTCTGTGTTTGGACCGTAAATGCCGTCTACTGCAACACCTAATTTCTGTTGTAATGCTTCTACTTCGGCACCTCTACTACCACGTCTAAGTGTTGCTTCAGTAAGTTCTATTTCAAACTTTTTTAAACCAAACTCAAATAATCTCATTGCTAACTCCTGCGCCGTTTCTTCAACGTTTTCTATTGCTTCGGGTAAAGGCATTCTAATAGTTTTTACATTGCCTACTTTACCTGTGTAAAATTCTAAAGCATCTTCGTTTAAAATTCGATTACTAGATGCAAGGCATTCTGCTAGATACTTTTCATCCACAGATCCGCTATAATTAATACTAATAAAATGTTCCATACAGTATTTATCTAAGACGGAGCATACACTAATTTATCTACACGTTGTATATTATCACCGACTAGCATTTGGGCAATCATCATTGTTTTATAATCTCTTACATAAAAATAATATCCTTTGACCCAGCCACCAACAAGACATTCTTGTTTAGCTATGTCGCCCATTTTTCCTAGTTTAGGATTTGCATCAATCCATTTTGCAAGACTAGGTTGTCCAGCTTTTTTACCTAAAGTAATTTTGTACTCATAATCAGGCTTAGTTTTACTTACAATTATATTTTCATCTGATTGTAATACTGCTACATTTTGCGGGTTTGGTTCCCATAGTTCTACATAGGGCTGTCTTAGTTTGTTTCCTAAGTCTACTAACATTTTTCTGTCATTGCTATATAAAAATAAAATATTTCTTTCGCAGCGTACCTTGTAATCTGTTGCTCTTTTTAGATGCCTGTAAATATATATTGCATCGTTAAAATGCTCAACAGGAATTGTATCTCTAAAGCCTAAGGGCACTTCGATAATATTTTTGCTTGGTTTATAAAAAGAATGAACTTCGTCTAAACGCTTTTGGCACCATTTTAAATCGCCCTTAGGCTGAAACTCTGTTCGAAAATAGGATGCACAAGTATTTACTATGGCAAGTTTATAAAGGTACTTGCCATAGTGTAATTTATTGCTTTCATACAGTCTCATGTTCTTCGATTTCGCAATCTAATTTCAGTTCATCTTGTCTGTAATCGATTGTGACACTACCACCGTTTTTCAAAGAACCAAACAACATTAGTTTACTCAACGGACGTTTAATGTCATTGTCAATTACACGTTGTAAAGGACGAGCACCCATTTTAGGATCAAATCCTTTGTCTACAAGATAATCAAGAGCATCGTCTGTGATATTGATAGCAATGTCTTTTTTCTCTACTTGTGTTTTTAGTTCAACAAGGAACTTGCCAACAATTTTCATCATTACTTCTTTGCTTAGTTTACCAAATGTAATAACGCCGTCTAGTCTATTTCTAAACTCTGGAGTAAAGAATTTTTTCAAACTAGTATCTTCGTAGTCTTTTTCAAAACTATCACCAAATCCAATAGCGTTCTTTTCAGCATCTTGCGCACCCAAGTTTGTAGTAAGAATAAGTGTACAATTACGTGCATCTGCTTCTTTACCATTTGAACCAGTGATAGTACCATTGTCCATAATTTGCAACAAAATACTACTAACGTCTGGATGTGCTTTTTCGATTTCATCTAGTAGCAACACACAGTTTGGATTTTCCTGAAGTTTATCAATAAGAATACCTCCGGCGCCATCTTCGTATCCTACATAACCTGGAGGAGACCCTATCAACTTACTTACACTATGTTTTTCTTGATATTCACTCATATCAAAGCGTACAAGTTTTACACCCATCTGACTGCTCAACTGTTTTGCAAGTTCTGTTTTACCTACACCTGTTGGGCCCATAAACACAAACGAGCCAATTGGTTTGTTTTCGCTTTTAAGTCCGGCTTGTGCAACTAAGATTTTGTCTACAATATCTTCGATAGCGTTATCTTGACCGTATACTACTTTTTTCAAGTTATCTTCCAAGTGTGCTAGGTTTTCGCTTTCACGCTCTTTAACTTGATCTTCTGGCAGTTTAATCATTTTAGCAAGCTCGTATTGAATGCTATCTTTAGTGACAATTTTATTTTCAGTAATATCACGTACTTTAAATCTTGCACATGCAACATCAATTAAGTCAATTGCTTTGTCTGGCAACTTTTTATCTGTCTGATATTTTACACTTAAATCAATTGCTGATTGCAGAGCATCGTCGTCAATTTTTACATTGTGAAATTCTTCATAATACTTGCGAATACCTTGTAAAATTTTCAATGTAGTATCTACACTTGGTTCGTCTACTGTGACACGCTGGAATCTGCGCATCAATGCACGATCTTTTTCAAAGTACTTGCGATACTCTTCCCAGGTAGTTGAAGCAACAACACTAATGTTGCCTTTTGCTAATGCTGGTTTAAGCATATTAGCAAGATCGTTTGCACTATTGCCACCTCCTGCACCTGCACCACTAATCATGTGTGCTTCGTCGATAAACATAATAGTTTTGCCTTTGCCTTTGAGGCCTTGCAATACCATTTTAAAGCGTTCTTCAAAGTCTCCGCGATACTTACTACCAGCAAGCATTGCACCAATGTCTAAACTAAACACTTTGTATTCTTTTAGAAACTCTGGTACATTTCCTTGTACAATTTGGAAAGCCAAACCTTCAGCAATAGCAGTTTTACCAACACCTGGATCTCCTACCATAAGAACATTACTTTTTGTTCTACGTCCCAATGCAAGAGCAACTTGTTCAATTTCTTCATTGCGCCCGATTACAGGATCAATTTTATTAACCTTTACTTGCTGATTTAAGTCTGTAGTAAAGTCTTTTAGGGCTTTATTTGCAGCACCCTGATTAACTGATTCATCCTCAGTGTCGTAAATTTCACCTTCGGTACTAATGTAGTTTTGAAACTTAGTTTTTTCAATACCCATTTTTTGCGTGATGTAAAACGCCCAGCATTTCTTTTCAGTTAAAATACTAACAAAGACATCTACAATCTGAATATCATTTCTACCTTGGAAAAGAACTTGTGTAAATGCTCTATTTAAAACACGTTCTACTGTGCTAGTTTTCTTTGGTTTGTATTTTAATTCAGGGTCAACAACTTTAATATCGTCAAGATTAGTTTTTAAATAATTTTCTAATTCTTTTTTCATATACTCTACATCAGTACCGTATCCATTAACTAATGTACTAAATGTTTCTTCGCAGAGCATGGCAAATAGTAAATGTTCTAAAGTCACATATTCATGACGCAATCGTCTTGCATCTTTCACTGCTTTGTCAAATACTGCCTGTAATTCTTTGCTAGGTTCAACCATTTATTTTCCTTTTTTGTGCTTTCACTCTACGCTTTTCAGCCATTTCTAATTTTAGTTTGCTAACTCTATCGATAAATTGAATACCGTAAAGATGATCATATTCGTGTAAAAAAATACGTGCATCAATATCGTCGAACTTTTCTTCTACATGTATAACATCCTTATAGTCAGATGTCAAGGTCTGAAATTCAACCATGCAACTAATCGGACGTCTTACTTTAAGTATTAGCTCAGGATGACTTAAACATCCTTCAACTCCTGCTTCAATTTCTTCGCTCAATCCTTTAATTACAGGATTAATTACTACAATTGGAGATCCGAGTCTTTTGTTAATAATAGTTTTCATAACAAATATTTGCCATGGAAATCCTACTTGGTTTGCACTCAACCCTAATCCACTGTGCTTGTTCATTAAATCAATCATGTCTAATGCAACCGGAGCAGGGTGCATTTGTTGTACATCAAATTGTTCTAATTTTGTTTCTAATCTACCGTCTGGTGCTAATACTAGTTCCATCATTTATCTCTCTTATTTTATCTAACATATCCCAATCATCTATTTTTGGTGTTATACCCTTTAGCTCTAAATACATATTACCCGGACGACCAGTGTTCATGTCAGGAAGTCCGTGTCCTGCTATGCTCATAATTGTACCTGGATTAGTGCCTTTGGGTACTTTAACTTTAATACTTTCGCCTAATAAATTTGTCACAAATACTTCAGTGCCTAAGATAAGTTCTAATACATTTATAGCACACTTTGTACGCAAGTGCGACCTATCTCTTACAAAATGCGCATGTTTTTCTACAGTAATTTTTACATTTAAATTACCACGTGGTACACCTTTTATAATGTCGTCACCTAACCCTCTGTATTGCATAATTAAATTATCTTCTACACCTGGCGGAATTTTTATATTGGCTACTTCTTCTCTGCCTGTGCGTAATTTATATTTTCCAACAACATCTTTTCCTGTCATTGCATCACGTAAACTTATTCTTACATTAATTGTCATATCTGCATTTTTACGCATAGGTTGCCGTCTGCCGCCACCAAAGAACTGATTAAATATATCATTCATATTTTGTGAATTCATATTGATTTCGGGTTGGGGATTGTCATACTGCTGTCTTTTAGCAGGATCTTTCAGTGTTTCGTATGCTTCGTTTATTTGTTGGAATGTTGTTTGATCACCACCACGGTCTGGGTGATGTTGCATCGCCAGTTTCTTGTATGCTCGTTTGAGTTCTTCTGGCGATGCTTGTTTGTTTACGCCTAACCTGCTGTAATAGTCCATACTATTACTTATTTAGAGATTAGCGTTTTTTGCTTGAACTTGACTTACCTACTGCTTGTGCTCCAAAGAACGCTGCTACGATAGCTGCAACTGATACAAAGTATACACTTGCCATACTGCCTAATACTGTTGCTGCTTGATCTAGATTTAGTAAAACTGCAAGTACAACCGCAAATGGATATAGTAGCATTCCTGCTAATGAGAACCATGCCATCTTGCGTTGTGCATCACGCATAGCATCAGCATCTTCAAGTTCTCTACGCTTGAATTCTAAATACATTTTTTCTTCTGCACTGCTTACATGTCCGTCGCCGTTTGTATCTGCTGGATGAAAATCTCCTACAGGTTGCGGCGTTGGTGCTGATTGTTGAATCACAGGTGCAACCGGTGCCGGTGCTGGCGCTGCTGCTGGTGTAGGTGCAGGTGTTGTTGTTGGCGCTGCACTTTTTAGTTGATCAGGTTTTTTTCTTGGCATTTTTACCCTCCAATTTTTGTAGTCTGCCCTCTAGGTCGTCTATTTTTGCTGTAATTTTTGGATACTTTTTTCTCCATGCATCCTCAGGCTGTTCTAGCCAAGTTAAACCCCAACGCTCAACAAGGTAGTCTACTGCTAAGTCAAACTTAGCGTATCCCCATAATCCTATTCTTGTTGTGCTTAAATATGCTAGTGCAACAGCACCTAAAATACTGCCTGCTATACTAGTATAAATCCATGTGCGATCGCCCGCCATGTTTTGAATCATTTCCCACATAATATGCCCTCTTAGTTATGTGTGTATTTATTCGTTTACAACAGCATTATCCATTGCTTGTTCAGCTTGTTCGTAATAGCCTTCGTATGCTGCTATAATAGCTTGCTGTTGCTGTACAAGCGCACGTATATCACTAAAGTTCAATCCTAGTGCAGCATAACCTTCACCAGTTAATCCGTATATAGCAAACGGTTTTCCACTTGCTGCAAGTTGTGCTATCACAGCATCAACATTAGCTTCATTGATAACAATCCATTCTAACTTGCGCATGTTAAGTTCGTCAACAGGAGGCAGAGATAGTGTAGGTTTGTCAATAGGTTTAGAACTTATTTCAATCTGCTGTGGCTGTGTTGAGCAAGCCGCGAGACCGATAATCATCGTAAAGCCAAGGACACTCTTTGTTAAAAGCGATGTCATTTTCTGCATTCCTTTCTTTCTCATTTAATTCTGCCCCTGATAGAAGTTCAAAACATCTACCTGCATTTTCAGTGCCTCTGTTAACAGCACGTTCGATACTTTCTGCATTTACGATTGCTGCTGCTGTTAAATCTATTTCTTGAAGTTTGTCAGCAAGTCTTTGATTCTGTCTACGTATACTTGTATATGCTGCATTTAGTCTAGTGTTTTCTTGTTGGGCACTTGCATAACTTACTTGTAGACTTTCCAATGCTGCTTCATTTGTTTCTACTGCTATTTCTAGTTTAGCATTATTTTCTTGTAGTATGGCCATGCGTTGTTGCGTGTCGTTGTAGTACCAGTAGCCTATGCCACCCATAATACACATCACCAAAAACATTACTCCTGCAAGTTTCATGCCCATACCTAAACCACCTACCCTAATAACTTTCCCAGCGTGTTTGGTCCTACGATACCATCCGCTACTAGTCCGTTTGCACTTTGCCATTCTTTGACAAGTCTAGCAGTGCCTGGACCAAATATACCATCTGCTGGTGAAATATTTAATATTTCTTGTACTTCTTGTACTAGTGGACCACGTGAGCCTTGACGAATAGTTTGATTGGTATTCAACTCTTTTTCTTCTTCAGGTTCCATATCGCCACCTAGCACATCTAATGCGTGTGCCCAATGCTTCTTGCGATCTTCTAGCCCAATAGTGCCACCATTGATACGTTTGGTCATTTTAAGTATGTCCATGTTGTCACAATGTTTGTTGATGTTGTTTTCGTCCCAGAACCAGCAAGCACTATCAAGCGCACCTTTTTTGGTACGAACATAATCTACTGCTTCTTCTGGTGTCATTTCTACGTCTTCTGCGAATTCGGTATAGTTGTATCTGCCTGTAAGTTGCAGAATGCCGCCGCCCCTAAATCTCCAGCCATCACCACTGTCGGTATCGCCGTTGTCCATTCTGTTTGCGTAAATAACGTTAGCAATTTTTTCAGGTTGTCTATGATATTCATTTGCATCTCTCCCTGCACGTTTGAAATATTTTGGAAAGATTGTGTTTAATGCTTTAGCACTGTAGTTTAAGTTTTCACTTAGTACTCTAAAACCGCCCGATTCGTGTCCGCACTGTGCAATAAATCCAGCAACACGTTCGATAGTATTTACGTCCCACAATGGAAGTATTTCGCACATTGCTTCATACCATTCTTCCCAGTCGCTTCTGTGGATTAGTTCTTCTGCCATCCACGGTTCAAAATCAAAATCAAAATCTTCTTTAGCCATTATTTATTATCCTCTATATTGGAGCATCGTCCGCAACTACAATGATCGCATAATTTTGTTGTTGTGGGCGGCTCGTCGTAATTCTGTAGTTCATCGTAAAACGGCACACCGCAATGCGATGGCCTTCCGCAGTTTTGACAATATTTAGTGCTGTAGTCTCTCGACAACAAGTGTATGTCCTTCATTCTCTAACGTAATAGTTTTCTTACCAAACTTCATTACGTTGTAATCTCCCAGATATTTAGTTAAAAACAATATTTCAGCATAATCGTTCATATTGATTTTTTCTTGTAAACTTTCATTTATTTGATGTGTATCATTAAAATCTTTAATTGTAAATGCAAGTGGATCAGCATATGCTTTTTTAATTAATAGTGCATCGCCAAATATTTCAGTTGTTTCTAAATAACTTTTGTTAAAAAAGTCTTTGAAATTATTCATACCACTTTCGCTTACAACCTGTTCGTATGCATTAGTATCGCCTGGAATCATTTCTTGCAGATTTGATAAACTAGCTGGACTACTTGAAAAACTTTTATGGTATCTAAATCTAAAGTTTTCTGTTGCTGATAGTTTTCCTACACCGTCTAATAGTTCTAACACTTGAGTTGAGATTTTTGGATTACGTTCCATTTCTACAAATACTTTGTAGATACCTTGATCAATTTCTCCTGGTGTTGCATCTGCGTCTAGTACAAAATTATACCCTTTTTCAATAAAGTCAACAAGGTCTTTGCTTGCTTGTTCTTCCATAACACTAAAACTTACTACTACAATATTTTCGTCGTTGCCCATTTTACTGCGATAACTATCTACTTCAAATACTGGTTTTACTAAGTCGTGTAAATCACCTGCTCTAAGTCCCATTAGACTGTTCCTCCTAAGCCTGCATCGCCTATTGGTGCTGCATCACCTGCTGGTGCGCCTCCTGCTGGCATTGGTGGTGGCATTGCTCCTGCTGCTGGCGCTGGTGCTGCTGCCTGTGTTGCTTCGTTATCAGGCAATTCGATTGTTTCTACATCGCCACCGTAAATGCTTATAATTAATTTTTTTGGCATACTAATATGAACTAGCCAAACTGGTAATTTATCTAGCTTACCTTTTTTAGTACCTGGACGAATATCATTAGGCTTTTTAATTTTACGAGGTTTAATAATACTTGACTTTTCGTAGCCAATTTTGCAATCATAATCTAACAATCTTTTACCGCCGTTTGGATCTGGCATTTCTTGTTCTGGCCACATAAACGTACATTTAACCCAATGACGGTCAACAATAGGTCCTTCGACTAATTCGCCTTCGTCCCAGTTTTTATAAACATAGATGCCTAGTTCATCTATTACTCTTTCAAAATCTTTTAAGATTGCAAAAGATTTGTCATTCTCATATATAGATGACAAGTTTTGAATTACATCTAATGTGTCTAATATTTTTGGCATAGTCAACTCCGCTTTAATATATTTATCATATGTGTAAGGATATAAAAAATAATTCAGTACGTATATAATACCAAATCAAAAAGAGTAAATACGAGTGCAGGGAAGGTCCTGCACATTGTAGGAAACACCCTGTGCAACTCATAGGAGGACTAAATGGGTAAAGCTAAAGCGAACAAGCGCCAAGCACATATTAAATCATCTACTAACGTAGTAAAACTAAACAACTTCCTTCCAAAAAAGCAACAAAACGTTGACTTACTTCCAAGAAATCGCAGCCAAGAAGAATATATCCTAGAATTACTGGATTCGGGTAAAAACATAGTTTTTGGTATTGGTCCAGCAGGTACAGGTAAAACATTATTAGCCTGTCAGGCTGCGGTAAAAGCATTCATTGCTGGTGAAGTAGAACGTATTGTTGTGACAAGACCAGCAGTCAGTGCAGACGAGGATTTAGGATTTTTACCAGGTACACTTGAAGAAAAGATGGCACCGTGGACAAGACCTATATTTGATGTGTTTAGAGAATATTTTTATTCAGGTGAAATTGAAGGAATGATAAAAGAAGGAGTAATTGAAATATCGCCACTAGCATATATGCGTGGTCGAACGTTCAAAGATGCTTACATCATTGCTGATGAAATGCAAAACGCAACACCTAATCAAATGAAAATGCTACTAACACGTATTGGTACAAACAGTAAAATGGTAGTGACAGGTGATTTAGCCCAAGCAGATAGATTAAAAGATAATGGTTTAATTGACTTTATCAAGCATCTAGAAGAAAGACAAAGTCAACGAATTAGTACTGTTCAATTCCACAAAGGTGATATTGAAAGACACGAAGCAGTAAGAGAAGTTCTCGCTATTTACGGAGACGTTTAACAACTATGTGTAGGGGGCTGCAACGCCCTCTACAATCTATAATAATAACTAGGCCAACTGTCTGTGTTTGATTCATGTTTAAGCAAATACATTAGATACTCGTTTTCAGTATAGATGAGTTTCCAACTGTTCTCCTTAATAGGCGGACGCCCCATTGAATCATAAAACATTTCGCCTATGTGATATTTTTTCAACCAAATACGCTTTTTGCTCCAACTACTACGTGTCGGCCACCATGCATAACGTTCAGTCCATCTAATATCTATTTCCACAGTTGGAGGCAAAATCATACTGCCATTGGTGCTTTGATACTAAGCATTGGATCATAATTTAGTAGTTGATATTGTGCTGGCGTTGTTGCAATAAGCTCTTGCAAGTCTGCAAACTTAGGCATCAACAGTGTTGGACCTTTACGTGGCTCACGTGTAATCTGTTCTTTGACTTGCTCAAAGTGATTTTGATAGATATGACAATCCCCGCCAGTCCATACAAAGTCTCCTACTTTAAGTTCGAGCAGTTGTGCAAACATATGTACCAGCAAACTATAACTTGCAATATTAAAAGGCACACCTAAGAACATATCTGCACTTCGTTGATATAGTTGACAACTAAGTTCTCCATCATGTACATAAAACTGGAACATAGTATGACAAGGCGGCAATGCCATTACAGGTACTCGATCAGCGTTCCAGGCGCTTACAATATGACGCCTGCTGTCAGGATCGAATTTAAGACCTTCTAACACTTGTGCAATTTGATCTACGTATCCTAGTTGTGCGTCCCAGGTGCGCCATTGGTGTCCATATACTGGACCCAAATCTTTTACAGTATCAGTATTCACATATCCTAAGTCTCTAGCTTGCTTGTCTGCATTAGCAGTCCAAATGGTGTTTTTGCCTATTAGTTCTTCACGTGGCTTACCATAATGTATTTCAGCAAGTCTGCGCTCGTCTGCACTTCCTTCCAAGAACCACAATAACTCACTTACAACACTTTTCCAAGCAAGTTTCTTTGTAGTGACAGCAGGAAACTCGTTGCGTAAATCAAAACGCATTTGATAGCCAAATACACCACGTGTACCTACACCTGTTCTATCACCACGATCCTTGCCGTTTTCTAAAATATATTCTAATGCTTCTAAATACTGTTTCAATATGCTTTCCACTTGTCAATATATACTTCGCCTTCTCGCTCACTACTCATAAGATTAAATGTAGTTTCAATCAAGTCTCGAGGGAGGAATGTATCGCAGTCGTATGTGCCACTAATACGGCTTAACCAAATCTCATCAATAATATCAAGACTGTCAGCAATCAACCTTGCACCGCCAATAATCCAAACATCATCTGTCATGTCCATAGTGACACAACGTGACTTATAAATATCCGGGCGTACTACTTCGATACGATCATGACTGTTATCTTTCATAGTACTTGATACAATAACATTGTGTCTTTTGGGCATAGGCTTGGGCATATCAGGATCGTCCCAAGTTGCTCTACCCATAACAACTGTACTGTTTAGAGTACACTCTTTAAACCATTGCTGATCAGCAGGGTTATGTGGCCACGGAAGTGTTCCGTCTTTGCCAATGCCCCAGTTGTCATCACATGCTAGTATTGCCCTAATCATTGATGATCCTTTTCATTGTATCAGTTGCAGTAGTTTTAAAAAATCTTGGTGCAATACTATGTATGATTATAACAGGAACCAACAGTTGCATTTTTAATGCAATACCAAGTGCATGTTTCATGTGCTGCCAGCCTGACATATTAACTTCTTCTAAGTGTGCTTTACATTGTTTACTAAGCATTTAATCTCCTTTGCCCGGAGCCTCACTAAAGTGCTCCATTTTATTTTCTACGCCATGCCATTCTTCTGCATCAGCTGGCACATCCTCAGGCCGCATTTCTGTAATAACAGGCCATAAGTCTGAGTACTTTTGATTAAAGTCCACCCACTCTGCTGCACCAGGTGCAGTATCAGGAAGAATTGCATCTGCTGGGCATTCAGGTTCGCAAACTCCGCAATCAATACATTCTGTTGGATTAATCACCAACATATTTTCGCCTTCGTAGAAACAATCTACTGGACAAACTTCTACACAATCCATGTGTTTGCATTTGATACAAGCGTCATTTACAATATATGTCATAGTGCTCCTAGTCTAATAAGTGTTGCTGCAAGGTTAATTTCTGGATCTACAACTAGTGTATGATCAACTAACCCTTGTTTGATAATTAGCACAGCTTGGTCTTGTTGCTCGTCACTTCCGAACAGTTCGATGTTGTCATACAACCAACGATAGATTTCTTCCATTTCTTCTGCACGTACTGTACCACACAACAATTTTCTAGCATCGTGGATCTTGCCTGCTTTAAACAACTCAACCATTTCAAGTTTCCAATCTGCTTCCCCACTATCGCCTTCGTTGGGTTTTGTAAGCACACCTTCTACACTGTTCATTTGTACTGTGTTGATACATTTACGCAAGTCTGGATATGTTGCTTTTACATAAGTGTCAAGTGTGTCTAAGTCTGGAGTCACACCTTCTGTAATAAGAATTTCTGCAACTCTTGCTGTAAACTCTGTTTGATCTACCTTGGCAATATGAAAGCCTTGACATCTACTGTGGATAGCAGGAATAATTCTGTTGGGATAGTTGCATGTTAGAATAAAACGTGCTGTTGTATGATACTCCTCCATAACACCGCGAAGTGCTGCCTGTGCGTTGGGCGACAAGTAATCAGCCTCGTCTAGCAGTACAACCTTAAAGTCGCCAAATGGAATCATCTGTACAAACGAAACAATCTTGTCTCGCACATCATCAACACTGTTAGTGCGACTTGCGTTAATCTCTAGTA
>Ga0206682_10001977_pt1 | contig 19250 bp, 8 predicted proteins | sample M240m12015metaG_FD_155444 | JGI IMG/M metagenome (GOLD analysis project Ga0206682, IMG submission 155444) | Ammonia-oxidizing marine archaeal communities from Monterey Bay, California, United States - M2 40m 12015 | ecosystem: Environmental > Aquatic > Marine > Intertidal zone | place: USA...
CATGAATTCTTTAAAAGAACCTTTCGATGGTCTCGAGCAAATTGTCCCGTCGGCTCTGTCTTCCAGAAAATTCTTGTACACGCCTTCTGCTCAAAAAGAAATATTGTAAGTAATATGTTTACTTTTCATGCTTATAAATATTAAAACATGTCATATATACGCATTAGAACATGTATGTAATCTCTAGCCATGACGAACATACAATAAAACCCAAAGGTGATGAATTTCCACAATTAGACAAAGAACCGTCACTCGACAAAAAAGATAAAATGAAAATGAGAAAAATTAATACATTTCTGCAGCAAATAAATGATTCATCTTTTTTAATTGACAATGAAATTGAACCCTCTAATCAAATAACGGAAAATAAAAATTGGGAAGATCGTAAGGAATGGAAAGATATGTGTCTATTTTCAACAGATGGATTATTGTTCAAAAATATGTTATCGTTTGTCAAGAAATATGAAACAAAACTTAAAAAAAAAGAATGGCCCGGGGTTTCTGAAGATCATGTATTATATAATATTGATGTTCATAATGATAAGTTTTTTAAAAATATAGAATTGGATATTATAACAGTAAATTTCAGGATCGATTTCAATTTTTGTGGTAATTCTAGCAATTTGCGTGCAGCGCAAAGAATCTTTACAGTCAATGGTACAATTTCGGCAAATACAAAATATGGTGCAACTTTAAAAATTTCAAAAAGCAATTTATTGCAATTATTTTTTGGAGGCGATTATTTAGAGGTAGAATCCTTTTACAACAATATTATTCTTGATATGGTCGAAGAGCTTCGTCAAATTTTTAAATTAAAATGTAACAAATTTTCAGAAAAAATGTTCAATTCTGGCAGTAATGATAAAGAAATAATTCAAGTTTCGGATTCAATTTTTATTCGTAAATTACCTTCACAGGCAATGCAACCTGCCTTAAACATTGAACGTCTGAAAAATCTCCATATTTCAAATGAACAAAATAAAAGTGACAATAAAGATTTGTTTTCAGATGAATGTATTACCAAATACGTAACATGGGAACGAGAACTTGAGATCTATTTGACCAAGCACGATTTTGAAGAATCTTTGAAAGTGTATTCAGACAAAAACTTGACTCCAGAAGATGTTTTAATGGTTAATTTTTACATTACAACACCTGTACAGGCCGTTTTCTTCAAGGAAAAGGGCAAAAGAGATGATCTAGTCGAATATCCATTACACATGCGTCTAACAAAATATGATTCTTATGAACAATTCGATACAAAGAACGAAGATTATGTAAAGCAAAATATTTTGGATTTGAGGACTTTTACAGATTCTGGAAATTTGACGGAAAAAGATTCGACGGAAAGACGTAGCAATTTTATTGAAATAATGCACAAAAGGTCTGAAAATGACAACAGCTATTTTTTGATAACAAGAAACTCTCTCAATTTGTTTTTAACAGATGCGCTTGAAATTGTTACACGTAATATGATGAAAAAAATACACAGATTTCGAGACTCGAAAAACATTTCATTAGAAAACAACGAAATTTCAGATATTGAGTGGAAAAGTCTTCTCTTTAGATTTTATTTTCAAATGATTCAATTGAAAGTGTCTAATTCATTTCCATATTCAGTTTTAAGCTTCGATATACTGAGATATTCTATTTATAATGTATATGCTCCAAATAGTGAGGATTACCCAAATAAAACAAAAAGTATGATAAGTTTATTGATCCATAGTTTAATTTCCCATACAAATTTCAGAAATGTTTTCTACTCATGCATCAATGACAGATATCTTCGTTCGTCGTCAAACTTTATGAACGTAGAAATTCAAAATGTTCAAAACAATGATTTGGACAATGGCGAATTTAAAAAAGATGACGATGTCGATACCAATGGAGAAGGCGACGGCGAGGTTCTTTTGAAAGAAGAGGAAGATAGGGCAGAGTTTAAAACGATACAAGATATTAATATGAAAATATTTGATATGGAACTAGAACTGGAAGATATTGAAATGGTATCAAAATTACCTTCAAACAACGTACCTGGCTGGAAATGGTTGGAAATTCTTGACATGTTTATTTTAGAGGTTAAAAAAGACGAAAACGATGATAAATATTTTAATTTTAAAACTGATGAAGCAAAATATATCAAGAACATGACGCAAAGCGGAATTGAAAAATTATTTGAAATAATTCGCAAAGTAAACGAGTATTCTGCATCGCACTGGAGTGATTACATGATGTACCATGGAGGAATGAATGAAGTTTTTAAGACGGCACGCATGATAACAACTTTAACATATTATATTGAAACTATTTTTCGGTGTTATGAAATGGACCTTTCTTTTTTAGTATATTTTATCATGTTTCCAGGCTATGACGAAAAAAGAAACAGTGTTTTTTTTGATACGTCGAAAAGTTGGCATAAATTAAAAAAACGACCTAAAATTGAATACAGTAAAACTCATATGAAAAAAATGAAAGAAGGCTTTGATATTATTTTTGAAAAAAATATTGAAATTCAAAAAGAACAATCTGATGAAGAATTTCACTTTTATAGATTAATTACTTTTTGTATTTCTTTACAAAGTATATTTACTGGTGAAATTAACAATGAACTTGTTGATTATTTACATGTAAAATTTTCTGCTTTTATTGGGGACGATAAAAGCACTTTTAATGATTCTATGCATGCATTGTGTAAGGATGAAAAACAAAAAATAGACGTTGAATTCGAGGTATGGAAAAACGATCCTCAGCATGGATTTATAGTGCGGCATTTTTTGGATACACCTGTTATGGCAAATCACTATCAAGCGGACTTATTTTATTACTATGCTTATAAACTTAAAATGCCCAATTCAAACAATGCAAGTGCACAGACCTTTTCTTCAAATATAGTTTTATGGAATGATGTATGGACAGATAGAATGAATCTGGTGTATGGTGTTCAGAATACAAATACAAAATTACATGTAAATGAAGAAAAAATCAAAAGCGAGATTATGTACAGAGAACATTTCAAGAGATTAGATGAAAATGGAGAAACTTTTATGAATAATCTTTGTTTTTACACAAATGTGCATGCAGAGTTTTCAAACTTTAAACCATTACTTAAACCATCAATTCATTTTGTGGAATTGTCAAAAAGTAATTTTTAAATTATTAATTTTATGTTTTAAATAAACACATTTTAACATACAGACACATTAGATTTGTTGTATTTAAGAATTTTTAATTACATTTAACGTCTGATAAAGAAAACCCTAAGCCGAAAACAGAAACAATTCAAATACAAGATGTCATTATTCCACAATTGCACGAGGCCAAGCACAATGCGCGTTCTATGAATATAGAAAATATTGGATATATGTGGGACATGGTAATCGATGAAGTGCAGAAAATATGTGACAGGAGGTTACTAAAACCATCTATATTTGAATACTGTAATTTAATGACAACTACAGCTGAAACCAAAAAATTCTTTTATTTTTGTACTGAAGAAATTGTAATAATTTTTCAAATTATTGCAGAAGCAAACGTAATTTCATTGCTACCTGATAAATTGAATGAGGATAGGTTTAATAAGGCTGTGGCAATATTGAAAATGTTATTTGCCATAAAACATTCATGTTCTATTTTACAATTACAAGGAGATCTTTCGTCAAAACTAGAAAAGGATAGGTCTCAAATGAAATATACTCACACTCCAGCGGGACAACTCACCAAAATGACACACGATATAGAAATTCAAAAAGAGATTATCAAAAGCGTACAAACAAATTTTGATAAAATCCATTATGAAAGTATAAACCCCGCTGCGAACGAGAGTTCATATATTATGCAGTATTATCTGTGGTGTACACAGGATTTATCGCGTTTTGAAATACTACATAAAGATCTCTTATCTCATGTTCTAAACGAATGCAAAATGGAGCCGTTAATTGCTTTAATTATATATTCAAAACACTTTATGAAAAATTTTCATTATCGAAGTAGCGAGGCAGATACATATTTATCAAATCCAGTAGACAAACAAATTGATTTAACAAATTACAAAGACATTCAGAAAGTTTCTGCAAAGCTAACGAAAGAAAATTATCCTAAAAAGGTAAAAGAATGCGTGGAAGCAGTAAAATTGACATCAAATGCATATGCAGATGCATCAAAGAAAGTTCCGGATACGAAAAAGGAGTCTTCTAACCCTGATGTTAAGCATGCCAAACCACAAGCAGGGAACTTTTATGGACCGAAAGCTGATGAGCTGTTGAAAGATTTGAAAATAATTCGAGAAATAAAAAATACGTTAGAGAACAACGTGAGAATTGCTTTTAAAAATGCAAGTCGACCTGATATATCTCAGCAAGTAAAAGATATATATTTAAAAGAACATGCCACGTGGAATAGCATATTACTGAAGGTCAAAGACGTTAAACCAGACATAGAACAAAAATACGAATGGTGGAAGCAATTGAATTATCTGAAAAGAAAACATTCTGTAAAGTTTGATAACGAAGCATTTTTGAACATGAAAAAAGAATTTTTGGATGTAAATAAGGAAAAAGACAAATCTGCCAAACATATTCCATACAAATTTTACCAACCGAAAGATATAAGTACTGTAAATACAATGGACTTGAATGAAAATAATATTTTTCAAATATTAACTAAGAAAAATGATGAAACATTTACTTTGATAAATAAAATATGTAATTTACAACCGCAAGCATGGATGGGAAATCTTGATGATCACGTAGAAAAACAAAAAATTGATCAATTTCAAGATTTTATATGTGAGTACCTCGCTGAATTGCCGGAATTTTTTTCTTCGGAAGAAGGTCATACTACTGATATTATTGCATGTCTAATTGAACAAATTAATGTGCAATTAAAATTTATGCCAAATTTTACAGGGTTTATGGAAATATTTAAATCAAACATTCATAAAATTATTTTCTCTTTACTGTGCAGTGACATGAAATTTCAATTAGCGTTATTAAATCAAATGAATATTCAAACTTTTCAAACTGATTTTAATGATTTAAAACAAAAGATAAGTGATATTGATTGTAGATTACAAGTAATGAACTTTTTTAAAGAATCCATGGAAGATACCGATGGTAGTGGAACAAACTCTAAAGATCCAACATACAATGATGTTCTAATCTTTCTTCATATGAAGAATTCGGAAAAATCACAATATCAAATTTTTCATGAAAGTATAAAAAAAATTAAGAAAGACCTTCTTGCTGATATTTTGGCGTGTCTAAAAGAAGAAAATTGTTCAGATTATTTCACTTATTCCGATTATTCTAAATGGATAGAATATATTGGACTTGATCTTGATTTTTTAAAGGATTCAGGAGAAGAAGAAGCAAGTGCAAAAATAGATAATTCGTTGGATTTGATTGTCACAAAGAACATTTTGAAGTTTAATTCGGATAATTTTGATGATAATTATATGAATTTCTGGAAAAAAGAGGACGACAATAAAAATAAATATAATTTTCTTGCAATATCAAAAAAAAAGAATATTGCTTCAAATACTATGAATGAAGAAGAAAGCTTTCTACATTCGTATCTTCCATTGTTGGCTTTTGCTAATGCGATTTCTCAGAAAGGTGAGAATTTAAAAATATTTCACGATAAAGTATATGAAATGAAAAACATTTTCAATAATTCCAGTTTATCCCATCTTAACATGGATGAAATCGAAAAAATACACAATGAAATATTTAATTGTCTTGATACACATAAGCGGGATTTAGAATCGTTTAACAGTTTGTACAATTCTTTATGTTTAAAGATAAAAGAAAATAAATTTCATGCAAAAATTCAATCTAATAGTGTTAAGCAAGACAATTTAAGTTACATACAAGAAAAGAGACAATGGAATCAAATATGTACAACAATTTCCAGGAAAAACGACCCAATTGTATTTCAATCAATTACATATGATATTTTCAACTGCGACGCCTTGTATGTAGATGATGAAATACAAATATTACCACATATCAAGAAATGGTGTTCAAAAATACAACAATTACATCAAAAAATAAACTCAAATGTTAAATGTAATGTAACAAATGAATGCAGAATAATTCTTGATAAGATGTATGATTTCAAAAACTCATCGTCATTCTTACCCACAAAATCGTTCGGTGCACTTGGAACGGATTCCGATGATTCTGAAATTCTTAAACCACACTACAAAACAAAGCCTGTAGATATGTCTTTTAAACAAAACATTTACGACAAAATTTCAAATCTAATTAATGAGAAAGGATTGGGCACAGTCATTGAGGATCAACTTGAGTTAATTATTACCTTTTTAGAAGAAACGGCAACTAATATAACAACAGAAAGAGGAAATGAACATGTTTTTCAAAATTTACTTGACATTACAGACCAAGATGGTGGAAAAAATTTTGGTTCGAATTTCAAGCAAAAAATAAATGATTTTACCTCACAAATAGAGGTTGAATTGGTAAATCAACTAAAAAAAGAGTATGTAGAAAAACGAAGAAATATGGATTATTTTAACCAAACATATACAGACGAACAATTTGAAAATGACTGTAATTTGATAAAATCTTTCAAAAATTCATTTCTGCATTTAGAAGATTCTAAATCTGGTAAATTTAATTGTAATAGATGGAGAATATGGAAGACAAGTGCTGAAAGTTTAAACTTTACTGGACAAAAAATAACAAAAAATTACTTTCGTGATTCTGAGGATGAAACAAAATACCAAAAATTAATGCAAGTGTTTTTTGATGAGATTTTGAAAATAATTTGTTTACATTATGCAGATGTTGTAGATATTGAAAGAATAAAGGAAACGGAAACATTACAAATTTCTTCCGAAGCGGCAACACAAAAAATTCAACATATGTTAGAGGATGTTTTATTATGTCATTCAGAACGAACAATTACAATGGACAAAAACACAATGTCATTTTTTTTTACAGAGCAACTTATACATGAAATGGAACAAGGTACATACATTCAGTTTGATGAGGAAATTTTGAATTTAATGAATTTTGATATTTTTTCAGACAAAAAATTCAAGCATTTTAAGCAAGAAAATGCAGAGCAAACAGATAATATACAATATTCTGGTCAGAGCGATTATCCTGTTACAGAGTCTGCTATTAAGAATTTAATTTCTGGTTTTAAATTTCTTGTCGAGTACAAAAAAATAAAAGAATGTGACCCATTATTCGAAAATTTTATCAAGGATGAAATTTTTGTTGTTAACGTACCAGAAAACAAAACGGCAGATTTTTTAGCGGACAATAAAGGATTTCTTATTCGGCAAAAAATTGAAATGATCGTTAATGAAACAAATGATAAAGAAGAAATTTCAAAAGAAGACACACAGCTTTTTCAAGCATCAAAAATAATTCAAAATTTACAGAAAATCCCATGGATAATCATGATTTACGAACATCTATATGGAGTTTATTATGCGCATCTCTCTTTCGTAGAAGCAACAGAGGAAAGACAACAAAAGTTTAGGGAATATTCCAAAATAAACAATTTTATGAAAGAAAAACAATACGTGACTTCTGAATTTGAAATAATTAAGAATATGGCAGAAATGGTAAGTACAAATGATAATAAATTAAATCTAGGAAGCAAATATGAAAAATATCAAAAAGTGAAAAAATTTCTCAGAGGAGGACCACGTGGTAATCTTTTGACAAATACACAAAATTTGAAGGATTGGGACGCGACAGAAGGTGGTAACTACAATGAGCAATTCCAATTTGTAAAAACAGCATGGGATAGCGAAACTTTTAAAAGTCCAGTATGGTTGCAAAAAAATATCGACTATTGTGTAGATAATAATGCTGTTTCCCGATTAAAACAGTCACATCAATTAATATCGGAAGAAATGGATAAATATAAAAATGCTCGTCAATTCAGTGCAGTTTTGATGTCAAGTGTAAGAATATTGTTTTCAAATCTTAAAAGCTTACACTCTTATGGTGGTAATAATCCTTACTCCGCTTTAAATATACACGAGGGTTACGGGTGTTATCAAACGGAATTAAACGAGAATATTTTATTTCAAACTCAATGGTCTATGAACGGCGAACATAGCTATTTAGCGGATTGTTTTGTTGTAAAATGTCTAGAAAGATTATTGAGTGGAGTTGGATTTACAGTCGGATTTATGAAAGAAAAATATAACAAAACCTCGGGTGAGAAAAAATCTCTTGCTCATTACAGATTAAATTTTCCACAGAATAAACGCGAAATAGATGGAATTGGATCTGCACTTTCATTCTTTCGAAATGGAAAATGCCTACCAGCAAAATTCAACACTAGATCAGAAATTGATAATTTGAATAATATCATAAATAGAAATTTTAAGATATATTTTATGTTACAAGGCCAAAGAATATGTGATTATGTGTCATGGCATGAAAGATTCTTGAAAGACAACGAAGAAAATTTAAGTCAGGAAATTAAAAACATTTCATTACTGAACAATCAGGAATTGTTTGCTGAAAAAGATAAGAAATTAATTCGTGATGCATTATCAATGTATGCCTCATCAGTTTATGAAGGTTTATTGTCATCTGACGATAGTAACTTTTTATTTTCCGATTATTCATGTACGGAACCATTACTATTAAGTCCGCAATATATATTTTTACTCACAATTTGTCCTTTGGACTTTTACAAATTAATTTATCTCATGCAATATATTTTACAAAAAATTGATTCAATTGATTTTAGTCATCAAAATACAAAATCTACCATGTTTTTTTGTAACAACAAAGGCATATTTTTTTCGAAGAAAAATAAAATAATTTCTTTTTATAATAATCTTATGGAAATAATTGTACGTGAATTCAAAGAAACTTCACAGCAATTTAAAGAAAAATATTGGAATAAATATAATTTTGACTCGGACTTTTTAGAAAAAAGTAATGCAAAACTGGTTTTAATGAGTTTAAATGAATATGAAAATATGATTGAAAATCAATTGAACCAAAGTAAAAATTATGATGAAAATGAAAAGATGCAAGAGTGTATAGAAACAATGAAAACTACTAGCAGAAATATCAGTGCTCGGGAAAATATTGCTGAATTTAAAATACCACCTCTGAGTGATTTTTTTGATAATGTCAATGATGAATTATTTCCTGCAAATTCCTCTCAAATCAAATTTGATTTATTTAAAATTAAAGACTTCATTGGTGGCGAAGATTTTTTAGCAAGTATTTCCAAAAATCGTATGAAATGCCTTCGAGACAGGATAGTTACAATAAGAAAAAAACATGACGTGTTTGTCAAAAAAGTAAAATACAACCTAATAGATTATTCCCACGATAAATTTTCTGGTTTGGCGTTGCAACATCTTGACAAAAACTTTCTAAAAAGTGATAATAATTTCAGAAATTCAACTTTTTATTTGGATTTTTTTAATACATTGGAAGATTCAATTCAAAATTTCACTTTAAAAACATCTTTTTCAGATAAAACAATGGCAAAAAGTCTATTTCAGACTTTCCTTTTACAACCAGAAGATAAACCAACATTAACTTTTAAATCACTTACTGTAGAGAGGCAAAAGGATCCTCAGACATTTTATTACATATATGCTCTCTTTAATTATTTCATAACAGAGAATTATAGAAAATGCTGTAAAGTATTATATGAATCTAAAATATTTCCACAGAAAGTTTTTACAGAAAAATCACAAACTTTCAACAATCTTATTCTTGCAAAATTCTTTTTAAGTTTACAAAAAGATCTATTTCACTGGAGAATATTCAACAGCAATGCTCCATCACACAGATCTGCTAGTAGACGTAGTTTAAAAGGAATTTACAATGCAGATGAGCCGCATACGTTGGATACAGAACTCGACTCATGCAATATAGATGCCACAAACAGCATAGATACGATGATCAAGCGCGCCGAACGCGAGCCTCGCATCAGGACAAAGTTGTGGGGGGTCGATGAAGATTCAGAACAGAGTAGCGACATGCAAACACCCATCGGAAGTAAAATCGACACCGAAAAAATATTGCAATTGACTTTTAACGTTGCAAAACTCAAAGCAAAAAAAGAAAACTTCGATGACGAACTATCTGAACTTATTTCACGAGCCTTACAGGATGATGAAAAATCACCGGATTTAATTTGCATAGCTTTACAAGAAATACATTCGACTATTACTGCAGGTGCAGATAAACGCTTAAAAATAAAGGGAGATTACTCTGAACTTCTGAAAGGAATCATTACAAAACAAACAAACAACACTGAATACAGAATAATCGTTTCACATGACTACAGTAAAAATAATATAAATCGCGAACTTACTTTAATTTTTCAAAAATGGTCACATCAAAATGAATACCAATTTACCGTAGAAAATGAAACCTTGGATTTTCCCGGAACTTTCAATGATAAAAGTGCAATAATTACGAGACTTTATTTAAAAGGAACATTGACGCACATATTTGTAAATGCACATTTACCTGCTCACATGGATGAATTGCGAGACATAAAAATTGAAGGCAATACATATAAAATACGCGGGTTTGGTAGTCATTACGAAGCACGTATGGAAGCGTTAACTAGTATCCTTCACAACATAAACTTAGGATTATATAAAGAAACATCGTCCTCCAAATGCTATATTTCCGTCATGGGTGATTTGAATTTTCGTGAAAATGGCTCGTCTTCTTTACAAACACAAGCATCCTCTCTCGAATCAAAAGAAAAAATAACTTTAAACAAAAAATATGATGAGCTTTATTGCACTCTTACCGGAAAAGTTTATGTTTTTGATAAAAATGACAAAGAACATGAATTAAGTCTTGAAAAGATCAAAAAATTCAAGTTTTTAGATACGAAAAACAGGGCAGATGTAATGCCCCAATTGAAAAGCATGTACGATGTCTTTGATCATGAAATTCAAAATTTGAGACAATCTTTCAAGATTACAAAACATCATACATATAGTCATGAAAGAGCTCCTGCACTGACAGATAGAATATTGCTTGGAAGTAATTGGAGAGACAGCGATAGTGAAAAGCTTAAGATATTAAATTATAAGTTTTACGAAGGCAATATTAATATGGATAATTCTGATCATTTACCTATCTGCATGGTAGTTGATATAGAACAGTGTAAACAACACAAAGATACAGAAAATAAATCAAAAAAAATACAGGAAATAATCCATAATAATCAAGAATCTGATTCGGATTTGTTAGCTAAACTTATTGTGGAAAACAAAAAATTATCTGCTCACAATAAGGAGCTGAAAGAAATAGCAAATGAAGCACTGGATAGCCTTTCTACCTGCAATAGATAATTGTGTAATTATATTTAACATTAAATAAACACCTTTAAATGTTTCACTTATGGACTGCTCGTAGTTTGTCAGAAACACTCGAAAACAAATCACATGATACCTTACAGGGGGATTTTCCACACAACATCGAAAAGGGGAATGGTGCCAAAAAAAGGCGACAAAGGAATAGAAAACCAAAACAAGAAGAGTTCAGTAAAGAACAGGCAACAAAAGAGATTGAAAATAATTTTAAAAAAATTGAAGCAGATAACAAAGAATTGAAGGAAGAAAATGAAAAAATTAAGGATTTACTCGAAGTAAGTAAAGACGTTGTCGCCGGTGTTGCTAAAGATCAAGAAAAAATAAAAAAGTTGGAGAAGTATCTCATGGAATTAACAGCCGCTTACAATGAAGAAATAAGAACAACAAGGAAATTAGAAGAAGATTTAAAAAAATTGAAAGAAACATCATTCGAAGACATAAAAAAAGAGTTTGACGAACACGTAAAAATAACTGACCGAGAAACCGAAAAGTTAAAAGAAGACTTACAAACATGTGAAGAGGAAAATAAAAAAGCAATGGAAGCAAAACAATGGTGGTTTGCGGCCAATGCACAAGCTCAGCAAGATTTGAGAAAAATACAAAAAGAAAATTTAAACCTATCTCTTCGAATAGATTCTTCAGAAAAAGAAAAAGAAAAAATACTTCTCCAATTTCATAAAGTTTTACAAGAATTTAAAGAATGTACAACATTAGAAGAAGTCAAAGAAATCTCAAAAAAATACGAAATTAACGTATAAATATTCACGTAAGTAATAATAATAAAAAAAACAAACCAAAAAGTCTTCATGAAAGAGGCGCTGGTGATAACTGCGCTTCCATCCTTTCCTGTCCAATAAACTCAATGCGTCGCGGCAATCCTGCATGCGTTCGAAAGGCGTTGCGCGTTTCTCCTCCATGTGTTCGCTTTGCACTTGATGTTGAAGACCTCCTAGAACCACCCTCTTTGAATGCAATACCGGTTTGTGGTGTTTTCGGAAGACACTAAATGCACGCATGCTTCTATTATCTAAAACACTACTCGAAAGTGGATTTATGTCACTTTCAATGTGGGATGTAGTGAGAGGGTTGAAGTTTGGATGGGTTATTAAAAATTTAAATCTAGTCTAAAATATTTCTTTCAGAAAATACACAAAATTAATTTAAAATGAATTTATTTTTTTTATGTTTATAGATCAACTGGCGCAAAACTAATTTACACCCGCACCACCCGCACCACCCGCACCACCCGCACCATCCGCACCATCCGCACCATCCGCACCATCCGCACACAAAAACTCGTCTACCACGATGTATTGCTTGGAATCCACGACGACGACGACGTTACAAACTCCTGTCTCAAGCCCTTCATCCATGGTGTAGCAAGTCTTCATTGCTGTACTTTGATAGTAAAGCTCTGTACCGTCTGCAATACTGACTGCACACAACACAATATTGTGGTAGGACTTGATCATAACGCCTAAACTAGACTTGCTTAAGCAGTAAATGCAAACGTGAAATATCATCAGGTATGCCTTTATATCGTAGATGTAATTGATTAACATCGAAACTTTCAATTCATCTTTCAAGATCTTTTTTTGATCTTCTTCTGAGTCTCCTTTGTAAAAAAGACTATAATAAGTCTCCTGATGAAAGAAAGTCCGGTAGAAGAATTCAGAATCTGTCTTGGAGAATGATATCCAGCTGAAAAACCCGTTCGTGTCATTTTGATACGCCTGGCTATGGATACACCAAGAAAAAAAGCAATGAATCAAGCCAGAACAAACAAAAGGAAAGAGAACCTGTATCAGCGAACTCTTATCATGATTGACATCAGCAGTTTCATCTTGATATGCTGGTAAAAAAATCTGGCTTTTTTCGTCTGTTTCAGGCTGTGTCTTTTTAAAAAGAATAGTCTTGTGCAAACACCAGGTCGTAACTAGAAAGACGACAGACACGAGGACCCACGCAAACACAAGCTGTCCACAGCAATTCATGAAAATCATCAGTAGGCTCAATGAGACAATGATTGACTCTTCACAAAACTTACGCCTGTGTGAATGTGCGTTTCCCTTTTTCAAAGGAATGCAGGTCATAACAACCTGCGTAGGACTTAGGTTAGAGTCATTGTTGATTTTCCTTAGCAAAGAAACCCAGTTGAGCAAATTCAAGACAAATATCAAATGCAAGCCGTATTTCATGATTATCTGATTTCTACCCAATCCGTTCTCAGCCAAAATTGCCTCCAAATCAACCACACAGAATATAGGCACGTTGATGAGCAGTATAATCTGGGACAAGAATTCGAGACGTCCATGGTTATTCTCTCCATTGATACCAACAAATGGAGCTCCAAATACCATGCACACACAGAACACGTGCACCAAACAGGAATCGTGCTGATGAACCAGCCACGAATTGACTTGCCAAATGAAATGCGACAACCATTGAAATTGAATTCCAGGAAATACAAATGCAAACTTAAAAAGCATGTTCTCCAAATTGAATGTATCGCCCATCGACAAAGCTTTCTTGCCATCAAGGCACGAGCTCGATAAATACTCTACAGCTGCGTTACAGACAAACAATACAGCGATTACTCGTTTTAAAGTCGTTCTTGCGTTCGGCTTGACGTTGCTCCAACAATAGCTCCATGAGTGTACTTCAACAGCATTATCACCATTCGCTTCTTTTTCATCCACGAAAAACGTTTCTTGCAGCGATGTCTCGTAATTGAGAATCACATATCGGATCACCCAGTAGGCTATCAGCGCCACGATAAGATATGCCGTATTGTGTTCAACAAAAAAGAAACTTCCCATATAACGTAAAAGCCACCATACATCAATTCGGTGCAGATCACTGCACTGCGCGGGCAGTAGAGGGTACTCAAAAACTTCAGGCTTATTTCGAAGACACTTCTCGTAAAAGAGATTTTTCGGACAGCTGTACACAGTACGACATGGTTCGGACTGCTTCTTCGAGGTTTCATAATCCGACTTCCAAAGTTCAACCTTGCTGGCATCATAGAGTTCTGTTGCGTTACCACCACACAACGATACGAAAACCTTCTTGGTTACTCCCAAGAATACAGTCTGATCATACTGCACATGCAAGTATCGGTTCAGGTCCTGTTTGAGCAAACTCCATGTGATAAAACACACGTACAGAAATAGAATCAAGTACAATACATAACGAAAAAGTCGCTGCACTTCATTTTTTTTCTTGCACATCATGTGACCTACCAAGGAAAATACCCCGGAATAAGTACAAAGAAACACCATCGAGACTTTCAAAATCAAGCACGAAATATCCCAATTTTTGCTTGTAAAGACCAAGTATAGTTGCATTGCATGCACCTTCACCGTGCTGTACAACATTCCATTGAAGAAACGCTGATTCTCGATGTGCTCATTGTTCATGCATACATCTGCGTCCGGAAACCAATCAAACGGCGCGAAATCCAAAAAATTCACTGGAACAGCCGCTGCGGAAATCGGGTTCCCATTTGTCGAGTTCCCGTACATTTTAAACTCGAACTTACTGTAAGTCTGCTGTACAAAACCTAAGAACCATACACTTGCGTGTAAAAGAAGCAACAACGCACATACAATGTGTACATTAATTCTGCACAAGTAGCTGTTTGTCTTTCTCATAATTCGAAATTGATTCTGGATAAAATCATCTTCATCGTCATGATCATTGATTTCGACAGAGTACAGGCAATTGATCAACGGCATGAGGTTCTCTGTTCTGGTACTCGTCGTCCTGAATGCGTTGATAGAACTCGATAAAATCCAAATGAAAGCTTTCAATACGGCAACCCAGTTACCCGGAAACACAGACACGATCAGGTATAAATTCTGCCAGATGAGGTCTGCAAACGGCAACTCAATTGCGTTTGCCATAGAAAAAAGACAACACATGTATACGTATACCATCTGGTCTGGCCCAAATGAACCTGCCATACAGGAAGAAAACACAACAGTCATGAAATTACTCGCTGCACTCGAAACATGTTCCGTGTATTTTTGTTGCAATGTCACAAGTGTATGAACGATTCTGCGATAAAAATGCAATTGACCTTGACCAGGTGGTACATTCAATGCATATCCAGGAACGTTTCTACCCGGTGATGCACCCCTAGCACCAACAAGAGGAATAACACCTTGCATATTGCTATTATTAATTTAGCTATTAAAAGCTTCAAATTGCTTAAATATTACATTTAAGTATAAAAAGCTGCAAAATATTTCAAAAGTGTTAATTAGTACACAAATAAACTTATTAATATATGCGACTAAAACTACATTAGTGACGAGTTGTCAAAAAAGTAGTCTGTCTGGATTAGCAGCTTTCTGGATTGGGGTGCTGACTGCTGTACGAGGCCCATCTCAATCAGATGTAAAGCGAAAGGCAAGACTCCATTGTGAAGAGACAATTCGAGTGTTGACATCACGAGAAGAAGAAATGTGTCAAGATTTGACTTCTACAGCTCATGCAGTGAAACAAGCTCAAAAAATGAACGCAATGAGTAGCATTAAAACACTTTTGATGAAAAGCAAAAATAAAAGACATCAAATTATGCTTATATCTAAGAAGAAAGCTGCTTTACAGCAACACCTCGACACATTAAGCACTAGTGAGCTGAATGCACAGGTAATATCGTCAGTGAAAGAAACGGCTGGAGTTTTGAAGAGTATGGGCCTTGACAAGACGCTACATTCCGTAGACGAGATAATGACTGATCTTCAAGAATCCAATCAAGATATAACTTCAATACAAGAAGCACTTTCAGATAGCACAACATTTTCATCTTCATGGGAAGACAATGACGCATTAGAAGCAGAATTGAGGTTGCTAATGAGCGACGACCCGCTTCAATTTACAATTGAAAGTAGCATAACCATACCAACACTGTCAAATAAAATGAAGGATGAAATACCACAAGAGATTGAAATGAATAATCGTACAAAAAATAAAGAGAAGAATAAAGAGAAAACTAAAGAAGCCGAATCAGAACCAGAGCAAGAAGCAGAAAAGGAAGCAGAAAAGGAAGCAGAAAAGGAAGCAGAAAAGGAAGCAGAAAAGGAAACAGAAGGGGAAGCAGAAAAAGAAGTGGAAAAGGAAGTGGAAAGGGAAGTGGAAAAGGAAGCAGAAAAAAACGAATTGGCAACATAGTTTAAGCTTTTTTCTGCAAAAATTAATAAAACATATTTTAAAATTTTATTTTTATTCAATTTAGACTAGAATATCGATGTGTAATTTGGCCTGAAGGAGTCAACACAATAGAGGGTATGTCTGTATTTTGATAATGTTTTAAACCATACGGTGTGTTGTGAAGATCATTCATTCGGCGCTGGTCATACGCTCTCAATTCGTTTCCACTAAATGATTCAGAAAATAACGCATAGTTGACAGCATTGTTCTTTACAGCGTACAATCTCCTCCAATATGGCAACAAACATGTCATAAAAAATGAAATTGTTACTATAGTGCCAATAACAATATAAAATCCATTACGAATAAATACCTCAAATGCAAACTTCATAATAGACTCACATGAATAAGCACCACACAAAAACGAATTTTCGATTACCGTGCGCATCGCATGAAGAGATATTGAATCTCGTGATCTGTGTATGACATCATCGCACAATTTTGAATGATGTTTCATGTTATGATAAAACTCATCAGAATTACATTTTTCAACCAACCACATCTCATTGTTTTGTTTTTCAGCTAAATTATTATATTCCTCTATAAATTGATGCAGTTTAATACACAAAAAAGAAAACGAGATGACAACAAGAACAAGGGAAGTCAAGCCACGTTTGTAAATTACAAGTGTTTCTTCACAACTAATATATTTTACACCCGTTTGATTCATATTTGACTGTAGTTCGTTTTTTTTTGACTTACGCGTAACAATCTTTGGTCTCTGATTAAAAAATATACCAAAACAGACAAGGTAGAAATAAATAATATCCACCACATATCAACGTAATAAAACGATGCTTCTTGCTTTTCAACAATTACTTGTTTATAAACAATCGCAAATATCTACAATTAACACTTAAAATAAAAAAACACATTTTATTTTTTGAATATATCATCTTTTTTCAGTTTAAATGCATTCCAATACGACATATTGTCATATTTTTTTGACGAATTTACACCTTTTATTTTTGATTTTTGAGATGTGAAGCCGTTCCCGACATCATATCCTAAAATGTGACATCCATCACGCGCACCTTTCCGTACCAAAGAAACTTCGATAGTTTTTTTAAGACCAGCTTTGAGTTTATTTTCTGAGTTACATACGTCAACTGCATATCCCATTGACAAGTCTAATGCAATACCATCTGTAACAAAACCTTTAGCCATACTACCGTAAAATGAATCATCTAAGGTAAACAAACACTGAAGTTTCTTATCATCTCCAAAAAATGCACTTTCTATTTTTCCTACTACACTCCCCTGGTGCTCAGTTTTAATTGGAATCCCACGCAATGTTTTTTTTGTAACAATATCATCTAACTCACTAGACTTAAAATATAAACCATTATAATTTTGCATTTCGCCAGGAGGATTACATGTCCCTAAAACTATCATTAAATTTCTCAAAAAACAATTTAAATACTTTTTTAGAATTTATTTTTTTTTTGTTAAAAACGCAACAGAATTTTGAAAATTCATGGATTGCGAAAAGCCTACAACCTTCCAGAAAGTTTATGATCCTCCTACTAAGAACTTGCTCAACATTAAAGGCGCCTCGCCGTTCCGTACATCCCTGAGTTCCTGACAAATAAAGCATTGGGCCGAACCATTCTTCCTAATCCAGTTCACTCTAAAATCTGCATCAACGTGTAGTAGCGGAGCCATATCATGCACGACGGCGACAAAACGTTGAGGACCACGTTTCAACCTAATGAGTGCAACCACCTTCCTCTTCCTGGTCAACTGTCGATTATTTTCAGGAACATCGTTGGCAAGGTGACGAACGTCTGATGAATTGGTCACTAAAAGTGGTTCAAAATAAGCACGAAGTGCTGAGTGTGCACCATTTTCTGCAATCGAACCAAGAGGGTCCTGCATCACTTCTCGAAACACACGCATAGACTCCGATTCATGTCCATCTCTTCGAAACTCTCCTGCAATGGCATTGCTTCCAGTGACAACGCTCAAATACTGTCGAATATCACCATACGACACTCGAATCTTGAACTTGAAAGGATTGTCACTCGGAGCAGTTCCATAATACGGCAAAATAGTTGGTGAAACGCTAATAACACCATGAACCAAAAGTTCCACAGGCATACCACTCACTCGAGGAATACGCAGTGCCATGTACCGACAACCCTGAGCACCGACCGCACGATTGACAAGGTTAAAATGCAACAATCTGTTTGTCACAAGACGTTCGATACGGTCTTCGGGACTCTCTTCACAAGGGTACATGAGCACAAATCCAGCTTTGTAGAGTTCAATAAGATCAAAATTGATGTAGTTGTCCTTCTTCATTGAATGCATAGCAGTCAAGACAAAAACATCTTGCTCGATTTTTTTATTTTGGTAGAAACTTTGAACCTTCACCATGGCAAGACGCACGTTTCCATGGTAACTAAACGGTAAACCACTTACAATGCCACATTGGTCGAGTCTTGAATGCTTGAACATATCAAAAGGAGCACCTCCACACAGAAACTTAACGTAAGCACCCTCGTCAGAAGCTCTTGCATGTCTTTCATAGAGCTTCGTAATCAACTCAAACATGTCTGAAATTAGCCGTACGCCTGCAGTAATATTCGAAGATGAAGCAGACATGCATGACGAATCCATGCCAGTTGAAACACGTGCTCTGTACTGTAAGACAGAATGATAACATGACATCCCG
>Ga0206682_10001986_pt1 | contig 19193 bp, 36 predicted proteins | sample M240m12015metaG_FD_155444 | JGI IMG/M metagenome (GOLD analysis project Ga0206682, IMG submission 155444) | Ammonia-oxidizing marine archaeal communities from Monterey Bay, California, United States - M2 40m 12015 | ecosystem: Environmental > Aquatic > Marine > Intertidal zone | place: USA...
TGGCTAAGCTGAATTGTTCGTTCATCTTTGAGGCTTCTTTAAGCCTGTCCATTGAGAATATTATCCAGTGTTTGTATATTGGATGCCAAAAGAAACCTCTTGGTTCGTTTTCGAAACAAAAAGTAATATGTTCATCCATGTTATACAGGAAATCGGGATTAACGATTTCAAAGTCATTTTTTCTCATAATATACTCTAATTGTTAGAGGTCGGCAGTCTCTGGTGAAAATGAAATATCCCATCCATCTGCAACTAATTGAAACTTCACCCCATCTGATACACTAGCCATAAGAGTAGTATATTGAGATGCGGCTTCATCTGACCATTGTGTTACAATAGTATGTGTTCCTGAGTCTACTGAAGCAGATGTTGTTCTACCACCATTTGTAGTTTGCTCATTAAGAAACGCTAATACATTATCAGGTAGATATCCAGAAATGTGCATAAGAGCCTCTTCTGTGGTTATATCCGTTGGTGGTGTAAAAGTAACTGTTTGTTGTACCATTGTTATTGATCCCCTTTTGTGTATTTATAATCAATATTATTATATTAGAATCTTATTTAATATCATAAGGGTTAACCCTATTATACATGAGTTAGAAAGTTTGTCAAGTAAAAAGAATCTGTTGACACTCTGTATTTATAGTGTATGATGATATTCATGAATGCTTATGATGTAATGATACAAAAGATAGTTCGCAATGCAATCTACACAATTCGTCGTAGAGGCATGGAGTGCGAACCAGAACAGATCGAACCTATGGAATATAATGCAATTCCTATGGGCAACGGTATGGAGTATCATGGCTTTCTCAAAACTAAAGATGCGTACATGTTTAAAGACTTGTTGGCACTAGAACTTACCGTCCAATATATTGCATATCAAAAGAAGCATGATGATGATCGTATAAACGAACCACGTGTTAGATTAAGAAAAGATGGTTTGGAAATACTTTTTTATACTCAAGGGGGTTGACAAGCCCGAATCAATATGGCATACAGTATAGGTAACAACACGAAAGAAATAAAAATGACAATGCCAAAGACAATTTCAGAATTATGTGACGTCTATGATGAGTTCCTAGCAGAAAACAATCTGCCTAGTATGAGCGCAGATGAACTTTTGTTTGAAGTAGATGTGACCGAAGAACAATGTGAGTTCCTAGAAGAATTCATCGAAGCATGGCATGAAGCAGAAAAGGAAGTAGCATAATGGATATTCAATCAGCAACACAAGTCGCAGAAACTATGCGTCGGTTAGTACGCCGTTCTGCAAATTTTGGCAAAAGCCGTGAAGATATTCTTGATGAGATCATGATGATCGCAGAAGATTATGAAGGATTGGCAGATCGAATGGATCAGTCAATGGCACAAGAATGTGAGGTAGCATGATACACAAATATCATATGAACCGCTTTGTTACTAATGAACAGTTGCGAGAGCTTTGGGATGAATCAAGGGTTGCCGAAAGGAACAATGATCAAGAAGCTTTAGATATGCTAGATTTGATTTTTGAGAAAATTGATTTGGGTAAAATTCTGGTTCAAGATTTCGAACAAAGACAGATCATGGAAACATTAAACAACATGGTCGATTAAATAAAACTAAATAAGTGCTTGGAGAGGTCAATGATGGCCTCTTCTTCGTATGTGAGCGACAGGGTAAAGCTGTCAAGCAAAAGGAGAAACAAATGGACGCACTCACTTTATGGATGGTGGTAGGATTTATATTCGCCGCTTATGCCGTAATAGCAAATGATTCAGTACAAACATTAGGTACATGGATCGCATCAAACAATGAAAAGTTTCATTGGAGAACAATGTGGATAGCCGCATCGGCTGTTCTAATCTATACATTATGGTATGGATGGTACATGAATGGTGGAGACATCAGTTATGGACGATTAAACAAAATTCCATTTCAAGAAGTAAAATGGTATCACGCACTAGCACCCGCAGTTCTGTTGGGGCTAACACGTTTCGGCGTACCAGTATCAACATCATTCCTAGTTCTATCAGCATTCGCTAGTACATTTGTACTGGAAAAGATGCTGATGAAGTCAATGATGGGTTATGCAGTTGCGGCTGTGGCGGCATATGTCATATGGCTCGTAGTAAGCCGCCTGTTGGACGAAGCGAAACCTGTTAAAGAAAACCATAAAACGGCATGGAGAGTGGCTCAGTGGGTCACTACAGGCTTCCTGTGGTTCACTTGGCTATCGCACGATATGGCTAATATCGCAGTGTTTTTACCACGTCAGTTAGATGTGCCATTAATGCTCATGATTACAGCGGTATTTGTAATCGGTCTGGGCTTTATGTTTCGTGAAGGTGGTGGTAAAATTCAACAGATTGTAGTTGAGAAACATAACACACGTTACGTTCGATCTGCAACAATCATCGATCTGGTGTATTGGTTAATCCTATACTTCTTTAAGGAACTGAATGATATTCCAATGTCAACGACTTGGGTATTTGTAGGATTGCTTTGTGGGCGTGAATTGGCTATGGCTAGTTACACAGGCAAGGCAAAATTTAAGACAGTCTTCCCACTGATTGGGCGAGACTTTATGAAAATGATGGTAGGTTTGGGCGCATCATTAGGTATCGTTTTGGTGATACACTATGTGCTAGTACCAAACGGATTTTAATTGAAAGGACTATATTATGAGTAATCCAAATGAACCATATCACAACAAAGGGGCAGGTCTAGCATTCGCAATCATTGCGTTTACGATGGTAGGTCTGCCCATCATCATAGGAACATCGATGGGTTGGTTTGACCTATTCGGTATTTTGGGCTTATGAGTAGCTACGAACTTGTTTTGATAATACATATTTTGGCAGTAATATCATGGATGGCAGGGCTATTCTATTTGCCAAGAGTAATGGTGTATCATTCCCAAGAGACGAAACCTGGGGATGATATGGATAAAGTTTTCCAAACAATGGAAGTAAAACTGTTAAGAGCAATAATGATGCCAGCAATGTTTGCCACATTATTCTCTGGCATTGCTTTGATTGGTTTGGGATACGTTGATTGGTCACTCACGTGGCCTTATGTAAAGCTTGTGAGTGTATTCTTGATGTTTGGCTTTCATGGCTTCTTGAGTAAACAGCGTAAGAACTTTATCAAAGGTGAGAATATCCCATCACCAAAGAAGATGCGGATATTAAATGAAGTACCTACGATCTTGTTGATCATTATCGTGGCGTCAGTAATTCTTAAATATTAAGGAGATATATAATGGCTTACAAATTAGTGGTCGAGAGTAATTATGAAACATACGTCAGAAAACGTGGTAAAAATAAGCAAGCACTTGAAGATTTAGCGCTTAAGTTGTCAATGAAGAAACCACATGCCAAATTCTATGTCGTTAAGGACACTATGAAAATCTGACAAATATGTCACACAAAAATAACTAATTAGGCTGAAGGGTTTACTTTCAGCCTCTTTTGTTATATATATTACATGTGAACGTTGAAGTAACGTGAATACGGATCGGACTTGGGGGCAGTACCCAACGCCTCCACCACAAGCACATTACGCCTTACTGCAATAAGGTGTTTTTGCAGAGACACAGACCTCACGAGGGTTGAAGATGATGTGCTTTTGATGGGGGCGAACTAGGATCGACGGACGGAATAGCTGAGTGGAGTTCATCGGGTGATCGCGTATAGATCAATTAAACTAAATGCAAATGAAAATTTCGCACCATCTGGATTTGCCTTAGCGGCATAATCACAGGGGGTTGGCGACTTACCTAGCAACAGAAAAGTCGTATTTAAAACAATTATAAAGGAAAAGATGTAATGAATAAACTATTAACAACAACGGCTCTAGTAATCTTAGGAACTTCGGCTTTTGCAGACCAAACACCAGTAGCATCAGCGGCTGTAACTGTAGGTGGGTCAATCGAAACAGTAATCGCAGAAACTGCAAATGACAAGTACGGAGCAACTACATCTTTTGATCTTGACGTTAATGCACCAGACGGTATCGTAACTGGTGGTATTTCTTTCAAAGCAACACCAAGTACATCAGTATCTGTTGACGAATGGAATATCGGCACAACTATCGGTGCAACAGCATTATCTTTCGGTGAACAAGGTAACATTTGGTTCGACACAGAAAGTTCAGCGGTAAATGGCACAATCGAAGAGCCAACAATGACTAAAGAGAGCTTGCAAGTATCAGCAATGGGTGCAACAGTTGCACTTGGTTTTGATGCAATCGGTACAGACGTAACAGACCTAGAAAACGTACAGTTTTCATATGGAATGAACGTAGCTATTCTTGATGTAACTACAGCGGCTGATTATAACATCGATTCAAAAGAGTGGGTTGTAGCAGGTCGTGCAGACACAGCAGGTATGCTAGAAGGTGTACGTCTTGGTGGTGCAGTATCATACGGTACACTAAGCGAAAAGACAAGCTTCGAAGCAGACGCTACTGTAATGGGTCTAACTGGTTACTTGAACGGTGATACAGACGACATGACACAAAACGTTGGTGGTTCTTACACAATTGGTGAAGAATTGAAAGTAGAAGGTGCAGTGAACTATAACTTGAATACAGAAGTGGTTGCACCATCTGTAACGTTGTCTTTCGACTTCTAATTTATGCTACGCAGTAAAAAGAGTAGATTTACGCTTAAAAAACTGCAAATTTACGCTACGCAGTAAAAACTGCAAATTTACGCTTAAGCGTAAACTAAAGGGGTTGCTATTTAATAAGGCAACCCCTTTTTTGTTTTTCGTATAAATACACTTGAACAAAGCAGTGCAAAGAGAGGTATATTATGACGAATAAACTAAAGCAACTCACGTGGGCGCATCACCAAGCGGCTGAACGTAGAAAGTTCGCAAAGCAATTAATCAGTGGTGGTATTGATCCTTTCGTATATTACAAATTTCTAAACTGCCAGTATCTCGTATACAAGATGCTCGAAGAACTTGTAATCATCCCACCCAATCTAACATCAATCTATAGAGCGCCCCGTATCCTACAGGATATTGAAGAGCTTGGCGAAATCTATGGTTTTGATGATATCGATCATTACCCTAAATCAGTGGGCAAATGTATGACGCACATGCAAGGTCTTGCAGACGCAGACGATAATGATGGTCTACTATCACATATGTACGTTCGCCACTTTGGTGAGTTACATGGTGGTCAGATAATCAAAGCTAAGACCCCAGGTAAGGGTGTCATGTACGAATTTGAAGGCGACACTAAGGTTCTTATCGAAGAGTTTAGGAAACTTCTCCACGATGGTATGGAAGAAGAAGCTAAACGTTGCTTTGACTTTGCCTCAGAGTTGTTTGACGAACTGTCAAAATAGTTGACAAATAACAGTTTTTAGTGTAGAATAGAAATATTATAAATCATAAAAAGGAGAGACTAATGCAAGAACCAGTTTTTGAAAAAGGTTATCCAGATTTCGATGCAGTCAATGACTTAAAGCCTAAAGATAGAGCATTGCGAATTCATAAGAGCGTAACTGCCAGAGAACGTCGCAAAGAGGCTAAAGGTATTATAGAAACTCGAACGACTAATGAGTATAATAGACTACGTAGGGAACGTAAAAAGAAATAATGTTATTTAAATTTAAAAAGAATACAATAACAGTAGACGCTTTTACTGATCAGGAAAATGTTGCCAAGACGCCAATTGCTTCTAGCACAAAATATGTTCCTGATTGGTTTAAGTCTATGAAGCCTACCAAGGCGTATGCCCAAGATGGGATGGTGGTTGTCTCTAGTACATTCAAGAAGTGTCCTGGAATGATCGACAATCTAAAGCACAGCTTCACTATCCCAGCATGGTCTGACTTCATTGTCAAGGCTACAGATAATGGCATCGTCAAACAGTTCCCTCATTCTGAATTTGATTATGGGGCGCAATATCACAATGACCCCGAAACGTCACCTATTGGAGCATTCGCACCAAAAGTGCATGTTAAGATTTTGTCGCCGTGGTATCTCAAGGAAAAGTCAGGCGTAAACTTTTATCAGTCACAGGCGTTCTGGTCATTCAACGCAACCAATTCTACTATATTGATACCACCAGGTGTTGTTAATTATAAGCACCAACACAGTACACATATCAACATGATGATCACTAAAGATTTGCAATGTGATTTTGAACGTGGTGACGCATTAATGTATTTGCACCCAATGTCTGAGGACAAAGTTGTTATCAAAACACATGTAGTAGATACAAATGAATACAACAAGATCAAAGGGTCTACATATTACCCCAAGTTCACAAATGGGTATAGGGAGATGATGGAATGAGTTTTTCGTTATGGGGGCGTTTGGATAATTACGCTGATGATTTGACTAAGCGTTTCGACAAATCTTTTGTGAGATACGACAACCCTAAGTACACTGAAAACATGAAGTTCGAAGGTTGGACAGACACGTTTTGGCATTCAGATAAGATCGGTAAGTGCCATCTAAAAACAATTCAACCAAAAGATGCTAAGTCTTTGTGGTTGATGCACATCAACATTTTTCCTAAAGAGGGCATTGAACTTCCAATCTTGGGCTTTGATATCGTAGCAGGACCCAAAAAGATCACTGGATCGTTTATGGACTTCTCGCCATTACATGGGTATGAGCATCCATACAACGAATATATGAAACAAGCCATCTTAGGATTAGAATGGATTAAACCACGTGAGTTACCAGATTGGGCTAAAGAAATATTCTCAGATGATATGATTGCTGTTGGCAACATACGAGAGGGACATGAGTTGGATCAGTTCATCTCAATCACATCTCAACTAGTGACATATTACTTGAAGAACTTGGAAGAACAAGCAGTTGTATCAAACCGTGATACACTTCCTATACTGAATAAATACTGTTCAAATCAAAAGCTAAACCCACATTTACACAGATCAATTCTGGCTATGGGCATTAGTGAAGAAGACAAGGAATCTTACGTAAACAACGTACTCTTCGAGGAAAAATAACTTGACAATTAACGGTTGTTGTGGTAATATGTCTATATGTAAAGGTATAGATTACATAACGTTTAATAATCATGCATTTAAGATAACTGTACACTACTGCGAAGGCTGTGGACAGGTAAAGGCAACCTCTAACATTAAGGAAAGTAACATGGCAGGTGATAATATTATTGTAGAAAAGGCAGGGCAAACGCTCAGAGCCGAATATTTCAAAACTGAAAACGGATCGGGCATTCGTTGTTTTATTAATGAAGAGTTCATCCAAGAAGAAATCTACGAAGGTAAGTCGATTCATTGGGCAGAGAGTGCGGCATCTAATTGGACGTCGGGTGTCAAGACACTGAATGGATAAACAACAGCCTACGATCAACCCAAGAACACCTGAGAAGGTACATCACGAGATATCAAATATGTTATCTAGGGGCGTCAATTACATTGATGCTCTAATTGAATATGCACGTCAGAACGACTTAGAGATAGAAGCAGTTGCTGACATAGTTAAGAAGTCCTCAATCTTAAAAGAAAAAGTAAGAATTGAGGCAGTGAAGATGAAAATGGTGACTAAAGATGAAAGAGATATCACGGAGTTATGTGACTAAAGAATCGTTTGAGACATATCGTATGTACCAAGCAATGCATAGACACTTCAACGTTGACAAATTTGATTTCCATAGGTACAGAGGGAAAACGAATGTTAAGGTAGAAAGCTTCAGAACAAGGAATGACGTATATTCATTCTATAGGTTGTCGCAAGAAGATAATGTACAAGAACTCATATTGGCAAATCTTATCCACAACAAGAAGGCGTGGGTAAGAGATATTGTTTCAGATGAAGGCAAGCAACGCTATTTAGAATGGCGACGTAAGAAAGAATCTTTGACAAGAGTGGTAAAGGATGATCTGAACCAACTAAATGATGATTGGCAATCCAACTTCGTTTCAGTTAAAGGTCAGCATCCTATTATCATATCATTATTATTACAGAAGCAAATAACGTTGGAGACATTTACAATTCTCACTCACGTAGCAAATATTTTTGCGTATTGGGAGACGAATTTACTTGACAAAATCGTTGCTTATGATATAATTAAACAATCAAGAAAATACAGACCTTTCTTGAATATTGATGAAAAAAAGTTCAAGAAAGTCATTCGAGAACACTTTTTTTGATATAAATAAGCAGTGGACTTAGTTCACTACACATCGCAATATAACATACACAACGCTATAAAAAGCAAAATTAGGAGATACAAGTCATGGACTTTAATACACTCAAAAAGAATCGTTCAAACTCATTGAACAAACTAAACTCACAGCTTGAGAAAATTCAAAGCAAGAGTTACTCAGACCCCAACGAAGGTAAAATGTGGAAGCCTACACGCGACAAAGCGGGTAACGGTTTCGCAGTAATTCGTTTCCTACCAGCACCATCAGGTGAAGATGTTCCATTTGTTCGCATGTGGGATCACGGTTTCCAAGGACCAACAGGTCTGTGGTATATCGAAAACTCTTTGACTACATTAGATCGTGATGATCCAGTATCAGAATACAACAGTAAGTTGTGGAACTCTGGTGTCGAAGACGATAAGGCAGAAGCACGTAAAATGAAACGTCGCTTGAAGTATGTTTCTAACATCTTGGTGATTTCTGACCCATCAAACCCACAAAATGAAGGCAAGGTCTTTATGTATCAGTATGGTGCAAAAATCTTTGGTAAACTTCAAGAGCTTATGAACCCACAGTTTGACGATGAAACTGCGGCTGATCCGTTCAACATGTGGGAAGGTGCTAACTTCCGTCTGAAAATTCAGAAGGTTGCTGGTTACCCCAACTACGATAAGTCAACGTTCGACACACCATCTGCTATTTCGGATGATGATTCTGAATTGGAACGCATCTTTAACGAAGCACATTCCTTGAAGGAATTGGTTGATCCAAAGAACTTCAAGTCATATGATGAGTTGAAAACAAAGTTCTACCGCGTACTTGCGTTGGATCAATCACCATCAACACCTAACACAGCGGCAGAGGTTGATGATTTGGATATGTCTAGCTTTGGTGGTAATTCACCAGAACCTACACTAACCACAATGCCAGAGGCGCAATCAACTGCTCCTTCAATGTCCATGAGTGATGACGATGATGATGATCTGTCAATCTTTAAGGAACTTGCGAATGGCTAATAAAACCTATGAAGAGGTTTTAGATTTTGACTTTGGTTTCAGCTTCATTGATGAAGAGCTTCAAGAGAAAGAAGATGAAGCCAAGGTTGCTATTGAGAGAGTTAGCAGTGAGAAGCAGACGTTAGAAGACCAACTAACTGACGCTAAACTCGCGGCTGACGATCTTGAATATCGTTTAGAACTATTATTTAAATCGGTAACACCGTTCTTGGACAACTTATGTAAGAACTCTGAGAAATCAACAATTTATTGGCCTGATCGCGTAGCAAAGATTGAGGCTTATAAGAGCAAACTTAAATCTATAGTAGAAGGTAGTTAAATTATGAATGATTTATTGAACTCAATCGTCAGTAACAGTACGATTAAAATGACTGCCCCTATTATGAAGTCCAAGGTATATGGCAAGAAAGACATGGCTCCTACACAGGTTCCTATGGTCAACGTTGCTTTGTCTGGACGTATTGATGGCGGTTTGACACCAGGACTGCTAGTCTTAGCAGGACCTTCCAAACACTTTAAGTCAGCATTTGCCCTACTTATGGCAGGTGCTTTCATGAAGCGGAACCCAGATGCAATTCTGATGTTCTTTGATGCAGAGTTTGGAACACCACAAGCATACTTCGAAAGCTTTGGCATCGACATGGAACGTGTAGCCCACATTCCAATCACAGATGTCGAGCAATTGAAGTTTGAGATTATGCAACAGCTTGATAAGATTGAGCCTAAGCATCATGGTAAAATTGTTATCGTTATCGACTCTATCGGTAACCTAGCTTCCAAGAAAGAGGTGCAAGATTCACTTGATGGCAAATCAGTTGCTGATATGTCAAGAGCTAAATCTATTAAGTCTCTATTCCGTATGGTAACGCCACACCTTAACCTTAAAGACATCCCATTGATTGCGGTTAATCACACGTATCAAACACAAGAGATGTACTCTAAGGCTGTTGTGTCTGGTGGTACTGGTATCATGTACAGTGCGGATACTGTTTGGATTGTTGGACGTCAACAAGACAAGGTAGGTACTGAAATCCAAGGCTATCACTTTGTTATTAACATTGAGAAGTCACGATATGTACGAGAGAAGAGTAAGATTCCAATCTCTGTATCGTGGGACAGTGGTATTATGAAGTGGTCTGGTCTTATGGAAGTTGCTGAGAAAGGTGGCTATTTAAACAAACCTAAAGTAGGTTGGTATGAAGCTATTGATCCAGAAACTGGTGTCGTACTCTCAGATAAGTTGATGAGAGCAAAGGAAATCGTTGACAACAAAGACTTCTGGCTTAAGATGTTTGAAGAAACAAACTTTGGCAAGTACATCAAAGATTCATTTACTATTGGTGCATCAGGTGCTATCATGCGTGATGATGAAGTGAGTGCAGAAGTTATTGATGAACTAATCGACGATAGCGAAGAATAATTTCCTTGACATTACACGTTTAGTGTAATATTATATACCTTAAGATGGCGGCTAATTTCATTGGTCGCCATCATTCAACTTAGCCGTATGGAATGTGAAATGATAGAATTAACAGTATTATCCAACCTAGTATTTAACGATGAATACTATCGACGTGTATATCCCTATATCAAATCTGAATACTTTGATGATCAAGGTGTGAAGAAAATCTTTACTGCGTACAGCGAGTACGTGGATGAGTACAACTACGCACCGTCTGTAGAAGCACTCAAGATTTGTATCGATAAGCGTAAGGATATGAACGAAGATAGTTACAAGCAAGTAATGTCTACAGTTGATAATCTAAAGCGTGACGAAGACACTAATACTGATTGGCTCGTTTCTGAAACAGAAAAGTTCTGTCAAGACAAAGACCTCTTTAATACTATTAGAAAAGCCATTCTAGTTATTGATGGTGAAGAGAAGGAAATCGACAAGGGTGCATTGCCTCAGATGTTGACTGATAGCCTTGGCATCAGTTTTGATACTTCTATCGGTCACGACTATCTTGAGGACTATGCAGATCGTTATGATTTCTACCACAAGAAAGAAGAGCGTATCCCATTCGATATCGACATCTTAAATAAGATCACTAAGGGTGGTTTGCCACGCAAGTCTATGACTGTGTTGTTGGCAACGACTGGTGGTGGTAAATCATTGGTCAAATGCCATGCGGCGGCGTCTGCTTTGATGATGGGTAAGAACGTTGTTTACATCACTATGGAGATGGCTGAAGAACGTATCTCAGAGCGTATTGATGCTAATATGATGGGCATCCGTGTTGATGAGATCAAAGACATGGACAAAGATACATACGCTAAACGTATGGATAGAATTACATCTAAGACAACAGGGAAGCTTATTGTCAAAGAATATCCCACTGGTTCAGCGCATGCAGGTCACTTCCGTCATCTACTCAACGAACTGAAGATGAAGCGTAACTTTAAGCCTGACATCATTATGATCGACTACTTAAACATCTGTGCTTCATCACGCATTAAAGGTGCGGCGGCGGCAAACTCCTATACTCTGGTGAAGTCTATCGCTGAAGAAATTCGTGGTTTGGCTATGGAATTCGATTGTGCTGTAATCACATCGTCACAGTTTAACCGTGATGGATATGGCAACTCTGATGTTGATCTAACCAATACTTCTGAATCTATGGGTATTACTCACACGGCTGACTGTATCTTGGGTATCATTACAGACGAAGAACTTGATAGCCTTGGACAGATTATGCTCAAGCAATTGAAAAATCGGTGGGGCGACATTAGTTGGTACAGAAGGTTTGTTGTTGGTATTGATAGGGCTAAGATGTCAATCTTTGATTTGGAAGACTCAGCACAGGCTGGTATTCAACAGGGTCAGTCTACAGCGAACAATACACCAGTAAAGGCAGTTACACGCGCTGGGGTTGATGATCCAATATTCGACAAGACAACATTTAGTAATCCTAAGAATGGAAAGAAAAGCCTATTTGGCGCAGGGGGTATCACATGAGCTACGTTGTAAAGCAAGTTGGGAAGAAGTATCACATTCACGAAACTGAGGGGGATGTTACCATTCCACTTTATCTAACTAAAGTTAAAGCCAATCAAATGGCAAGAAAACTAAATCTTGGTTCTGGCTTTGGGGTAAGTCCTATCCCAACATTCTTCTGTGGTGAATTTAAATCAATTAACGTGTAACTTATTATGAAAACAATTGTGAAAAAGATAGTGCTTACGAAAGATCGTATGTTGCTATCCGCATTGCTGAAAGCATTGACGCGCTACATGGAGTATCATAAGAAAGCCAAGAAATATATTAATCCCAAATCACAATGGTCTGGGGTTAATAGCACAGAGGAAACTCTTATGCTTCAAGTTAAGAGGGCTTTAGAAAGGCGCTTGGGTTAAGACGTGTAACCAGACTCTTTAGTGAGTTTAATTATGCAATGGAATTGTCCGTCGCCAATGATGCGTATGTCTCTATCTGCATATACGTTGTCTACGAAACCTGTATATTCTAATGAACCTGAGTTTACGAAATAGTAATGTCCGTGTGGTGCTACTCCATCCCACCTAGAAACGTCTACGTGTTTATTGACTTTACAGCCCCAATGGATTTCTTTAATAGTTACTGAAGCTGTACCTGCATCAAACGTTTCGCCAGCAGCGATAAGATCGGCTAGTGCAATATCAACAGTATCGCCAGATGGGTCTGTTACATATACTTTAACTACTGCTTCGTTATGTGATCGTTTTAAATAATGAATGCTAGACATTGCAACCTCTTTTTTATTTTATTTATAAAATGTCAAACTGTCACAGTTTCCTAAAACGCAATACGACTATGCAATCTTAGCGTATCTCTTGGGGTAGTATTTTCAAAAATATGTGCTAAATATTATTGAAGAAACAAGAAACACTTATTAGAAAAGGACGCCCGACATGGCACACACACTATTCAACATCAATAACAATTCGAGCATGTTATCAGTAGCGGCATATCGCTTCGTATCGTTCATCGAAGGAATTGGGTCAAAACTCCAAAAACGCAAAGAGCAAAGAGACACATTTAAAACTCTCCAAGGATTATCAGATCGTGAGCTAAATGATATTGGTATTAGCCGTGGTGATATTCGTTCTATTGCAAATGATACTTGGGAAGAAAACAATCGTCGTGACTATGTTGTACGTAAGAACCCTAACTTGAGAGGTTTTGTGTGATGGAACTAGCAGGAGAACAGCCAGTAGGCAATCCTTTAAAAGGACTATTGAAATTTTTATCAAGAGCAATCGTAGCAACAGGAATGGCGATTTGGGCATTTGGTGAAAGTGCAGGTCGCGCAAGAGCGGCAAGCGAATTGTACCGTCAAGGGTATGTAGAAGAAGCACGTAAATTAATGTTGGAGAGTAAATAATGACTGGTGATATAGCAACAATGGGCGCTTTGATTGGGGCTGGATTGGCGACAATCGGAATGGGTGGAGCGGCTATTGCCGTAGGAATAATCGTAGGTAGTGTACTCAAAGTAATGCCTAAGAAAGCAGACACAGGAACGATGTTCGTCGGTGTTGCATTTGCAGAGGCGCTAGGCATCTTTGCGTTCTTGGTAGCCTTGCTACTAATGTTTGCTGTATAATGGTTGGCGAACAACACATTGAGATATCAGCACAGGTGGTACAGAAGTTAGGCTTCTATATGTTTGTTGTAATGACCTCATTATTATTGATCTGCACAGCTTTTGGTTTCTATGCAGTGATCCAAAAATTTAACGAACCAAACTGGAAAGAGGTATGTATCGCAAAAGGCGGCGTACCAGTACAATTAGAAAAATCAGTCTTTGACTGTAAAAAGATGTAAGAAAGAGGAAACGGAATGTTTAAAAGATTTATGAAACTAATGGAGTATCGTAGTTACTGTATGAGTATTAAACAGTTAAGGGATATGGGCATGAATGATAAAGCCAATGAAATCTCTGAATTTAAACACAACATGTATAAAACAAGTTAGGATATAATATGAAAACACTTTATTTTTACGCAGTAATTTTTGCAACTATCTTCGGCGCTTCATCATTGATGGCGGCTGACATTTCTGTTGACATGCTAAACAAGCGTGACGATGGAGCAAAAATGGTTTACAGTGAAGACATCTCAACTATCGAAGTAGGAGATTCAATCACATGGCTACCAACATCAAAAGGTCACAATGTAGAATTCATTGCAGGTCCAGATGGATGGAAAGCACCAAAGAAATCAAAACTTTCAAAAGAATACACATATACATTTGACGAACCAGGCGTATACTTGTACCAATGCACACCACACAAATCAATGGGTATGATTGCTATTGTAATTGTAGGTGAGTTGACACAAGAAGGTGTTGATGCAATTAAAGGTGCAAAGGTAAAAGGTAAGTCAAAGAAGAAACTAAAAGCATTGTTAGCTGACCTATGATTGATCCAGACCACACATCCATCAAACCTAAAGGTGAGAAGAAAAAAGGCGGCAAGTAACTTTTAAAATCTGTATAAATAAAGAGGTAGTCAGAAATGGCTACCTTTTTTCGTTCAAGTGGAGATATATTATGGGAAGAATTAGAGATCGTGGTAATGATGGTGGTGATGTTTACAGGTGGAATACACTTGCAAGGTTTGTGAATACTAATGGGTGGACTAGAGGCGCAGAGCTTGGTATCCACGATGGTGTTAATTATCGCTTCTTAGTTAACAACTGCCCCAATCTACATCTAATCGGTGTAGACCTATATGAAGCACAACCAGAGAATAACGGACCTGAGACGTGGACGCCTGGAGAAAACGGTCATCCATGGAAGCATGAAGATTATTATCAAAACATGTTAAACTTCTCAGTACAACATCCTGATAGAACTATGATTATTAAAGACTACACCACAGAAGCGGCTAAGATGGTTCCTGATGGTACACTAGACTTTGTGTTCATTGATGCTGATCATGGTTATGAAGGTTGCCTACGAGACATTAAAGCTTGGGATCAAAAGGTACGCAAAGGTGGCGTTGTGTTTGGTCATGACATACACTTCCCAACAGTAACACAAGCAGTCACAGAATTTTATGGTGAAAACTCATGGAACGTCGAAGATGACTTTATTTGGTGGGTGCAGAAGTGATAGAGAAGAAACTAAGTCAGATATGGATAGGTCCTAAGCCAGCACCACTTACTTGGATGCACACTTGGAGAGACAAACATCCTGATTGGAAGTATTCTATATTCGATGACACTATGCTGAAGTCTCGCAAATGGAAGAACCAACATCTTATCGAACACTATTACAACACAGGTAAGTGGCCAGGCGTGTCTGATTTGATTAGATACGAACTATTATATGAGCAAGGTGGGTTTTGGCCTGAGGCTGATATGACTTGCTTGGAGAACACAGAAGAGTTGTTTACTTCACCAGAAAACCATGCGTATTCTTGTTATGAAAACGAAAAAGGAAGACACAACTTCATTCAACCCATTATGGCATGTAATCCAGAGAACGAATTTGTTAAGCACGTTATAGATACACTACATATATTAACTCCACAAGAGTTAAGCCCAGAGCCATTTAGATCAACGGGAAATTTGTTCTTGTCACGTCACGTTCCTCATTGGATGCATCAACTTACTGTATGGCCTAGTCACTACTTTATCCCCCTATTTTATATTGGTGGTGCTAAGAGGTATGACGGAACTGATAAGGTGTATGCTGATCATAAATGGGGATCGACAGGACACGCAAACAGCATAACATATGATAAGGGTATATAATGTACGTAAGCCACAAATACAAATTAATCTTTCTAAGAACACCAAAGACTGCAAGTAGTAGTCTGTCTGAATTCTTCATTAAGAACATTCCTGACCCTGATGCAATCTACACGCCAGTAGAAGACTCTAACATCCCACCAACTTTGAGTAAAGAAGTTATCAACAAATACAAAATTAATTTTGCATACTATCATTTCACACTACAAGACTTGGTAGAAAATGGTATCATAACAAAACAGCAAGCACTTGAGTATAGATCAATTGCAGTTGTTCGTGACCCTATTGATAGACAGAAAAGCTTTTACTATTTCTACAAGAAATGGAAAAGTGTGGGTACGCCCCCATCCATCGAACAGTACAATGCATGGACATCATCAAAAGGTTCTTTCTTGGGGGAGCCAAACTCTGCTATTCTACAAAGTGACATACTTAAGTTAGATGGGGAAATTCGTGGAGAATATTGGTTGTATGAGAACATCGCAAATGATCTAAGTCATATGATGCGTGAGCTTAACCTACAGGTAACACATCCACTACCCAACCACAAAAATGATTTCAGAACAAATCGAGACAATGAGATCAAATTTGACAAGAAAGCTATGGATAAACTACATGAAACCTTTGGCGCTGACGTACAGTTGTATGTCAAAACAGCAGAGGAAACTTTCGTATGAAGGCTTACATCTTAAAGATTGATAAGAAGTTGTCGCATGATTATGCAAAGACTTGCGCAGATTCATGTGATAAAGTTGGGCTACCTTGGACATACCACATAGGTTATACCAATCAAACGGGTAAGATGGCGTTCGCTAATCTAAACATACCCAGTTTGCCAACAGAACCTTATACTTACATTCCAGAACCAAATCAAGGACAAAAGGCTATGTGTTGTACTGCTGGTCACATTGCCATATGGCAGAAGATCGCAAACGGTACTGATAACGTTGGGGTTGTGTTGGAACATGACGCTATAATGCTACAACCAATAACAATAGAGATACCAGAGAATACCATTGTGGTTCTTGGGTATAAGCTAAATGATCCGTCAAGATATGATCATGTCGCTGCTGGTGTTCCTAATGAACTAATTAGGCTTGATGGTCATGAGGGCGCACACGCATATGCTATGACTAAAAGAACTGCTAAGTTTCTAGTGGATGAGCTACATACACAGGGATTGCGGAGTGCAGTTGATAATGACTACTTTATACGTGGTCAACGTCGAACTGCTATGCCACTTCATATAGCTTCACCAACTCCTGCCATTGGATGGTTAAGAGAATCGACTATTTGGGGTGTTTCTGCAAATAAAAACTACGATTTCATACCTTCCTTTCTTAAAAATTATAAATAAAAGAAAACTCAATATAAATGGATTCTGATATGCGAGAAGCTAAAGACAAGAAAAAGATCGATATTAAAGGCAAAGAGTTTGATTCCAAGAATTTGGTTGATACGGAGCCTACGCTTGATGAAGAACAAGAAGAAAACTCTCTAATCGAAGCTGTTTGCGACGAAGAACTCCAAGAAGTTATGGATAGAATGCAACGCCGAAAGGCTGGCATCTCCGCTAGAAAAAATAAACATAAGATGAAACGTGGTCGTGAAAAGGCTATGCGCAAAACAGCTACTATGGAAGTGCTGAAGAAACGCGCTCGTAAAGCCGCTATCCAAAAATTGAAGGCAAAGTTCTCTAAGAACAGACGTTATGCTGAATTGGGTGCTGGTGAGAAAGAAGTGATTGATAAAAGAATTGCTAAAATTGCAAAAAGCAGAATTGAGATGATGGCTAAGAAATTAATCCCAGGCATCAAAATTAAAGAAAGACAGCGCAAAATGAACGCCAATGTAAGAGAAGACGTTAATGGACAAACAATGGTCTGTAAAGACTGTGGATGTGAACAAGGCAATCCAAAACCAGATTGCAATTGCACTACTCATTCTGATGATCTTAACGCATCATGTTGGATGCCTAAAGAGCAATATTCAGAAGCATCATACAAAGATCAGAAGGTTATGAAAAGACCACACATGTTATTGTCAGCCGACAAGAAACCAAAATTGGATGCTCGTTTCCGTATGTTTAAGAAAAAAGACGAAATGCAAGAGTCTACAATGGTTGAAGAACTATTAGAGATTGCAGAGCTAATGGAAGCCACAGAAGCATTAGATATCGAAGAGATGGATATTTCTATCAAGTCACTCAAGAAGTCTGGTCTTGGTAACGTTAAAAAAGCTAACAACTATAATAAACTCAAATCTGACATCAAAGCAATGCGTGATCGCCTTAACAAGAACAAAGGCATGAAACCTCTTAGAGCTGGTTACGAGTCTGTTGAAGAAGAAAAAGATAGTCTTGCCACACTTGCTAATAAAGAGCAAGACGAAAAGAAGAAAAAGGGTGAGCTTAAAAGAGTACCTAAAAAAGATGAAGATGAACAGAAAAAAGACCTAGATGCGGCTTTTGAATCGTTCATCGAAAGCTGTGGTGCTGGAGAAGAGGGTACACCAGAACTTACTAAGAAGCTAAAGAAAGACACACCAGATGCGTAATTTTAAAACATTCCTAGAAGCTAAAGACCCAGGTGAATATGATCAAGAAGGTGGCATGGCTAAAACTCAATTGAAGACTGCTATCGATGCTTCACAAGATATGATTTCTATGCTTGGTGATGATGACAATATGCCTGAGTGGGTACAAAACAAAATCACTAAGGCAGTGGACTACTTAGACTCTGCACGTGATTATATGAAGAGTAATAAAGATGGCTGATAAAGACCCAAGACTGGCTAGAGCAGGTGTCTCTGGTTTTAACAAACCAAAAGGTACTCCAAGCCATTCTAAAAAGTCTCATATCGTTGTTGCTAAAGATGGCGATAAAGTAAAAACTATTCGATTTGGCGAACAAGGTGCTTCTACTGCTGGTGATCCTAAAAAAGGTGAATCTGACAATATGAAAGCTAAAAGAAAGTCTTTTAAAGCACGTCACGGCAAAAATATCGCTAAGGGCAAGATGTCAGCGGCATATTGGGCAGATAAAGTCAAGTGGTAACATAATTCTTATAAATAATACTAACATTGTAATAAATCAAAAACCAAAGGGAACGTCATGAAAAGTTTCAGAAAATACATGTCAGAGGGTCTTGACCCAGTAGATAAAAAGGCTCTGAAGGGCAAGCATAAAGATCGTAAAGATGGAGACATCGATAACGATGGAGATGTGGACTCATCTGACCAATACCTACATAAGCGCAGAAAAGCTATTGCTAAAGCTACGACTAACGAAGAAG
>Ga0206682_10001987_pt1 | contig 19188 bp, 10 predicted proteins | sample M240m12015metaG_FD_155444 | JGI IMG/M metagenome (GOLD analysis project Ga0206682, IMG submission 155444) | Ammonia-oxidizing marine archaeal communities from Monterey Bay, California, United States - M2 40m 12015 | ecosystem: Environmental > Aquatic > Marine > Intertidal zone | place: USA...
CCGCGCGCGATCGAGCGCTGGGCGCGATGAACGCGATGAACGCGTCGTCGTCGAGCGCGCGCCGGACGCGATGGACGCGCGCGCCGATCGGCGTCGCGCTCTGACACCGCGACTGCGTCGATGAGTGACTGATTTCGCGTCACGATTTCGCGCCGCCGACGACACACCGCGCCGCGTCGCGCGCCGCGCCGTCGCTCGCATGTCCGCGACGCGTTCGGTCGTCGCGTCCGCGACGCCGCGCCGTCGCGCGTCGCGTCCTCGAGCGACGAATCGTCGTCGACGGCTTCGCGCGCGCGCTTCATCCATCGCGACGCGCGACGACGACGACGACGACGACGCGCGATCGAGGACGCGACGCCGACGACGAGGCGACGGCGCCGGACGCCAGAGCGACCGCGAGGCGTCCGCGCGTCCCGACCGCGCGGACGCGTCGGCGCGATGGCGAAGGCTCGAGCGGGACGCGACGACGACGCTCGGGACGCGCGACGCGCTGAGCAAAAGGACGCTGGGCGCGGACGACGGAGGGTACGAGTGGCTCAGACGCGCGTGCGATGACGTGGCGGAGGACGTCGTGCGAGGGGTGATCGAAGGCGGCGGCGAATGGTCGAGGGAGGACGGGATGGTGGGGTTCGATTTGACGGCGGCGACGACGGCGGCGGCGAGGCGCGGCGGCGAGGCGCCGAACGCGACGTGCGGCGCGGCGATAGCGCATCGAGCGACGACGAATCCGATGTTTTTGCGAGCGGCGTTCGAGCGGTTGGTGAGAGATGGGTTCGACGGGGACGAGGCGCGGGCGAAGGAGAGCGCGGCGTGGGGGTGGATTCGAGGGGCGATTGCGAAGCGGTCGAGCGGCGGCGATCGCGCGGACGCGGCGCGGGCGAAGAGGATGGCGAAGACGGAGGACGATGGGACCGCGGACGTCGCCGAGCGCGCGCGGGAGGCGACGCGTGTGCGTGTGTCGACGTTCGTCGAGCGCGGACGGGAGTTGTTGGCGATAGAGCGCGCGAGGGAGATGGAGATGGCGGCGGAGACGGCGGTGGATCGCGAAGACGTCGAAGACGTCGACGACGAATCGTCTGGATTCGTTTCCGAAGAGTCGAGCGAGTTCGGCGCCGCGGTTTCTGGTTTGCGCTTAGTCGGCGCTACGCGCGGGTCGGACGGCAAAGCGCTGGTGGTGTTGCGCGCCGCGGACGGCGAGGCCATCGCGATGAACTCGCTCACCGTGGGCGATCGAGTGACGATTTCGGCGTACGGCGACGAATTCGCGAGCGCGGACGAGTCCGCGGATGGGAGCGCGGCGACGTTTTCGAGCGAGGCCACGGTTCGGTTTATGGGTGACGCTCTGAATGCGACGGCGAAAGGGCGTTACGGAGACGCGTCGTCGATTTCATTAGAGTACGCCGACGACGAGCAGGCGCTCGTGCGCGCGCTCTCGGGTCTCGAGATTTGTCTCTCGCGGGCGCCGGACGAGACGACGTACGAACGTCAGGCACGCGCCCTGGACATTCTCGAATCTATTCCAGCGGTGAAACGTTCAAAACCGGCGTGTCTGCGCGTCGTGAAGACGATTTTCAGTGAAGACCGGCCAGCGATGTGGCGCGACGCGCGCGATTTTTACGGAGGCGACGGCGCCGGTTTCGCCGCCGTGCCGACGAAGTCGCTCAAACGCGTCGACGCTCAATCGCTCGCGACGAAGACATCGTTCGACGAATCTCAGGTTCTCGCGCTGCGCGCGGCGGCTTCGACAAACTACCCCGTGGTGTGCATTCAAGGCCCACCGGGGACTGGTAAAACGAGCGTGGTGGTGGAAATCATCGCCCAAGCCGCGGCGAGGGGCGAGCGCGTACTCGCGTGCGCGCCGAGCAATTTAGCGGTGGATAACCTGGTCGAGCGCCTGGACGGCGTCACCGACGTTCGAGCGGTACGTTTCGGCGCACCCGAACGCATCAGCGCCGCCGCGCTCTCGTGCTCGCTCGACGCCAAAGTTTCCGAGGCGACCGAGTTGTTTTTCCAAACGCAACGCGTGGAATCGAGCGAGACGTCTACGAAACTTCGCGCGTTGATGGACCGCTATCAAAAGGCGACCAACGTGCCGAAAAAGCAAAGGGAAAAGCTTCAGAGCGAAATAGAGGCGCTGAAAAAGAAGCTCAAAACCACGGTGAGCGCTGGTACGAAGCATCGTAAGGCGTCGCAGGCAAAGATTTTGCGAGAAGCCAACGTGGTGTTGGCGACGAACGCGGGCGCGGGAATGGACACGGTGCAACAGCTGCCGCCCTTTGATCTCGTCGTCGTAGACGAGGCGGCGCAAGCGAGCGAACCTTTGAGTTGGATTCCACTCGTGCGCGGCAGACGCGCTGTTTTGATCGGTGATCCGTGCCAGTTGGCGCCCGTCGTGCGCTCGCTCGAAGCCGTCGAGGCGGGATTGGCTCGCTCGCTCATGTCGAGATTGATGCCCGCACCAGAAAATTTAGACGACGAAGACGACGGATGGAACGCGCGTGCATATGCCTCATCGGGCGTGCTCACCCTGACGCTCTCGACGCAGTACCGCTCACACGAAACCATTAGCTCGTGGTCGAGTCGTGAGGCGTACGGGGGACGCCTGCGCGCCGCCGAAAGCGTTCGCGGCGCCTTGCTTCGCGACTTGCCCGGAGTGCAAGATACGCAAATCACGCGCATACCCATGCTCATGATTACTGCTCGTTCGCCTTACGGGCGCATTCCAGCAGAGTGTAACGAACGTCGCGTTGGTGGCTCCTACATCAACGAAGGCGAGGCGACGACGGCGGCGGCGCACGTACTGATGATGCTCAAGGCGGGCGTGCGCGCGTCAGACATTGCGGTGATTTCTCCCTACGCCGCCCAAGTTCGCTTGCTTCGAAGCGTTCTCGCGGTCGCGCTCGAGGACGTTGAAGGCGCTGATGCTGTGGAGATTTCCTCGATCGATTCGTTTCAAGGGCGCGAGGCGGAGTGCGTCATCATCAGCACGGTGCGCTCGAATGCTCGCCGCGGCGTCGGTTTCTTGTCCGATAACCGACGCATGAACGTAGCGGTGACGCGCGGAAAACGACACGTGACAATCATAGGAGACGACAAGACAATCATGGGAGATGCGTTTTTGCGACGACTCGTCGAGCACATCGAAGCCAACGCCGCCGCCGTAATTCCTCGCGTCGATCTATTCGCGCCGGTTGCCGCGACGTAGCACCGCAATATTATTAGCATGACTAGCTCACACGATGCACGCAACTTAGTGAAAGATTCACTCATCGTAGCTCATTACATGGTGCGCTAATCGTGAATCGCTCTTAAAACTTTCGCGAGAATTCCTGCTCGGCGATTTTCGCTCGCGCGATGACGTCGCCCGTGACGCGCGAAATGGCCACGCGCGCTTCGCGTTGCGTCGTCACCAACTTTTCGCGTAAATCCTCGTTTTCGCGCCGCAACTCTCGAAGTGCCTTGCGCATGGCTTCCATGTCACTTCCATGGATCGCAGCGTCGACATCCACACTCGACGCGCTCAGCGGCGAGTCAAACTTGAGCTGCGTGCCGCCCATGCGCGGCGAGTTGGAATCAATCGCCGCCAAATTTGCCATCTTTGAAGGCGCTGGGGACATGGACAGACGCCTGATCGCCTGCTGCACCTTTAAAATCGAATTCGTCACGCTCTCAGCCGTGTCTTCGCTCTTCGTGGGCTCGGGAGATTTCTCTGGCGCGCGCTTCGTTCCAGGAGGCGGCATGACGTCCCCAGATTTTCGCTTAGCCTTGCTCTTTGCCGCCACGACCGCGGGCGGCGCCGGTGCCGGCGCCGCGGCCGCCATACCGGGGAGGTTGGCAAACAAGTATCCACCGCCACCGCCGCCGAATCCGTTCAACGCAGCGCCGGACATCGTGGCGAGCGACGCTTGCTGCTTCGCCGCCTCGTCGAGCTTGGCCTTGTTCGCCGCCGACGCCGCGCCGTTGGCACCTTGGTGTAATCGCTGCATGTGCGGCGGTCGTTGATTCGGTCGCGCGGGCGACGGTGACGCCATCTGCGCCATCAATCGCGCGTAGTATCCTTTCCCTTGCCACGACTCTTGCAGTTGCTCGCGCAAGCTCTTGGCGTGCAGCGATTTCGCCGGCGACGGCGCGTAGTCGGGCAACATTTCATCCGCCGCCTTCATGAGTTCCGCCACGCGACTGTGCACGTCGCTCACCGTGTCTTCGACCGCATGTCCGTTCGCCTTACGCTCGGCGAGCTCTTCTTCGTACCGAGCCTTGGCGTACGCCTCGAGGTACGCCTGGCGTTGCCTGGGATTCCCGACAAACGCCGGCGACGGCGGCACTTCATCCGCCGCCACGGATTCCCAGCTCTGAAACTCCCCGAACCGCGTCACGCCTTTGTGCGTCCTCCGGGATGATCTACGCTTGTTATTATTTCCTCCATCCACCCCCTCCTCGCTCGAATTCGTCATGTGCGAGCTCGTGCTATCGTTAAACGACGCGTCCGCGCGATTTCCCGGCGGCGTGCGTCCGCTCGACGAAGACCCCGCGCTCAGCTTTCTCCCCACCATCGACGCCGGCGTCGGCTCCAATCCGGGCGGTGAGTTCGACGCCCCCGAAAACGACGCATTCTTGCTCACATCCGGTATCGAGCTAAACGACAGATCCGCCGCGTCTCCCGACGCGCGTCCGCTCGACCGCCGTCTCGGCGCGTCGTCCCCCTTTTGCGTCACGTCCGAGTTCCGTTTCGCGTTCCCGCGCGTCGCGCGCCCGCTCGACGTCGACGATTTTCCCTGCGCGCGCGCGCGTCAGTCACCGCGTCGCGCGCGCGCGTCGAGTTTCGAAAACGTTCGTCGCGGGGGAACGTCATCGCGATGCGTCGTCGCGCGCGCATCGTCGCGCGCGCGCGATCCAGCCGTCCGCGCGCGCCGGCGCGCCGCGACGCGATCGCGCGCGCACGTTCGCGTCGATCGCGACGCACCTTATTCGTCGCGTCGTTGAGCGCGGGCATGACGCGTCGTGTTTTGGCGATTTCGTGGAAGTGACGTTTTGCTTCCCTGTGGTTCCCCCGCGCGCGAGGCGCGAGACGTCGAGACGTCGAGACGTCTCGCCGAGCGATGCGCGCGGGCGCGAGCGGCGACGCGCGTGCGATGCGATGGATTACAACAGTGATGTACATGTACGGCGATGTACGGTCGATGCGCGGTATTGATGCGCGATACAGGTTCGAATCAGTCGGCGGTCGGCCCTTCCCAAAAGCCGTCGACCATCCACTCGCTCGCGTCGTCGGCGAAGAAATCATCCCGCTCGCGATCCGCCGCCTCGCGCTCGTCCCACATTCGCTCGTAATCTTCCAAGCGGGTGTCGTCCTCGGACGCGCTGTCGAGGAGCATGTTTTGAATGCTGATGGGCAAGCTCTCGACGTAGTCGTACGAGTGGATGCGATATATAAGTTCTGGGAATTCGTCGACGACGGCGCGCGCGTCGCAATTCGGTTCCAAACTCGCCAGTTTTGCCACCGCGCGCTCAATGTGGGCGTGAATGTCATCCACCAGTAATAATTGCGGATGACGCTCGATCAATCCGGTGACATCGCGACACATATCGCTCGAGCACAAAACGTCTTGCAACTCGAGCACGCGTTTACTCGCGGCGACGAATTCAATTTTCAAAACCCCTGGGTCGCGTTCGAACACCGCGCACACGTCGATGTCCGGCAGAAGTCTTCGCAGGCGATCGCCCGCGATCGCGATCTGCGCTGGATCGCGCATTTCACGGTGCGTTTCGCCGACGTCGACGAGCGCGCGCACGACGCGATCTCTCGCGCCCGCGTACTCGCGCCAAAACGTCACCAGTTCCACCGCCCACGGTTCGGTGTAGCCGAGGTTGTCCACGTCGACCGCCGCATCGAGCGCGTTTTGAGCCTTGGCTTCGTCGCGGCGACGCGCGGACGCGCGGCACGCGCTGGGACGACGGACCGAGCGCGCCGAGTGCCTCGGCTGCGCGTTCAAAAGCGCGCCGGAAGACGCGCGCGCGCGGCGCGCTGAGTGAATCGAAGCGGGCGCGGGGGTGCGGACGCGCGCGCGCGCGCCAGCGGCGATGACGCGAGGCATGGCGCCGACGCTCGCGCGGTCACCGCGCGCGGCGGTGTGACGAGGCGCGTCGCGGCGCGCGCGGGACGCGGCGGTTCGCGGCGGTTGGCGGTCGTTCGTATTATTCTATTCTCAATCTCGAACGGTGGGCGTTCGCGCGCTATGGTTCGACGTCGATGTAATCGCGGGTCGTCGACGCCGTTCACTTGTGTTTGAGTTTGGAGACGAAATCGTCGACGCTGAATTCTTCGGCGTATTGCGCCTCGTCCCACATTTCTTCGAGTCCGTTGACGATGTTGGAGAGACCGCCAGAAGCGGCGCCCGCGGCGGCGGCGGCCGCGCCCTTGGCGACGGGTGCACCGTCTTTGCCGAGTTTGACACCCTTCTCCGCGGTGAAGAGCTCGAGCATTTGACCGGTGTCCATGGCGCTCATGGACGCGTTGTCGGCGTTCACCACGGCGTTGGCGACGTCGAGCTTGAAGCGCTGCAGAGACATGATTTTCTCTTCGAGCGTGCCGCGAGTGAGGATGCGGTAGACGTTCACGGTCTTGCGTTGACCGAGTCGGTGTGCGCGATCCATGGCTTGCAAATCCTTCTGCGGGTTCCAGTCGTGCTCGAGGAAGACGACGGTGTCGGCGGATGTCAAGTTTAATCCCAAACCGCCGACGTGCGTCGTGAGCAAGAGCACGTCGATTGACGGGTCTGCGTTAAACTTGCGCACAACATCGAATCGCTGCGATGGTGGAATACTCCCATCGAGTCGTAACCAGCTTACGTCGCGCATTTGCGTCGTGAAAAGTTCGTTTTCTACCAAGTCGAGCAAGCTCTTGAGCTGGGAAAACACCAAGACGCGATGACCGGCGCCCGACGCCGGATTCGGCTTCCCCTCGTCCCCGTTGGACTTTTCTTCTTCTAAGTCTACTCCAATGCCACAATCAATCAATATTTGCTTCAACGCATCGAATTTCGGCGAGCGCATCTCAGGATTGAACTTTTTGCTCGCGCCGTCAGACACGACGAGTTTCGGATGCGAGCACAGCTTGCGCAAGTATTGCAGCGTCGTGAAGACGTGTTGCGCCGCGCCTTCGGCGCCTCCACCGCCTTCAATCGCGCTCACGGCTTGATCCTTTGCTTCGCTTGATTCGAACGCATCGTACATCTTGCGCTGCGCGTCCGTGAGTTCGACGTAGACGTCTTGAATAATCTTGGGCGGCAAATCCTTGAGCACTTCGTCCTTTGTGCGGCGCATGACGAAGGGCATGACTTGCTTGTGCAGTGCACCCGTGGCGAGCGCGCCTTGCTCGCTCAGTCCACCGCCTTTCTTCGCAGCCGCCGATCTCGCCGCGGCGATGCCGTAAGTCTTCTTGAACTCGCGCTCGGTGCCTAAAAATCCAGGCATGAGAAAGTCGAACAAACTCCAAAGTTCCACGACGTCGTTTTGAATCGGCGTGCCGGAGAGCAACAATCGGTGCTCCGCGCGCACGCTCTTCACCGCTTGCGTCACGCGACTTTTTGGGTTGCGGATGGCGTGACCTTCGTCCAAGACGCAGTAACACCAGTCGAATTTGTCCAACGAATCGAAATCGGCGCGAACAGATTCATACGACATGATGACGACGTCGTACTTGCCAAAGTCCTTCTGTAACGCGCGACGGTCGGGTGGACTGCCGTGGTACTCAAGCGGGCGCAACACATCCGGTTCGACGTAAAGCCCGATCTCGTACGCCCAGTGACTGACGAGGGTGCTCGGGCAGATCACCAAGTGCGGGAGTGTTTTCAATCCAGCTTCCTTGCGCTCCACCGTCGTCGCGGCGAGAATGCACGTCGATTGAAGCGTCTTTCCAAGACCCATGTCGTCCGCGAGCGCACCGTGCAACTTGAAGCGACGCAAGAACGCGAGCCAATTCACACCATCTTGCTGATACGGGCGCAGCGTGCGCGCACACTTGAACGGGAGTTTGAAGTCTTCAATCTTGCTGTTGTCCAAGAGCGCCTCGAGGAATTCGCCATCCTTCTTTGAGCGTTCTTTTTGCTTGGTCGTCAGATCGTTCGGCGGTTCTTTACCGACAGCGAGCGGAAGCAACGGTACCAGCTTTGCGAACGCACGGGTGGCGTTTCCACGAATTTTCAGATCCGGATCACTCATTCGACCCATCAGAGGAACGAGAAGTAAGACGCAATACGGCGCGAGCACGGCGCCGAGTGTGTCGACAAGTTCGCTCGCGAGGCCGACGGCACCAGCACGCTTCGCCGTCTGCGAGGCCGCCTCTCCTTCTTCTAACTTCGGCACGATGAAGTCTAACAACGACGAAATGATTCGCTCGGGATGCTTCGAAGCGATGCTCGCTATGGTCTTTGCCGCAGTTTTCCGCACCGCGACGTCGGTGTACAACGCTGCGGCGAACGCCGTCTTGGTCGTTTCGATAACTTTCTCCTCCAAAGCTTCGTGCACCACGGGGCCTAAAATCTTGAACAACTGCAACGCATCGACGAGTGACTGCAGCGTTGCGGTGGGAGCATTTTCAGGCGGGGCTTGCGTGATCGGCTTCATCATGAGCGCGTCCAACGCGCCAAGTTGGTTGAAAACGTCCGCTCCGAAGAGCGAAGCCGCCGAACGAATCACCGCCTCGCCACCGCGTCTCGCGATTGTCGCGTCACTGATAACTTCTTCATCGACGATGCCCGCGACGGACTTCTTCTTCTTCCCATCATCTTCCTCTTCTTCTACTTCTTCCGTCAATCCAGCTTTGGGCGTCTCGGCTTCGTCGCCGCAAATCATCGACGTGATGTTCTTGAGAAGCTTATCGTTAGGCGACGGCGAGCGCGAAGTGCACAGCTTCATCATAGCCGCCACCGAAGCCGCGGCATGTGCTTGCAAATCTGCATCGCGTTCGCGACGCACAGACGACATCAACGGTTGAATGAATGGATTCAGTTTCGGAGGCAACGCGCCGAAACCGACAGCGGCACCCGCGGCGGCGGCGAGCACGGCGCCGTGAAGCTTCGCTTCGGTATCTCGTAAACGTTGCGCGGATGCATGAAGAGAACCTCGCGCCGTTTCCACGGCAGCTATCTCGGACTGCGATGGAAAGAGTCGATCGTGGTTGGTCAGTCTCGTACGAGTTCGGTGGCGCAATGGGGGATGTTCGAGGACTTATACTTCTCTTCGGGCAATGCTAGCTCTGAGGAAACCTGTGAGCCTCGTTTTTATGTAGGAGCTGGACACGACGCAAGCGTTCGTCCGATGCCCGTGATACTAAACCCATGTGGTGAAACCGCATGAAATACCACGCGCAGAGTGCGCGCGGCGCCGATCGTACGTGTAGACGTCGCCGCCGCCGCGCGCGAACTCCGAAGCGAGAAAAAATCGAACACGTGAAACGTACCTGTGGCACAGCCGCCGAGAGCGTCGCAGCCGAATCCGCACCAAAACCATCTGCCTCGGGACTAGGAACTTCACCCGTGACGACGACGCCATTCGTCGCCGCCACACGCAAAAATGCCATCGATTCGCTTTTCACGTACTTGACCATTTGCGCCACCTCGCCGTACGGTGTCGGCGACGGTGCGCTGGGATATGCCGGATTCGTATTTGCTAAAATTGCCCCCAGTTGCGCACCAGGCGCTTGCAACGTCGGACGTTGCGGACCAGGCGGAACCACTCGAAGCCAAGAGGTGAGCAAGTGCGCGCCGGCGAGACGCGCGGTGGCGAGCTCGCCCGTGAGCATGCCCACGATGTGCTGCTCCATACGAGCGACCGAACTCGAGCGTTCGTGCGCGCCGAACGCCGCGGCTAGACGCGCGAGGCACTCGAGTCCACGCATACGACCAGCGGTGGTGGCCGGCCAATCTTTCGCGACGGCGCGAATCTCACCCTTAACGCTCGGCGGCGTGGAGACGAAAATTAATTTGCCCTCGCCGCGAGCGTTCGCCACCGTTGTCGCGAGTTCGCACCACTTCGCGCCGTGTACCGTGAACGTAGCCTCGATGATGGCGATCGGGACCGCGCGCAAAAGCGCCACCCACGCCTCGCTCGCCGCATCGGCGCTCGCCGCGTCGACGTCGAGCAGCGCGCCTTGAAATGCGTGACGCATCGCCGGCGCGCACGCCTCTTGCACCCACAACTGCGTCGACGCGTTCGGCTCGACGGCTAACAGTCGAGCAAGCGTCTGCCACACGGCCAGTCGTACGGCTGGGATCGGGTGCGCGGCGAACGGCCAAAGACGTGGGACGACTTCAGCGAGCGCGGCGGTGGACTTTGCGCGCGTCGATTCCAACGCGTACAGTTCGGCGATGAGCTTCATCACCGGTACCGCACTCGGTGACAAGTCGTCGAGCTCGTTGAGGAGCCCCCACAACGACGAAAGTAATTCGTTGAATTGCGGATGACTCGGCAAGTGCTCGACGGCAGGTAATAAGGATTCCGCCGCGGCGCCTCGCACGTCGTCGTCGGCGTCCACGAGCGCCTTGGTCGCCGCGGGTAGCGCTGCGGGCAAAAGCTCGACTGCCAACTCTGACTTTGCGGCGAGAATATACTTCAACCCGAGCAACGCGGAGTGCCGCACTTCCCACTCGGGGCGCGACAGTAGTGTGAGCGTGCACGACACCACGGCGTCGACGGCTTGCGGCGACAACGGCAAAAGCGCCGCGCCGAGCGCCTGCGCGGACGTCTCACGGACGGGCGCCACCGCGCCGTCGCCCGCGAAATCACCGAAACGGTCAAGCGCTAGTATGCACAGTAAGCGCACGCACATGTCCTCGAGCCAAGCGGCGTTGGACTCGCGAGCGATCTCCACCGTTCCCGGTTCTGGTTTCACTCCGGGCGGCGGCGCCCAAATAGCCGCGCTCGCCGCCTGATGACGTAGCACCTCACGCAACGCCGCGGCGGCGCCGTGACGCTCTTCCCACCCCTCCGAAAACATCATGTACGCCAACGTCTCGCAGGTGCGCGCGAGCGGCCATCCGCCCGCGGCGACTTCCGCCTGTTCCTCGTCGTCCTCCTCCGCTTCCGCCTTCTCCTGTTCCAAACGCGCCGCTTCCTCGTCCTGCTTCGACCGCTTCGCGTCCAGCGGATTCGCGCCTTCGCGCAACATCCGTTTCGCCTTACGCTTCAACTTGTTCAGCTCTCGCGCGCTCAAATGACTGTAATCGACGTCGCCGGTCAACCCGTCCACCGCCTCCGCCGCGCTATCGCCAACCGCAACCTTCTCCTGCACGGTCACCTTCCCATCGTCCAGCAAATCCTCATCCTTCACCAAATCACTCATCTTCATGTTCTCGTCCATCATCGCTCCCGCCTCGGGGCCGAGCTCCATGCCTAACCTTCGCTTCAACGACGCCTTGGCTTGCGCCAACCGTTCCGCCTTCGTCCCCGGTCCGTTTTCCAGCCGCCACCCGATCCCGCTCGAACTCAACAGTATCCCCGCCTTTTCCAGCACGCGCTCGACGTCGAACTTCGCGAACGTGAGATCGAGCGCGTCCGAGCCCGCGTTCGCGTCCCGTCCCGTCTTCGCCTCGCTCGCGTCCCGTCCCGCGTCTCGTTCCGCCCCATCGCTCTCCATCGCGATCAGCGCGTCCACGCTCGGGTGTCGCAACCGCGACGCGATTTCGCTCATCGTCGCGCTCGCCGCGACGCGGGTCTCCCATTTTTTGCTCCGCAGGTGCGCGCGAACGCGACGGAGGAGATTGGGCAACTGCGTCGAGTGCGACGCGGCGAGTTCGCCAATCTGACGCGCGGCCTCGCGCCTCGCGGCGGCGGTGGAGCCGGTGTCGAGGAGTTTGATCAGGCGGTCCAGGCGCGAGCCGCCGGATTCCGCCATGGCGCGCGGTGACGGCGGCGCGATCTGACGCGAGAATGCGTCGACTTCGGCGCGTGCGTTAGCGAATCGAATGCGTCGGGTTCGTTACAGTTCGAGTCGAAGATTTGAGATTGAAGCGCTAATCCACGTCGTTCGCCGCGCCGCCGGGCGCGGCGCCGGCGCCCGGGAAGCCGCCCGGGAAGCCGCCCGGGAAGCCGCCGGGCGCGCCGCCCGGCATCGCGCCGCCCATCGAAGCCATCAATTTTTGCAACACCGGTCCGACTTCGGGGTCGCTCATGTACTGCATCGCCGCCATCGGGTTCTTCATCATCGTTTGAAGCGCTTGCATGACCTTGGGGTTCTGCATCGCGGCGACGAGATCGGGGTCGCTCATCAGCTTTTGCGCCATCTCGGGCGAAACGCCGGGCGGCAAGTCGCCGGCGCCGCCCGGGAATCCGGCGCCCGGTTGGCCGAACCCAGGCCCGCCGGCGTCTTTCGCCGCGGCTTCTTTGCGCGCCGCCTCCGCGGCGGCTCGGCGTTTTTCGAGCTCTTCTCTTTCCTTGGCCTCCTTCGCGGCGCGCGCCTTGCCCTCGCGCACGTGAAGCTCGTGCACGACGCTCAAGACTTTTTTATGCATCTCCCCGTACGTCTCGTCGAAGTCCTGAGACAATCCCGCGCTCAGATCCGCGTTGGCCTCGTTCCAGTGTCCCAAGTACCTGTGCGCCGCGCCTCGAACCTTCAACGCCTTGGCCGAATCCGGATTCAACTTCAACGCCGCCGTCCCGTCTCGAATCGCCGACAGCGGCTTTCGCAACTTGATGAAACATTCCGCCCGTTTCGCGTACGTCAGCGCCGACGGCGCGATCATCAGCGCCTCCGTGTACCTCTCGATCGCCTCCTCCCACGCCTCGCGCGCGAACGCCTCGCTCGCCAGTCGCTTCGCCTCGCTCGCCTTCGCCTCCTCCGCCTCCCCAAGCGTCTCCGGCGCCGTCTCCGCCCCCATCGCGATCGCGCTCAGATCATCGCTCTCGGCCGCCATCGCCTCGTCGTCCTCGATCTCGATCGCGTCCGTCCCCGTCGTCGTCGTCGTCGTCGTCCGCGGCGCCGGAATCGTCGCCCGCAAATCCTCCTCGAGCCATCGTCGGAAGAATTCGAGCGCCGGCGCGTCCAGGATCGCGCTGTCTTCCTTCGCCGCGCGCACGAGGTGTCGCAGCGCCTCCAGCGTCGCCGTCGTCGGCGCGCGTTCGCGCGTCATCGCGCCCGGTCGTCGCGTCGTCGAGTGCCGCCGATGAATGAATCTTCGCGAACGACGATTCGATCGACGCGCCCGTAAGTTTGCCGACATCACCCATCGCGGCCGCGCGGCGTCGCGCGCGCGCCGACGGGAATCGCTCGACGTCGAGCAACTCTCGAATTCGCGATTTTTTTTGCCTCGCGCGCGCGCGCGTCGAATCTTCATCGCGACCGGTCGCCGCGTCGTCGCCCCCCCCGAGGTGGTTACGCCGCGCGTCCCTCGCGCGCGGCACTCGGCGACGCGTCGTCGACGGCGCGCGTCGCGCGCGACCTCGCGACCTCGCGGATGCGTCGCGCGACGCTCGATCGCGCGCGTCGCGCGCTCGCGTCGCGCGCGCGGGCGGAAACGGCGCTCGAGGATGCGAAATCGATGATCGAGTACGCGCGCGCGCGATGGCGCGTCGGCGCGCGAGGCGACGCGCGGGGGGTGCTGGAACACGCGAGCGTCGCGCTGAGGCGACGAGGCGAGGACGCGGCGACGTCGAGCGCGATCGCGCGCGCGCGCACGGCGTGGGCGCACCTGGCGCGGGAGCGAGGCGAGCGCGGGACGGCGCGAGACGCGGCGCGAGACGCGCGAGACGCGGCGCGCGAGAGCGGAGCGCCGGAGGACGGCGCTTCGGCGGACGCGATGTGGACGCTCCTGGAGGCGCGGGAGGAAGCGAAGGACGCGACGTGGGCGGACGTGGTCGAGGGCGCGCGGCGCGGCGCGGGAGGGGGAGCGGGAGGGCGGTGCGCGGCGGCGGGCGCGGAGACGCTGGCGGCGCTGACGCGAAGACGCGCGAGGGACGCGTTGGAGGCGGCGGAGACGTGCGAGATCGCGCTCAGGGGGATGTCGTCGGAGGAGTTGCGAGAGGCGAAGGACGCGCCGCACGGGTGGGCGATCGCGAGCGCGATGAAGGCGCTGGGACACGTCGAGAGGTTGACGCCGAGCGGGTCGAGCGAACGCGCGTTGGAACTGTACGAACGCGCCGCCGAGTACGCCAAGGACGTGGCGCTGAGCGAGCACCCGGGGGCGATGGCGTCGAGGATGATCGCTGAGGATTTGCAAGCGGATTGCGCGTTGGCGCGCGCGCAGGCGTACGCGGCGCTCGGGGACGTGGAGAACGCCGAGACGTTCGCCGCGCGAGCGGTGAGCGCCGCGGAGGCGTTGGGCGACGAAAAGCATCCGCGCGTCGGAGCGGCGATCGCGGTGAGCGGGGACGTGTACGTGGCCAAAGCGCTCAGATCGATGTCGAACGATGAGAAGACGTCTTTGGGCGACGGCGCGGGCGTGATGTTTGCCGAGGGGTTGTACAAGAGCGCCATAAAATTGATGCATTACCCGCACGTCGTCGAGGATGGGAAAATCGTCCTCGATTACGAGGCGAGGCACTTGTGCGCGCTGTTGCACGCGCGCTACTCGAGCATTTTGCGCGCGTCTGGCGGTCAGCGCGAGCGTGAAGCCAACGCGTGGCTCGAAAGCGCAAAGATTTTGTGGCCAGATGAGCGCGGCGACGATGAAGGCGTCGACGGCGTCGACATCGTGACCAAGGCGGCGACGAAGCTCGGCGTGAAGCACGGACCGTCGGTGTTGATCGATTTACAGCAAATGGCGCCTCTCACCATGGGCGCGTGAGCGTTGGTGCGTGCGCCGTGTACTTTTACTCCTTCCTACGCTACGGTTTCGCGCACGCCTTTAGTTTAGACGATTCGTTAGACGAAGAAACATCACGTTTTTCGCTCACTCGCCGCCTCCTCCGTCTCGACGTGCAACGAGTGATGTCGCCGCTCTGCCTTCGTGAACCCGAGCTCGCGATAGTTCACGCGCGCTTCCGCACTCGTCGTACCCACCGGCGAGTTCGCGGTTTTCGACGAAGGACCGCTGAGGATGGCGGTTAGATCGCCTCCAGCCTCCGCCGCGCGCATCGCGGCTTCGAGTTTGGCTTCGAAATCGAGCGCACTCGTCGACGGCGTCGGTTTCGCCGCGGGTTCGTACTTTTCCGGTGACTTGACTTCTAATTTCGGCTTGAACTCGCGCTTCGGCACCGCGCGATCGAGCGGTTGCTTCTCGATCGGCGTCGACGCGCCGCGCGTTTCCTTGAGCGCGGCGGATAACATGCGCTCAAACGCATCGTCCTCGGCGGCGCTCGCCGGCGGCGACGCCTCCACCGCGGGACTGTTCACGGGACTGTTCACGAACTCCACAGGCGCGTCGACGTCCATCGCGACGTCGTCTCGTGCGCTCAAATCGTCCTCAACCTTCGCCTCGCCGTCGCCTTCCGAATTCGCCTCCGCGTCGTCGTCGCCTCCGCTCGCCTTTGGCGGCGAATTCGCCAAACCGCCCTTGGCCGCGAGCATCCGCCCGACGTCCACTCCCGCCGCCTCCGCCGCCATCGCGCGCCGCAGCTGCGCCTCGAATAACGCGTTTCTATCCTCTTCGTAAATCACGCCGTCGATCGCCCCACCGTCGTCGTCGTCGTCGTCGTTCGCCCGCGTCGCCGTCACCGTCGGCACCGTCGTCCGCGCGCGTCCCGCGTCCTGACTCTTCACCACCGCCGCCGCCTTCACCGGCGCTCTCGCGACGCGCGCGTCGTCGTCCTTCGCGCGTCGACCGCGCGTCGGCGCGAACACCGCCGCCGTCGGGCTCGCGTCGAACGGAAACGTTTCGTCTTCCACCGGGGGAACGACTTTTCCCGTCGCGCTCGACGCCGCGCGGAGCCACGACGCACGCGAGACGCATATCGGCGAGACGTTGGACAGGTCGAACAGCGCGAGAAGTCTGCTCGCGTCGGCGGCGCGCGCGGGCGTCGAGGCGTCGGTCGTTCGCTCGCGCGCCATGGCGAGCGCGAGCGGCGAAGTGTCGCTCGCGAGCGGGACGCGAAGCGTCTCGGCGCGCGGGACTAATGGGCGGGGTAGCAATACAAAGAGGCGAATCGAGCCTCGCTAAAACACACAAATACGCAAACGCAACGCGGTGACGGTCGACGCGTCGATCGATCGGCGCGTCGATCAGTCGTCCTTGGAGTACAGACGCTCGAGCGACGCGTTGATGAAATACCGCTCAGCCTTTTGCACGTCCAATCGACTGCCGTCCTTGCGATATCGCCCGCGCACGAGATTATACATCGTCGTCACGCGATTGACGATGAACCATCCGTTGGCGCTCTCGTCGCCGTCCGCGTTCGTGGGCACTTCGATCGTCTCGCCGCACGCGATGTTCTTCGGCAGCTTGTGCAGTCCTAAATCCACCGGAGGGGGGGTGGCGACGCGCACGTTGTACGGCACGAGCTTTGGGCTCGATTCGCGCGCGCCCTGAGATTTGACGTCGTCGTTGGCGTCGCGTTCCGCGCCGTCATCGCTCGATGCGCGCGCTCCGACGGCGATCTTTGCGCGATGACGTGGAGGGAGGTGTCGATTTTTGAGTCTTTCGGCGACGCTCGCGCGCGATGCGGGCGCGGATGGCGCGCGCGCGCATCGCGATGCGATTGACATGGTGTTCGCGCGTCGAGTGCGCGCGCGTGGCGGGGTGCGCTCGGTCACCGCGCGCTGCGATGTGACGCGGCGTTTCGGAGGGCGCGTTCGACGGGCTATCCTCGCGAAGCGAATAGAATTTCTATGAAAGTACACGCGTCAGGACGCGACGACGCTAGACTAATCGGTAAACTGCGTTTTAGCCGCGACGTCGAGCTCGGCTAACGCGCGAAGGGCGGAACCGAGGGTCATGCCGTTCGAAGCGGCGCGGGATTTGTCGTCGCCGCCGACGGATTTATCGAGCTCGGCGCTCTGGTTCACGATGGAATCCGTAGAATCTTCCAACGCGGCGTCAAGGGGCAGCGGCCCGTCGAGACTTCGTCGACGGAGCGTGCACGGGTTTTCGAGCAAGCTCAGCAGGTCCGCAGGGGTGTGTTCGACGTACGTCGCCGTCGCCGTCGCGTCGGCGTCGTCGATGGCAAACGGGAACTCGTCTTGGTTGTCGATGGACTCGTCCGCGGCGTGCGGCGTCAAAGGCGACCCTGGTGCGGCGTCATCGCTCGCGCCGCTCATGCGTCGCGCGAAGTTGGAGACGCCACCGGGCGAGTGCGGGTATACGCCGATGACGTCGCGAATCGACGTGCCGAGGCTTGAGCTCGGCGACCAAGAGGAACGTGGAACGCTCCGAGGGTGCGCAAACGCCGCGCCTCCCGGGCTCGGAATTGGAGATTCAGGACACACGAAACCACCCCAAGGCGAAGGCGAACCGTGCGGCGCGGGGCCCGAGCGGCCGTCTTTCGGCGCTCGGACTCGCGGCGAGCACGCGATGGGCGCCGCCGTCGTGGGCGAGAAACCGATCGTCGTCATCGGCGAAGCCGGCGCTGGCGGTGGCGGTGGTTGCGCCACCGCGATCGAGGGGCTCGGCGCCCCGATGTCGTTCGCTCCTGGCGGTTTGGCGACGAAATCGTCTTTATCGATGGATGTGCCGACGTCGATTTTCAAACACGACGCCATCGTCGAGCGTCTCGGCGGCGGACGCGGAGGTTCCACCAACGGCGACTCGATCGCGCTTTGCAGCGCATGTTTCGCGCCGACAGGCGCGGCGTTGAATCCGTATATCGGTGCCGGCCCGTTATTCGGCGCAGAACTCGGAGCGTTGTCGAATCGTTGATAATTCGGGCTCGTGTAATCCGCCAACGGCACGACGGATGGGCTCACGGGAGGTTTCGCTTGTTGCTGAAGCGACCCCGACGATAACGACGCCGTCATTCCACCGCGAATCGGTGGCCGCGCGTTCGGCGACGGCGATGGCGAGGCTTCGTCGAAGAGTATCCCGCGCGACATCGGACTCGAATCCTCCTCGCGACGCGCGCGTTGAAGCGACTCGGGTGCGTCTGATTTCCCAGTCGGCGATGGCGAGAGCGACATTTCGCCGCCCGCGAGCGCGACGACGTCGGGACCGACGCTCGCGTCCAGGCGTTCGCACGGCGTCGGCGCCGTTTCGACGACGGCGACGCACTCGTCCTCCAACGCGCTCATCGCTACTTGGTCTAAAAAGTACACGCACGCGCTCAGTTTCCCGATGGACGTCGGCACGTCCGTGAACGCGTACGTGCGGTACCCCTCCGCTTTCCCCGGGTGCGCGCTCGCGATCGTCCCTCCGCGATCGACGTTCTTGATCTCAAAACTAAACCCGCCTCCTCCGCCGCCGTCTCGCGCGCCTCGTCGACGCATCGCTCGCAAGCGCGCGCCGTGCGCGGGAAGCGTCCGCAACATCGCCACCACCGTGCGCACCATGATCACCGCTCGCTTATACACCACCGCCGTGTCCAAATCCTTGTTAAAATGATTGTTCCCACCGACTCGTTCTCCATCCGCGCCCGCGTGAAACGCCCATCGCTCGACGAGCGCGCGTTCGCCGCTCGTCGACGCGTCCCCCCCCCGTTCGAAATACACATCCACCGTCACCGCGCCCTCGACGAACGCATCCACAGAATCGCCCTCCAGTTCTTTCACCGCGCGCGTCCCGCCGTCGCGCGCCGCTTCGTCGCGTTCCATCGCCCTCGTCGTCTCGCGTCGTCTCGCGCACGCGCAGTTGAACCACCTGTTCGCCTTCATCCCCCCATCCCTCGCGTCGCGCGGCGTCGCCGCGAGCTCGCGCGCGTCCAGCACGACGTCCGCGCACTTCATCACCCACTCGCGCGCGATCTGTCGCGTGCGATCGCCCATGACGGTCGCGCGGCGCGTCGTCGCCGCGCGCGCGAATCTCGAGCTGTCGCGATGTGAACGCGCGCCGCGCCTTCACGCTCGCGCGCGCGCGCGTCGCGCGTCGCGCGCGGCGCGCGCGCGATCGTCGTCGGTCGGTGTCGCGGTCGCGCGCGGCGCGCGCGCGCGCGCTCGCGCGTGCGGCGCGCCGTCCGTCGTCGCGCGATTCAAACGCGCCGTGTTTCAGCGCTTCAATACGGACGCGGTTCATTATATATAGTATGACACTGTATGCACACACGCGACCGACCGCACGCGCGCGAGGGTCGCGCCGCGCGCGCGATTCCGCGCCGCAACGCGCGCGCCTT
>Ga0206682_10001994_pt1 | contig 19171 bp, 10 predicted proteins | sample M240m12015metaG_FD_155444 | JGI IMG/M metagenome (GOLD analysis project Ga0206682, IMG submission 155444) | Ammonia-oxidizing marine archaeal communities from Monterey Bay, California, United States - M2 40m 12015 | ecosystem: Environmental > Aquatic > Marine > Intertidal zone | place: USA...
CAAGCAGCACAGAAACAAGAGCAGGACAGACAAGCAGCACAGAAACAAGAGCAGGACAGACAAGCAGCACAGAAACAAGAGCAGGACAGACAAGCAGCACAGAAACAAGAGCAGGACAGACAAGCCGCCGAGAAGAAAATTACTGTGGTAAAAAATGGTGATAAATACAGCGTTACAAAGAACGATGCATTTACAAAGTACAAGGAAAAGCTCAACAAAATTCCACCAACAACTTGTAAACCGACTAAATAATAAACTTTAACAAAATGATTCATATTTTGTTGGGCCTGCGGCCCTCGAGGGCCTACGGCCCAAACTAAATTTATCTAAAATTACGTAAATCATACCCATGGCAACTCAATTGTCCATGTCTGTAAGCCTCTTGTAATTGCAACTGATGTTGTTGATTCTCACAATATTTTTTCTGCAACATCCTATCAAATTCTACCTTTAAAAAAGATATTTCTCTTTGTAATGTATCCGCTTCGCTTGCCAGAAGATCTCTTTCTTCGCGTAACCCGTTCATTTCGTCCGCGAAGGCTTCCGATTTATTCTCTAAACATTTGTTCCATGCTCCTTGGTAAGCTTTCGTGTCATCATTCTCGCACAATTGCACGAAATCGGTGTACAGCGCAGTAATATCTGCTATCATTTTGTTTTGCATATCACCGTGACCCTTCGGTGGATGTTGAAAATACGGCAAAATTTTCTCTGGTTTGTCAACGCTATAAATAACAATAGTTGGTACGCCTTTAAAATACCCACCAGGCAATGGTTCGAGTACAGATTTGAATGCCGACATCTTATTGCTAACATTTTCCAACTCTGTTTTCGTGTTCGCTGTAGACGTGGCTAATGCAATAAATTTGATTTCTTGTTCTGAAAATAAACCATTTCGATCAAAGACGTATTTAGAAATTTTGCTGTCTTTAAATTCAGTGAATGTAGCAATAAACTCTTTTTTTTGTTTTGGTTTATTCTTATAAGCTAATTGTAGCCAAGAAAATATCAGATTTGAGAATGAATCGTCTTTTAAAAACGGAACATTATCGAGTATGGCTCTTGCTTGTATTTCTTTAAAATCTGTCATCTTATTAATCATGTACATAATGTTTTATATCTGAAATATGTGAACCGCATTCTGGATTTATAATCTATCTATTACTCTGTGAAGCGCGGTGGCCCCTCTACGCTTTTCTCTGCGTCCCGGGCGGAGCCGAGGGTCAAGGCCCATTTTCATTGTTTCAACCGTAATTCTTTTGGATTTATACGATAATTTTCTACTGCTTCCCTGTATGCTTTCAATATATTATTTTTGCATGCAGTAAAGCTGGGTTTGTTAATGTTATAGGAATCTAATGTGTTAGCTTCTGGAAGAACTGACACAAGATAACTATCTGCTGGTATTACGTTTACACCTGCTACTGACAACCCATTTTTCATAATGTATAACAACGAAATTACAAATACTTTAATCGGAAAAAGAGCAGGTGCGACCTGACCAAGAGGAAATTTTCTAATTATTAGATTCCAATATTTACAAGTTAACTTAGCATATTTGTCTATTATGACATCTGTGGACTCTTCACCATTTTTATCCGGAAGTAAATTTCTAAAAATATGTCTTCTGTTCATCTGTGAGACATATAGCTGAATAACGTGCATGAATACTATTGGTTTGTTCGATTTCTCACATTTTTTAATATATTTCTGAACAATTTTTTCTGCCTCTGATTTCATTTCAACATATTTTCTTTGTTCCATAAACAATCTTTCATTTGAAAATAAAATGGTGGACACTTGTAGCTTACAAATATATGCATGTTGTTGTTGACGTATTGTGTTAGTTGATTCCTGATTGATTTTGAAATCAGTATTTCTGACTAATTTCAAGGGGTCTTTATTTTCTTGATGTGTCGCTGTAACTCTGTGTGAATTAAACCATGTATCACTGTTTATACTGTTGTATCTAATTCCAGAGATGCGACATACATGTCCCCCATCAGAATGATCTACTGATGTCGAAGAACATTGTTCGTTACAAAAATGTGAATTTCCGGTGCTTTGACACATGTAAATATTACGTATCTGTTTTTTTAAGGTGCCCCTATTAGCCCAAGTAGGGTGATTTTGACATAAACTTCTAACACATAAATGTTCTTCACCGTTTTTATTTGCCCAAACACCGCCTACAATATGTGTTAAATTACATAATTCCATACTGCAAAGATGTGGTCCAAATTTCTTTGTAATCGAATGGTGCTGACGCCATTGTTGAGCCAATTTTTCCACAATTTGTTCCATCTGTGATTCTATGCTTGAACCATTGCTAAATACATTATTTACCTAAATATTCGTAACATATATAGGATTTTTAATTTATAGTTTCTATCATCGTACCGTATTTTGGCAGATTTTCTTTTGTTTCTATTTTTTCTTGGCCTTCAATTGATTCATATTTGAGTTTTTTCCAATTGCCATCGGGAATTTGAAGTGTTTTTACCTCACATCTTCGTATATAACCATCGTCAAACCCAACTCTTTGTGTCATCCAAGTACCGCCATTTTCGTCTGCGTCTTTGCGTATGTGTGGAATAAGTGGTGCCATTTCTGAAATGTGAATACGATTTGAATGAGTCCAAGGTGTTTGGCTCGTGTTACAATCGCATTTTTGGCATCCGCGTCTTCTTTTTGGTACTGGCTGCTTATTTCTAACATTGTACCCATTAATTCTACCACAAAATCCTGAGGGAAATAACCCAATTACATCAATGTTGTTTTGAAATCTTAGCGGTAATTCACGTTGTCCGCAGCATGAATATGTACCGTCTTCTTGTATTGTCCCGTTATGTTGAGTGCACTCTAATTTTCCCATTGAAGTTAACAAATTAAAATGTCTATCACAATTTGCACATACATGTACCTCTGATAACTTTTCCCAATAACTTTTTATTTCATTTTTTTCACTGTACAGAGTTATAGCATTAAAATTATGATTTGGACGAAAAGACATTTTTGTGTAAATTGATATAAGCTAAGCGAAACGTTTAAATACGAGAAAATGGTCCTGTTATGTTTTTTTTTTTGTTTTAAGGTTGGATTTGTGTCTAAACTTTTAGGTCGTTTATTAAACTACTTTAATGTTTTTAATTTTGCCACCGCTCTGGCCTACTCCGAAATCTTTCGCCTCTCACGACGGCCCGCGTCGACTTGTACCGAAAACCTTTCGCGGTGTCGTCGTCAACACTTTCTTTATGCGCTTTTGCAGAAATTTTATTCACTTAATTTTTCTTCTACATTTTTAATGGCTTTTTTGGATTGCGTAGTGCGTTCTGGAAGTCCCATGTGTTCTGGGACGTCCAGTGTTTTTATTATAAAATTCCTAAACATCACACGAACACGACAATCCTTTATATCACGAAATGGTACAGGAATTTTATCCTGTTCAAGGGGTTCTGCGTTATAATGTTCTTGATAGTCTTTTAACTTGAGTTCTCTGGACATCAGATAATAATTAAAATTGGGGTCGTATTGTCCAATAATATATCTTTTATCGTCATATGTTTCATATTTAAATGTGCCTTCAAATGTATCCTCGTTATCCCATGTAAGTGTTCCTTCACCTTTAAAATTTTTGTATTTTCCTTTTAAATCTAAATTACCACCAAACAACGACGACGACGTATTAAAATTACCTTTTTGTACACCCCCAGTATCTGTATTTCTGAGTTCACCTTCTTTTATTTGAAAACTTGTTCCCTTGAAGATTCGGTTTCTATATTGTAAGAATTGAATGTATGTGACATTTTTCACTTGTTTTGGTTCTTGACCTGATAGAGTCAGTTTTCCGTTAATCAGTGTAAGCTTACCCTGTGAACGTTTTTCCCAATCGATTTCTTCTTCATTTTCATCGTATTTTGTGTACAATTGGTACTGTATTCCAGTGTTGCTTTTTAAAACAAATGTGTGGTCGAGTTTTTCCGGCCCGTCCGCGTTGTAATTGTATTCTTGGTGCATTATAAAATGTTTTCTTTTGACATTTTTGTGTTCGCTTTCGTCATAATCGTCGTACCATTCCACCTTATTTTCTATTAGATACTCTTGAAATGCCTCGGAAGTGTTAACAAATTGTCTCCACTGTTTAAAACTCCAGTTATTTGTGACTGACTCCCCATCAAAACGAACTAATTCGTTTGCCAACGTTGAGGCAGACATTTTACCGTATTTTTCCACAGTTGTTTCTTTGGTCGCATCATTGTTGGCCTTATCATTTTTTTGTTCGGCATTTTTTTTGGCCTCGGCATTTTCGAATGTGTGAAACATGTATTGAAATCCTTTTGGTATTTATAGTGAAGAAATATAAAAAAACACTACACAAATAATTTAGTAGAATCTAAAACATGAAAAACCTATATTTTCTTCCGGCTCCGCCAAAAAAACACCGGAATATTCCGGTGTTACAAATATAGGTTTTTGCCAGAATCTAAATCATTGAAAAAAGTTTAGAATTTTTGACAAACTTTTTCCAACTAAATCTAAAACATAAAAAACCTATATTTTCTTCACATTTTTTGGAAAAAACACCGGAATATTCCGGTGTTTTTTTCAGGATTTTCGTTACAAATATAGGTTTTTGCCAGAATCAAAATCTAAAAAAAAAGTTTAGAATTTTTGACAAACTTTTCCCAGCTAAATCTAAAATATGAAAAACCTATATTTTCTTCACATATTTTGGAAAATATTAGATTTTGTATATAATAACCAATGAAATGTGTAAAAGACCGTTACAGGATTCGGGGGCGAGTGTCAAGAAACGACCAAAGACTTCGTCACGGACCGTCTCGGATATTGGAGATTTGGAATTTTTCTTCTTTACTGCAGCATCGTGTGGTGGACTTTGCCAGGGTTGTGACCTTTGCCATCCAAAAGAATGTAAACCAGAAAAAGCCAATGCAATTAAAAAATACGGCATACTCTACAAACGAGTTGGACATGGATTCGATTTAACCTTTGCCAGTTTAACCTGCCTGTTTATTCGGATGTATGCAAGTTTTAAAAGCCATTCAACTCCAACAGCTAAAGATGACCACAAAGGTCGGTTGAAAGTTAGAATTGCGGATGATAATGGCAAACCATTCAACTCACAAGCCTTAAAATTTGGCAGTCTGGCTTGGGGTCAGGTCACTCAACTGGCAGCGGTCAACCTGCCCGATACTCTTAGAGAATTCCGCAATGACTTTCAAGTAGACCATATCGACAACAACCCCTCAAACAATGATGTTTCAAACGGAATGATTATGACAAAAGCCGAACACAATGGAAAAACGACTCTGTCGGCCGAACAAATAGCAACGGCAGCCATGAGTAGATCAGCCCCCTGCACCATGACCGTTTTGGTTTCCAAAGGCAATCCCCTTCACGATTCCGAAGGCAACCAAATTGTCATAAATTATCCCCATCGCAAAAAAGCCATGATCAGATTCGAGCTTACATCAAATGACATTGCAAATTCTATTGAACGCAAAGATATGCCCGCCACGAATAGCTTGGTCAAGATCAAATACGAAGGTCGGGACTGCTTGGCACAATTCTCCTGGTACGACTTACCCGATCTTGAAGGTGAAATTTGGAAACCCGTCACGGCAGCCGATCATCTCACTTTGGAATTACCGATGTCCAAAACACAAGAATACTACGTCAGCAACATGGCAAGATTCAAAACTGTGACGAAATCTACTCAAAACGCAAAGATTACCAATCACCAAGGTCAGAAACGCCTTCAGATGAAGTTGATGAAGAAGACTCTTTACTTTTATCGTATCGTTGCATTGGTATTTCACAGGAAACAAATGAATAAATACATTGCCGAACAGAAAGCCAAGACAGGCATAGTTTGGACATTTGCTCCAGGACCATATCAACTGGAGGTGGACCACATTGATTTTGATCCAGAAAATCACCGTGCCGATAATTTGCAATTCCTGACACCTCAAGAAAATATTGAAAGATCACACAGCCGTCCTTGTCGTATTTGGGAAAAGGGCAGTGTCACCCAAAAAGAATACACATCACTTACGGCTGCAGCCAATGCGATCGGATATAAGAATGCTACAACAGTGCACAGAATTATTAAAAACAATACACATAAAAAGTGGTGTGGTGAATACATTGTAAAATAAAAACCTATATTTTCTTCCGGCTCCGCCAAAAAAACACCGGAATATTCCGGTGTTACAAATATAGGTTTTTGCCAGAATCTAAATCATTGAAAAAAGTTTAGAATTTTTGTCTGAACTAAATCTAAAACATGAAAAACCTATATTTTCTTCACATATTTATATAAAAATATAATCCGTACATGTTACAAATATATGTTATATAAAGGCATCCAAATAATTATAATAAAATGTTAAACTTTGTAGTATTTTTTCTACTTTCAGTTGCTGCGGTAATTTCTGGATGTGGAACCGGTGAATATTCGAATGGCGGACAATGCAAAAATTGCGATGCGGGTAAGTTTATGGATTTGGCAAACCACCAAACAACAAGTTGCAAAGAATGTCCTGTTGGTTTTTCAAGTGGCAGTTCAAAAGCAAGTGAATGTGACAACTGTGCGTCGGGGCAATACTCTGCAATTATTGGATCTATTTCGTGCATCGATTGCGAACTTGGCCAATATCAAGAAGAAGATTCTCAATCGTCATGTAAATCATGCCCGCAAGGATTTGCCCAAATTTCTACCACCGAATGCGGTATCTGCTTTTCTGGCACGTATCAAAACAGCGACTTCATTTGCAACGATTGTCCTGCCGGATACGAGCAACCTAATCCCGGTTCAATTGAATGTAACGAATGTACACCTGGAACATTCGCAGGTTTCGCGTCAGATGGTCAAAGGTCGTGCAATAACTGCCCTCAGGGCTATTTTCAAGAAGACCCAGGTCAAACGAGCTGTACACAATGTACGGGACAAACGTATTCCCCAATTCGCGCAAGCGAATGCTTTGCCTGCGGATTGTTGAGCCCATGCTGTACTGGTTGGGCGCCGAACGACGAAGGCATATGCGAAGAATGTTCACCTGGATTCTTCGCAGACCCAAATAACCCAGGTGATTCACCTTATACTGATGGCACGAGCTGCCAGGAATGTCCTTCGGGTTCTGTCTCAGCTCAATTAGAAACGATAACCGGATATGATTCCTGTGAAGAATGTCCCGCAGGTGCTTATGCTTCGCTGGATACGTGCGTGCAATGTCCCACTGGTTTCTACGGCGAAAACGGTTTCTGCTTGGACTGTATTGAAGGTAAACATTCACCATCTATCGGTTCCCCATTTTGCCAAGACTGTCCTGCTGGTCGTTATACAGCTGTAAATAACACGCAAGACTGCACTGCCTGTCCTGCTGGCGAATCCACAAATAACATTGCTGGCAGTACGGCCTGTACAGCTTGTGCAGCAGGACTAAGATCGCCAATCGGTGCAGCCGAATGTACTGTACTGTGTACAGCTGGTTATCAGACAAATTCTGCTATCTGTAATACGTGCACTGTCGGCAATGAATGGGAAGTTGTACAATGTGTCGCCTGTGCTGCAGGTAAATTTAAGTTTGACACACCAACTTGTATTGACTGTCCTTCAACTCAAGTGAGCAATGCTGTTCGCGACGGTTGTGAAGATTGTCCAGCACCACAACAAGCATTGGCAGGTGTGTGTACGGACTGTCCTGCTGGTTATAAATACGCCACCGATCAATGTGAGACCTGCATTGGCGGCAAATATCAAGATCAATCTGGGTTAACCTCTTGCAAAGAGTGTACAGAAGGATCTTATCAAAATCAGCTCAGCCAACCCTCTTGTACTGACTGTCCTCGAGGTTTTTTCAATGTCGGACTTTCAAACTTGGAATGCGAAACCTGTCCTGAAGGATGGGTAAGTGGTTTAACATCAAACTCCTGCACCGAATGTTTTTCTGGTCAAGGTCCATCTGCAACTTTAGACTTTTGTGCACCATGTCCAGCTGGCAAAGAAGTCAGTCTTCTAAGTCCTTTCGTGTGCAACGATTGTCCATTTGGCAAAAGCAACAATGTAGGAGGTACTGTCTGCGATTGGTGCACCGTAAATACATATCAAGACCAAAAAGGCCAAACAACCTGTAAAACTTGCACGGGTGCTGGTTTCCAAACAAACATCGACGGTATCGGTAGTAGTTCTTGTGACCAAACGGATAACCCACGTTGCGCTAAAGGAGAATATTTTGCCACAATTATTTCCGAATGCGCGAATTGTCCAGTCGGTAAATTTGGTTTGGGTGGCCAGGTGACGGAATGCAGTGATTGTCCCGCAGGATTTATCTCAACCGAAGCCTCGTCGGAATGTACTTTGTGTACAAACGGCCAAGGAGTCATAGACGGAATATGTAGAGATTGTTTTCCTGGAAAATATGAAATAAATGGTGTTTGTACCGATTGTCCTGCTGGTTTCAAGCAATCTGATTATGCCCAAACACAGTGCAACCAATGTCTCCAATTTGAAGAATCACAGCCGAATTCAGTGACTTGCTCTCCGTGTACGGCTAACCAACACACAATTATCGAAAATGGCCGTTGTTCTACCTGTTCAAGTGGTAAAGTTTATTTAGGAGGTACTAATCTGGCCAGCGATTGTACTGTTTGTCCACCGGGACAAGAACCTTCGGGCACTTCTGCCTGCGTCCCATGCCGTTCTCATTATTTTAACATTGACCCTGGAACTTATTGCGATGCTTGTCCATTAGGATGGTCACAAAAAGACACTGGACAGACATTCTGTGCTCAATGTGGTGATTCTTGCAACGGAATCTGTCCGATTGGTTCCATAACAATCGGGTCCCTGTGTTTTGAATGTGGTCCTGGCACAACCTCATTGGGTGGTCGGGAAACAATTTGTTCAAACTGTGGTATTGGCAAAAGTCAGGCGTATTCTGGACGAAAATCCTGTGACTCCTGTGAACCGGGCAAGTATGCCTCTGAACCAAGGCAAGCCCAGTGTAAATTATGTACAGTTGGACAATATATGTCTGAGAGTGGTCAGGGTGCCTGTAACGACTGTATACAGGGGACTTACACCGACAAAGCTGGTCAAACACAATGTCTTATTTGTGGAATGGGTAAATTTGCCGAAGACAACGATGCTGGTCGTCAGGGCGACTGCAAAGAGTGCCCGGTTGGATGGTTTGGCCTTCCAACCGGTCTCTGTGACCCTTGCCCAGAAAGTACATACCAAGACCAAACTGGCCAGGCAACCTGCAAAAGTTGCACTGTCGACAGTGGTGGCAACGCTTTGCAAAAGCCTTTATCTGCACCGTCCTCAACCGACGTTAGCGATTGTTTCGACGGTGACGGCCTCATTACTTATGTTTTTGGCATGAAAGATGACGCAAAAGAAGTTCAAGTGGAAACTTCCGAATGTGAAATAAGACCAAACATGGTTTTGCTCTGTCCAAGTTGTTCTTGTAATGATAATTCACGCGATGGGTTTTGGGCAGGACCGACATGCAACGAATGTCGTCACGGTTTTGCGGGGGGTCGCACTGGAAAATGTTTACTGAAATGTCCAGGATATGATGGAATTCATGATTCAACTATGTGCAGTGGTAATGGTAAATGTTGGTACGGTAAATATGGCAGTGGTCAGTGCTTATGTGGTGGGAAAAGTATATTGGACGCCTCATCAGATAATATCGTAGTCGATGTCAAAACTTGCCCTGCTGGACAAAAATGTAACGGGTATGGTGATGATATTCTTTTAGAAACGGAATATATCCCGTTTTATTACCTTTTAGAATATCGTCAATATTCTGTCTTTGTTTTGCAATTGAACACCTACACCCCTTTTCGAGGGCATATGTGGTTTGGAAGATTTTCTCCTCAAACAATTTATGAAAATGTCTGTTCAACATGTGTGACACCATACGATTCTACAGAATATACTCAAATTGGTTATTTTAATGAGAACACGTATGGTCTTTTCCCACCTGAATCACAAGTATTGAACGGTTTTCACGGCGAGAATTGTCAACACGAGTGTGCAACCTGTGTCAACTATGGTAAATGTTTGAATACCCCCCATCCGTACTACTACAGTTACACTCTTAACAGTCACGAAAGTGAAGTTTTTACAGAAGTCTTTGTACCACAAACACAATGCATTTGTACCTCAGACATCTATGACCCAGATGCAATGTGTTGCCCTCACGGCTTTGAACCTTTTGTATATTATGGAAAGCGTCAAGTGACGCCGTATTACCATTATACAGCATTACCACTGATCACGGATCTACAAAACAAACGACTTGATTATTGGACCAACAAAGATTTATGGTTACAAAACATATATCCAAATTATTCTCAATTGAACGATTCTACACAGATACTTGTCTCCAATATTAACAATATTTATGCGGGTGATAAAGGGACAATTGGAATTGAATATGCTTCAAATGGGCCGTATACCAAACATACGTTTTATGGTACTGAAAAGGAATTGTGTAGAGCATGTCCTGGGTTATTTGGTAAAGGCGTCGTCTCTCGTTCGACGCCTATCACAACGGAGCAGGAAGCGGAAGATTTTTGGTGGGATACATCGGCAAAAGGTGAAAAATGTAACGGACTTGGTGTTTGTGATTTCTACCGCCAAGATGATGAAGAGAACGTTCTATTCATGGGTGAATTTAGAGAATCTAATGACATTATGTTTCAAGAATCGAAAAAATTCAGTGATTGCACCGCTGCCACTTCGGTATTGACACCTGAAGTAGCAAGCATAGACGAATGTGCGGTACAATCCAGAGTACAATACGATTCGGCCAAATATGTGATATACTCCGAAAGTTATAAGATAGATGTATATGCGGATGGTGTGGTTTTTGACGTCTTGAACGAGTGGGACGTCACAAACGGACCCGAGAATAGCATTGCCAGTGTGAAAAACGATGCAACGGCAGTTGGTTACGTGACGAATGTAGACAATGCAGGCGTTACTCATTACTATGGGTTTGCTATGACGGTACCGGGTTCATTGCCTAATCCAGACGCTAATGGAGAGTATACCTTCCATCCCAAAACAGAAGGGGAATGTCGCTATCCCACCGATTCATTGCCATGTGTCTTTTTGGCCAATTCGGCTTACACAGTTTACGAATTAGATGTAACTGGTCAAGGAGATGATCGTTTGGATGATGCCACTCATGATAGATTTGATACTTGTTTTACATATACCGATGTGGGTGAAGCGAAATATAGGATTGGGAATTATGTGACTGAAACATATGCAAATGGTCAAGATCCATTTCTTGGTGATGACTGTCCAAGAGGACATTTTTGCACCGAAAATTCCTTCCAAGACAATGTGGTTGGGTTTAAAGAAGCTTGTCCACCGGGATATTATCAGCCGAGCGAAGGAATTGCCAGGACAAATAGTTTAGTACAATGCAGTAATGAATACAGTGCTACTAACGAAGTTTTGGCGGCATGTCATCCCAATGCCGCCACCACAGATCCTACAGATTTTGTTGATAAAGTTTGTGTGAGATGTCCTCGCCACACGTATTCGGCAGCTGGGTCATATACATGTACAGAATGTCCAAAAGGCACGATCAAAAAACTTAGTGGAGTTGCAGATGTCAATACGATTGTTTTGAATGTTCCACCACCGCAAGATGTTTCTCCCGTGCCTTGGTGGTATATACCAGATGAAACAGGCGATGAACAGACGGATTGTGCACAGATAGCACCTGGGTTTATCCATATTCCAGAACTCAATGTTCATATGGATTATAGTGTACCGGAATTTATGTCCATCGTCTCTTGCCCCTATGGGTATTCCTCAGATCCAGGGACATATATTATCAGTGGACATGAGGATGTTGTTTCTGCTGCGTATAAATCCAAAATTAGTGGAAAATCGGCAATATTACCTCCGTATGTTTTGTACGAAGAAGACAATACGTTACCATACGACATATTGCAGAAAGATTTAGCCAATGGTTATTGTTTTCCATGTCCGTCGAGTTCGGTTTCGAGTGCAGGATTGATGCAGTGTACTACTTGTTTTAGCAATTCTGTGAAAATGTATTTGAAAGCTGCGCTGGATAAAGTGCTACAAAACAGTATGGTGAGCCTTGATTCATATGTATTGCCGACAGGGGCAGATAAACCAGATTTTTATGGATGGGAAAATTTTGAAAATATGCAGATAAATGAGGTTGTTGGTAATCCAGCATTAAATCCCGTTAATAGTAACCTATGGGTTTCGTCTGGTCGGTATGCTGGAAGCCAAGTGACTTGGAGAGACTATTACTATGATGTTTGGGCTTACTGGGATGTTTGCAACACAAATGCATTTTTAGAATTGGGTGGTTCTACTACAAGTATATCTTCTGATGAGTTTAACTTGGCGTTAACACAAAAATGCAGAACAGATTGCGAACAAGATGATAACTGTAATCATTTGGTAGTTTTTCCTGAAACTGTTTACAGTGTCACTACTCAATATAAATTGGTAGCGGAGAAAAGATCGTGTGGTAAACCTCCAGAGTACGGTGGTAATAATATTGATCTCGGGTCAGCCAGCTCTCTTCAACAATGTGCAAATAAATGTAAGAATAGAGCTGGCTGCAAGTTTTTCAATTATGACGACTCTGGTTACCCGTCTTCAATGCTGTACGATTCGTACGATAAAAAACACCTTTATGCGGAGTGTTCGAGTGATGATGATTGGTTAGGGGAATTCAATACTGAATTTGACTGCTTTACTGCGTGTCAACGCAAAGCAGGTTGTCTCGCTTTCATTTATGGGAATCATGGCGGGACAAAGGCAGGGAGGTGTTACGACGAATTTGTAACAAATACTCCTGGTAATTTAGATTGTAGATATCCATATTCTCTTGAAGAAGATACATATGATTTCTACGTCATGATTAGAGCACCCACAGATACACAATTCGATTGCTACATGGTGGATACTGATTCGAGCGATTGCACATCTCCTGGAATGACTACATACGGACCTGGCGAAGCCAGTTTTTACGAATTAGTACCATGGGTCAGTATGCCGAAGGGAAGTTGTTGCAAGTATAGCAGTTTCACAACGGGTAACACATGGGATCGCCAGAGCGATTGGATTGGTGGTTATCCGAACAATTTGCGACCCGGTGCATATGGAATTGGGTTTGATAAAAATATAAGATATCAGGAGATTAGAACACAAGATACGAGTATATCACTTTCACAAGCAGATGCCATTTTACTTTGCAATTATTTGTATCCTGATAAATTGGGGTGGGATTTCATGGGGTATTCCAGAGAAGCGAATACAATTGAAGATGGATTTACTAAGGTGCGGTGTGCACAACACATACCTGTGTATTTTACGCAGAATTCCGGGTTATGTAATGTCGACACGGCGTCAAGAACAGAAAGCCCAATTACATCGAAGGCAGAGTGTACAAATGGTGCAACGATTATTGATGGAGCGGCACCAAACAGTATGCAAGACATATATCAAGGTGGCCTGCCGTACGGTTGTTACAGGATTGGCACTCGAAGTTATGTTTTTAATTCATACGAAAATGACAATCCTTGCACAGATAGTCAGCTTTGTATTTGCAAATACAGGAACACGATACCTCCTTTTAATCATTGGGATACGTCTGATTACTATTCGTTCGAGAGGAACGAAAAGGTTGGATCATGGGCAGAATCATCTTACCCGTTTTGTACAAGTTGTGGACCAGGAGAGAAAAGAAAATTAGACGGGACTTGCGAAGGATGTCCGTTAGGGCGGTATACGAGTACAGTGTCAGAAGCATCTCAGCAAACATGCAAAGCATGTGAAGCGGGGCAATATTCGAAAAACAAAAGAGGAACATACTGTGTGAAATGTGAAGTTGGTAAAAGCCTATCAACACCGAATGGAATAGGATGTATTGATTGTAATCCTGGTCAATTTGCAAGTAATCTCGGTAGCACGAGTTGTCAAACATGTGATAAAGGTAGAGTTTCACCGACTGCTGGCTTGGCAGGTTGCATTGATTGTGGCACCGGACAATTCCAAGCGAATACTGGCCAAACATCGTGTTCGAGCTGCCTACAAGGTCAGTTTCAAAATGAATTTGGAAAGGAGGCGTGTATTTCCTGTGAGCCAGGACTGTTTCAACCACTGACAGCACAAGGGTTATGCAAGCAGTGTCCTTCGGGCTATTTTCAAGGCGCAAACGGTCAAACTGCTTGTACAGCTTGTGCGGTCGGTTTTGCAATCAGTTCAAGCGGTAGCGTTGGACCTACTTGCGATGCGTGCGATGTGGGTAAATTTGCTGAAAACGAAGGCAGTGGGTCTTGTACGTCGTGTTTGCCAGGGCATAGTTGTTCTGCCAGTGGGCAGACAGCTTGCGGGCCAGGGACGTTTGCTGATGGTGTTTTAGGACGTGAAACCTGCGAAACCTGCCCTCCTGGAAAAGCTTCTGAAAACACTGCGAACTCAGTTTGTATCACATGTCCTAACGGCAAGGCGATAAATGCTGCACAAAATCAATGTCTTGATTGCAGAGGTAGAAATTTCAACCAGATTTATCCAACACCATTAGTTAACAGCAATTCTGGAATGAATTCGGGTGTAGCTGTACCTGCTTCTGTTATAGATACGGTAGCAGGCGTGCCGAACATTCAAAGAGGGACTGCCGTCGGTGTACCGAATTCAGATTCTTTCTTCCCCAATAAAATAACAAGCTTCAAATCGGTCGAAATTACGATGATCGAAACGACGTCGTTATGCTTCAAAGCAAGCAGTTGTATCAATCAATGCAGTGTCGAATATGCGGTGGCTGGTAGTTGGAGTTTATTGTATGAGTGGGATAGGTTTACAACTGGAACGAGCAAATGTACGCCAATTTTTTCGAAAGGACAAGTGTTGCAGCTAAGACTCCAGTTTTTTGGAGATAATTTAAATGATCCAGATCTGGAAATGCAAATTGAAGCAGAAAATAACTTTGACTTTTTGATCGATTTAGATCAATCAATAGAGTGTAGAAATATGGTTTTAACATAAAAATATTACAATATTACAATATTATTCTACTTGCTACGCAACACCACGCCTTGCTACGCAATTATTGTTTTGAATAATTGTGTGCACTTAGTATCAGAATATCCCATATCCTTGGCTGCAGCTATAAGCGATCGTATTTCACCCAGGGTAAATTATTCTGTTTTTTTGCTGTTTCACAGACAGTGAAGCAAAGCGAAACAAACCAATTCCCCATAAAAACTTAAGATTACAATATATAAAAAAAACTCGAGTAAGCGAACAAAAACTGCTCTAAATCGATATTGAACCTGTTTTTTGCAATCTACTCCCATTAGGAACTTTATATATAATATTCAAGAATTAATTGTTTTTTATTTTTTTTTTCTCGCAGGCTGGTATCTACAATGAATTATGAAATTAATAAAAAATCAAATGTCAAAAACATGATTAATGATTTTGTTTCTTCAAGAAATGCATCTTCAGCACTCGTGATTGATGCCGATACTCTTTTAACTTCTACCGCACTATACGAAGGTGGTATGAAAAAAGAAAATATTACAGTTATTAACAACGACCCAAGTATTGTCGCTTATGCAAGAAGTGTTGGATTCAATGTCGTTTGTGGTATTACTACACATATACTTTCCAAAATTGGGGGAAAATTTGACATAATCTACTGGGATTATTGCGGGTTTCCACAGGCTCGTTCCGACGGGTTTAATCCAGCAGTTGACTTGGTTTGGGGAGCGGAACATTTGACGAAAAAAGGTATTATGCTTGCAACGTTCTGTAGGAGAGCCACCGATTGTGTAGAAAATGCAGAAAACATGATCCCTCATGCCGTTTTGCACGCCAAAACTTACGTATACCACGAAACATGTGCAATGATGTTGATGATTATGGTAAGAAAAAACCCACGCCAAACCAGGGACAAATTCAACGAATTAACAGTTGCCACTCGTTTGGCAAATAAGAAAACAATCGAAAAGGAAACATCAATACCTCCTACCGCCTCGGCATTCGAAACGGGTGACATTGTCTTCTCTGAATGGGAAGAAGGATGGCTTGCTGGTGAAATTATCGAAAAAAAAGGATCCAAGTATGATATTTATTTCGAAGAAAGTAATGAAATATCATTGCTAAAAGGCGATTTATTATACAAGCCAGTGAAAGTCTCAAAAAAACGGAAATTGGACGAAGGCGACATTGTCTTTTCACAATGGGACAACAAATGGTTAGCGGGTGAGGTTATTGAAAACAACGGTTCGAAATTGGATATTTTTTTTGAAGACAGCAACTCGATCGCATTGATGAAACGTACACAGCTTTACATACCATCAAAAAAACGCCGTACAAAATAAATGATAACCTGTAATATAATAATCAATAAATACATTTTGTATAACTTTATTTTAGAAAATGTCATTCAGCATTGACAAATATAGGTTTTTGCAACCCAGGGAAATCAAAATCATCTAAAAAGATTAGAATTTTTGACAAACTATTTACAGCTAAATCTAAATCCATAAAAACCAATATTTTCTTCCGGCTCCGCCAAAAAAACACCGGAATTTTTTTTTTTCAATCAAAGTATTTAAAGAAATGAACACGTAATATGATGTATGACAACAAATGTAAATCCTATGTCAGTTTCTATGTTGATTGACAAGCATGGAACACAAACAAACTATACCATAAAAGCCAGAAAACCAAGCATATGGATCCCGAACGAATACGCAAAAACGTGTAAATTATGCTCGGTAGAATTCACATTAATCACACGAAAGCATCATTGTCGAAATTGTGGACATGTTTTTTGTAATTCATGCACCAAAGAAAGAAGAACTGTTAATAAACTGCAAAATCAAAGAATTTGTACAGATTGTGCGGTTGAAACCGACCAAATAGAACACGCCGTCGGTCAGATTATCGTTAGTTTACATTTACCAGCGAGCTTTAGTCAACTGTACACTTTACGACTTGTCGATAAACGCTGGAATTACGCTGTAAATTACATTCTTGGTATTTACCGAGGAATTCAATACAAACTGCCCGGCGATCGTTATACGTTACAGGAGATGATCTTTTTACAGACACACTGGCATGAGTTCAATGAACATTCTCAGCTGATAGTCCATGCTATCTCCGCGTTTCACCAATTTAAAATGCCGCTCTCGCTCGTACAATATTTACGCAAACCAACTCCTTGCAGGTTATTATTATGCAGTAGAACATGTTCACCACAATTATCAATTAGCGGAATCATACAATTGCGCCACGTCTTGTTCAATGTTCAAATTCAGCGCTGGATCGTTCAAACATGGCAGCAGATGGACATTGCAACACATTTACACATGATGTTCTGGTGGGTTCATATTTCTTTAGAATGCCCACGTTTGTTTCGTGAAGGTCTTGTAGTATTGGCGGCGCAAAAAATAGAATTATTTTATGCATTGGTTTTCGAATGTGAATTGGTCAAAAATAAAAAAAATATAAATTTTTTGGTTGAAATGAAAAATGAATTATTTTTGATAGTTCCAAAAAGATGGGTCAACGACATACAAAATTCAATGGCATTTACTAAAAAACTGAGAAAATTATCCGTCATGTTCAAACCCGCTTCTTACGGCGGCATGCCCCCGATTCGTCTGCCGTGGAACCCAACTCTGTTAGTTTGTGGCTTGGACGTGATCAAACAATTTAATAGTTCTTGTAAACCAACTGTTATCATAATTACATTGACAACTGGGAAGAAGATCAAATGTTTGTTAAAAAACGAAGATGTCCGAACTGATAGGCTGGCTATGACGTTCGGGTATTTTATCAACAAACTTTGTACTCCAATCGTTCAAACGTACACCGTTTTTCCAATTACTTGTGGTTTCGGGTGTATCACTATGATTCCCGATGTGGAAACACTGTACGCTATCAACGAAAACACAACTGTTCTAAATTACATTCTTTCCAATAATGGAAATGAAAACATCAAAACGGTTCGAAGTAGGTTTATAATTTCATGTGCAGGCGCATGTCTGCTCGCATTTATCCTTGGTCTTAGAGATCGACATTTGCAGAATATATTAGTACAAAGGAACGGCGTGTTAGCCCATGTAGATTTCGGGTACATTTTAGGCAGAGACCCTAAATTTCTGAACACGAAGATGAGAATTACTACTGGAATGATTGATGCTATGGGCGGTTTTCACTCATGCGGATATCAAAGGTTTGTTGAATTGATTCGTGACTCTTACTCCAAAATCCGTTTACATTCTGCGCTATTTTTTCATCTCTTGTCATCGGAATCTTACATATTTAAAGATAAGAAGCGGCCAATCGAATTAATCAAAAAACACTGTCAGAGTGTTTTTTTCCCTGGCCTTTTCAATGAAAATGCTGAGTTATTGATAGAAAACATTGTCGAGCAATCATCTACTGAAAATTTCTACACTAAAATGTGCGACACTTTACATAGAATCGGCCAACATTTTTGAGTAATAGAAATCTATTTTGTGTATAAAGTACAGTATTTTTTTTTTTACAATGAGGTATAACGTCTGTTTTGTTGGAAATATTTATGCTGGAAAAAGTTCTATAATTCGACGGAGAATAAATGGCGATTTTAATGATAACTCACACGCTACTATTGCGTGTGATTTTAATGAGCTACAGATTGGTGATTTCAATACTGCCATTTGGGATACGGCAGGCGAAGAACGATTTCTCGCACTATCGAGATCATATTTTGCTCGCGGTCATGTGTTTGTTTTGGTTCATGATTTGTTAAATTCAAAACTTCATGATCTGAAAAAATGGTACAATATTATACATGACGAATGTGTAGCCCGGCACGCGCCTGTAATTATTATAGTTTCGAATAAGTGTGACGGCGATGTTCCATTTATTGAAAGCGAAACAGAATCGTGGATACGTAATAACGAGTTAGAGCACATATACACAAGCGCAAAAACAGGTGAAGGAATTGACAAATTATTTTTTAAGATCGGGAATGCAATTGAAGTCCATCAAAGTGATTGGTTGAGCCCGTCATTGCCGTCGTTGGTAGTGAATCCACCTTTAAAAAAATCAGAGGGTTGTAGTTGCTGAAATGTA
>Ga0206682_10001995_pt1 | contig 19171 bp, 14 predicted proteins | sample M240m12015metaG_FD_155444 | JGI IMG/M metagenome (GOLD analysis project Ga0206682, IMG submission 155444) | Ammonia-oxidizing marine archaeal communities from Monterey Bay, California, United States - M2 40m 12015 | ecosystem: Environmental > Aquatic > Marine > Intertidal zone | place: USA...
ACTCGTTTGGTAACCTTAACTCTACCTTTTCATCTTCGGTATTATTACTATATACAACATAATCATCACCATAAATCTCATATATCTTTTTTAACTTATGAGAATCTACGTGCAATCTTCTAAGTAAACTTTGGATTCGTTTCCCTTTGGAATCACAAACCCAACAATGCCACTTTTGGCTTTGTAAGTTTATCTGTAACTTTTTCTTGTGATGATGACAGAACGGGCAATAGTGTGCTTGTTCATCTCCTTTCATGGATGTACCTGGTCCTAAGACATCATCTAATATGTTTACAACTGATTGTTTTTCGTGGTGTGAAAGCATGGTTACTACTTTAAACTCTATAAAGATACGAAAAATAATTTAAATATACAAATTATTTGTAACTTTTTTTAATATACGCTATGTTTTATACAAATATACGAACTTTTTTCGATTATTCCAAATCTTTTCTAAAAAACTTTCCTAAAAGGTTATCATTTAGTGATAATTCATCTGATAATACATCGTGTGCAAATTGTTCTTGTAATTCATAATAGGTTAGGGATTTCTTATTAAAACAAAATCTAAGAATTCTCAACTCTAATCTATCATTGATAGCATCTCTATTATCTTCTTTTAATAATCTTTCGTTTTCTTCAAACCAACCCTTAACAACACTATTAGATGAACGATATTGTTTCCAATCTGATTCTTTATGAACCATCTCGTATTTTTTCATTCTTTTATCTTCTAATGCTGCTATCTCTCGTTTTCCGAATTTACGTTTTCTGATTGATACCACTTGTTTTTTTCCAATATAGTATTCATCAGTCTTACCATTTGTTATTTTGTATATAAAACCAAACGTGCCAACTGGCATGTCTGCTAATTCTGTTATTATTTGTCCATTATATGTCCAACTCATAGTTAAAAATTTTGAAATCATTTTTATACCTCTCTCGTACCCAATCTTTCATCCATTCTTCTTGATACATATGTTTGTAAAAAGATTGTTGATTTAATGCAGGATGTTTATCATAGATTGGATTACGGTTTAAGTGCGGTAGTGTTTCGTTTAAACCAATTGTTTGAAAAATATGTTTGATATCGTTTTCATAATTTTCATATCTACCGATGAAGCTAGTTTTTTTAGTTTCTGAACTTCCATTAGTGATAAAGTAGCTTTGGGGAAAAAATAAATAATCATGTTCATAGATTGATTCTATAAATTTTCGTACACTCATAAATCCATCTTTTCTTGTTTGATGATAATAGGCAGATGCAAATCGAGTAAAAGGATTTCTTACTATACAAAAAATATAGTAATCCTTTATATTTTCAAATTTACCTATATGATTATGAGATGTAGAAACGTATTCAGTACCGTTTTGTTTCTTAAGAGTAGCAGTTATGGATGTACCACCTGTCTTGGGTATGTGAATAAATCCCCATTTTTTGGAACGATTAATCAATAAACTCAAATGAGATTAATTTAGTATTTAACAGTAGATGAGTATGATGTTTGGTTTAGTTTACCACCTCTTGCAGCACTAAGTGCTTTCTCATCTTTAGATAACTTTTTTAAATCAAAATCACCTGCTGAGATAGGAGTTTTATCTTTTCCCTTATCAGCTAGTTTTGAAAATTCTGATTTATCGTATAAGTCTTTTATTGAAGCCATAGTTGTTTCTCCTTTTATATAAGTATAAATATATTATAAATCCATACGAACGATAAAATTCACCGCCATATCTGGATATTTCTTTATTGGTTGTGGTAACTTTGCTACTGCTACCATGTTATTGTTATCATCGTACAACCCTATTGTTGATACGAATGTTGTTAAATATGAACCAGTTGGGTCTGTTAGTGAATAGTTATAATAATCATCCCAAGAACCAGTTACATAATCACCAGTTTCAGAACTTGTTACAGAACCATAATATTCTGCAGTTCTATCAATTGTTGTTATTTCTTTAATTCTAATTGGTTCACTATCCCAATTTCTCCTTCTCCCAAATCGTTTTGGACCTGTTGGTGTTGGACGGAAAGTATAAGAACCACTCACAGTAACATCTATTGCTGATGGATTTTGTGAGTAGTTAAATTCACAATCTCCTGCTTGACAAAGTACTTCTAATTCATGTATTGTTTTTGTAGAACGATATTCTAAATCATAATCAGTAACATCTTCTTCTTGTTCAGCAAGTGTAGTAAATACAATTAAACCATCTGCATAAAATACATTACCTACTTGTACATTCTCTAAACCAGAACCTAAAAAGTTTAATCCTTCTGCTATTGTAATCTGACCTTGACTACCTGTTTGGAGTGTATCAGTAAAAGCATCCATTCTTTGAATAGTTCTATCATCTGTATCACCTTCCCAAGTTAGTTTTACTAATGGATTATTAAAATCAATACCATATGGTTGTTGTGCCCTAATGGTAATTGGTTGAGTATTATTATCTACAAATACAATATCAACTCCTTTTGAAAAATTATTTTGAAACTGATTCATATCCATTCTGGTCCATTGATATTCGGTAGTTCTTGCTCTTAAAACGCCTTTACCATCATCAGTAACTTCGGAACCAGATGCAATTTGTGGGGATGTTAAACTAATAGAAGAAGGTTTTATTCCTTCACCATATTTTATTTGGTCTATATCAATTACATAAATTGTTTCTTCTAACCTTCTCTCATTTGAAAAATCATAAAGGTTAGAAATAGGTCCAAACATTTTTACTAAATCATTTTGAATAAAGTATTTATGTCTAATTGATTTGTACATTGGATGTTTGTGATACGAATCTATAATAGAACCACTTATAGTTCTTTCAAATGTATTTGCATCAAAACTTCCACTTTGAGCATGAAGAGCAGATGATTTATCATATAATTTTATGACAGGATAATCACCCTCAGATGCATAAAACTTTTTATACACCTTAAAACTTCTCTGTTGAACGTTTGATTTAGCTATATTTTTTAACATACTGTAATTCCTCTATATAAATATATGGAAACAAAAAACCCCACTCGTGGTGGGGTTGATTATAGGTTAAGTTCTTTTAGAAATCAAGTTTAACTTTTATAAGTACTTCTTTATCGAATGATTTTTCAATAGGTTGTGAAGTTTTAGCTACTGCTAAAATTTCATTTGCATCGTTCATCAATCCAATTGCCGTAATATAAGTTCTTGGGTCAGTTTCAAATGATGATTCTTTAAATGTACCATCTGAACCTGTTATAAATGTTGGGTTGTTTGAGAAGTTAAATTCTCTGTTCTGTGCTCTTACAAAGTAATGAGAAGTAGAAACGTTTTCTACTCTTCTTGCTTGGAAATCAGAACCACCACTTAACATATTGTGTAGTAAGTAAGAATTTTGACCTTCATAAACAAAAGTTTTACTCAACCAAGAACCACCAGCAGAACCACTATCTATTGAAGTACCAACTGTTGCTTTTAAAGCAGCAGGATTAAGTACAACCAATCCTTGGTCTGGATAAAATAATCCAAATCCTTGGCCATTTGCAGTACCACTTGAATAGTTTTCTGCAACTGTTGGGTCATTTTCAGTTCCTAAATTAAGTGAACCACTTACTATATTAAATACTCTACCCGCTTTTCCAACAGTATTAGAGAATTTCTTACCACTATCATCAATAAATCTTTGTGTACCATTAGAACCACTTAAAATGAATTCCATGTTACCTGGGTCCATAGTTTCTTTGTATCTTGCTCTAGCAACATTGATTACAAAAATATCTTCTGAATCATGTGTTCCACCTGAAGCAGATGTGAATGAAAATAATTCATCTTCTTCTTCGAGTAATATAGAACGATACTGTGCGTATGTTGCTTTCGTTGCTTGAGTAGAATTATCATCATTTGCTAAAGAAGTTGAACCACTTCCAAATTTGTTTCCAAATGCAATTGCATATTGTACAGTAGAACTCTCATCGGTTGCAGGGTCTTTATCATACACATTTAAATAATATTCTTTAGTTGCTTCTGTTTGTGTTGAAGAGGTAAAAAAGGCTGTCATTGAACCAGTATCTCCAGACCACAGTCCAGAAGTTACTGTATCTACCTTACCTTGCACGGTATCAAACTCTCCAAATCTTTTATAAACACCAGTAGAAATACTTCCACCTTGTGCTTGTACCTTATCACCACCACTTAAATAGTTGTTGATGATTCCGGTTAATTGTTCAGAGGTTAGGTTACCATTATTTTGAGATAGATATGATGCTAAATCAGCTGATAAATTTACTCCTGCTTGTCCTGCTATATTTGCCATTTTTTTTCTCCGTTATTATGTTGGTTGTACATAGGTTACTGTGACTGGAATAGTTTGTGAACCTCCGGTCTCATTTCCATATACAGTAATCGTTGTTTTAATTGTTTGTGTAATACTTGGGTTTGGAACAAATTGAAAATCTTGTCCAACTTCAATTGCTGCAGTTGTTGTAATTTCCTCTCCAAGAGTTAAAGGAACAGTACCACTACCAGCTGCGATTCCACTACCCACAACAGAACCTGCGTTTTTGTTAGAAAGTATAACAGTATATCCTAGTTGAGAATTTCCTGCTGGTGAAGTTGTTGGTGTTAGAGAAACTTGACCTGAATTCTGACTTACTGAAATAGATGGGATACCAAATTCCACTTGTGGAATCTTTTTAGTACCTTTTGGTAAAGTTACCAATTTATATTTCAATACTTGAGTTTCATCTGGTGAAGCTTCTGTAATTGGGATTGCTTTAATTGCTGCATCATAATATGCACTTCCCTTTGGATGTGCTGGTTCATATAATGAGTAATCTATCTCATCATCACCTAATGCAAATTTTGTTATGTTGATTCCTTGACCATTAGCCATAAGTTCTCTACCCTTTCGTGTAAGGATAGCATCAACTGTAATTTCTGAATTATCTAAATATGCCATAATTTATTCCTCTTGTTTTCAATATATAAATATAACTATTTTATAAAATTAATTATTTATTTAACATCTACTTCTAAAATTGGTTCTCCACTACCCCTTCCAGCATCAGATACTTTAAGAATATTCGGGTTAGTACAGAAAGTTTCTATCGGTGATTTACCATCTAAAGTTGTTCCACTAGTTTGTATTGAACGATTTTTAAAACTACGTTTTCCATACTTTTCACCCAATGTACCAATACCACGAAGTTTACCACCATTTGAATTTACTCTTTCAACCGAAGTGACAGTTCCACCAAATTTACCAGGTTGGCCAACTTGTGGTCCATTATCTGTAATATCAGCAAATACTATATATTTTTTTGTTTTTGTTACATCTTGTAGTTCTGTTCCTAGTGATGCATCATCTGAATTTATTTGTATAGGTTCTTTGATTGTAAAAGTTTCAGTTACAAGAAATACTTGTTTATGTTCTTTTATTAAATTACCCCGACCATCCAATTTGGTTATATATGCGAATCCATTCTGTGCAGTTATACCTGCTAATCCATTTGCTATACTATCTGTATCAAGTCCTACTTGGTCTTGTGCACCAAACGCTTCGAATTGTCTTAAAATTTTATCAACAACTTTTGAGTCAGTAATTGTACCATCAATTAAATCATACGTTGAAACAAATGTTGGAGATAAATCCCTTAAACTACCAATTAAATTTTGGAATGTACCTTGGAAGTTTGGATTTATATTTTGAATAAAAGAATCATATTGATTCTGTAAACCTGCTAATCTTACTTGTTCTTGTAATTTTAAATCAGCTGGCCATTGTGTTATTGGAATCATTGCTAATTGATAAGCTTCTCTAGCATCAATCTCCCCATCTTGAAATTTAGAACCAAAATCTACTGCTTGAGGTTTAGTTCTTTTTACTTTATTTCTTTCAAGTATATGTGGTTCAATCAATAATCCACTTGATACAATAGCTCTTGCAGGTACAAGTGATTCTAATACCTCAAATAATGATTGGTCAATATATCTTACTAATTGAATATATTCGTATAAGTTTAAACTATATCTTTCAAAATAATAATTTCTTAAAATTCTTAAATCTCTATATTCATACTCATATTCATCTGATGGATTACCAATATAATCATCCAATTCAAACTGCCCTATGGATTTTAAAATATCCATATTTATTTCTTTAATTGGGGAAAAGAATAATCCTAATCTATTTGAATCGATAGGAGATGTATCGAAAGATTTTTTAGTTGAACGTTCTCTGTAAGAAAGAGTTAATCCATATTCTATATCTTCACTTAATCCTTGTTGTTCTTCAAATCTAAATTTTTGTGAAACGTTAAACCCACTTGAAGGAACATTTGCTGTTACAGTTCTTTCATATGGTGTGTAATGATATGGATATTCTGTAATAGAATCAAATCCACTTGCGGTAGCAAATGGTTCAACATATCTCTCGTTTATAGATACATTTTTAATTGTAGTATCAGCGTTTCTATCTTTTGGATATTCAAAATCTAATCTGTATATTAAATCTTCAGTAGATGATGAGTGATGATTACCATCAATTGCATCTGGCATCAAAGTGTGATTATCCATTCTTGATTCAGATAATGGAGTTGTCCAATATCTAAATTCATCTATTGAACCAGTCATATTTACACCACCAATTTGTAATGAGGTAGGTGTTTGCCAAATATGATTTTCAACTTCAATTGAAGCGGAAACTTCACTTCGTATTCTACCTTGAAATGCTTCTTTACCGAATACAGTAAATGTATTATTACTTTTTTGTACTATAACTTGTGTATATTCATCATTATAAAATGGGAATGCCGATGATGTTACTGAGTAATGATTCGTAGAATCTGCAACAGTTAATTTTAATTTAGCTTGATTACCACTAAAATGTTCTACACCAACACTCCATAATGAACTTGTTACAAATGTTTGGTCTTGTCTTATATCTGAACTAATTCTTAATTCAACAGCATTTGGATAATCAGATGTTTCACTATATTGTTTCCATGGTACTATTACTGATTGAGAACCGCTAATATTCAATGCTGCTGTTCTATCTTCGAATGAGAATTTAGTTGTACCACCATCTGCATTTCTTGGTCCACCAAATTCCATTATAGTTAACATAGATGATGGAATTCCATAACAAGAAAGTGCTGCTTTTAAAGCTCTACTTGAACCTTTATGTTTTAATAAATATGGTAAATTATTTAATAATCTTCTCCATATCTGATTTTGCATTTGTTTACCAGTCATAGAAGATGTAGATGTTCCATCTTCAGTTTCACCAAACGCGTACTCCCAAAGAGATTGAGCTTTTGCAGGTACTTTAGTATCCCATCCTAATGATTGTAACATTTGAGATAATAAAGAATCTTTAATACCAATATCGTATTTATGTTCTAAGTTTTTCTTTTTAGCAATTGCTTTTGTATATGAATAAAGTACATCAAAATGATGACCCATCATGTTAAAGAACATTTTAAATTGTTCTGAATCTTCTGAATTCTGAACATGAAGTGGTAAGTTATTTATTAAATAATCTTTGTTATAAAAATCATAGTTTTGTGCACTTAAACCAATTGTATTTATCCAAGTTTGTGCTTCAGTTGAATCAGATGCAGAAACCATAGTTCCTCCTGCACCTGGATAAGTTAATCCATCTATCGATGATGATGTAAATAAGAAAGTTTCAAATGCATCAAAATTATCTTTTACTTCTTGTATAGATTGTGAGTTTCTATTGATTTCATTTTTGAGTGTTACTGAGCCTGTATAGAATGAACCAGATTCTAATTTGTTTATTTTATCTTCATAAAACTCCATTAGTTTTATTTTATAAACAAAATTATTTACTCTTTCTCCTGCAGAAGAATATTTTACAAAATTATTCCATGCATAAGTTGATTCACCATCAATAAAAATAGAACCACTAACTTCTCTTGATGAACTTACAAAGTTTATATCAAGTTTTTTCAAATCAAATCCACTACCACTAACATACTCTGTTAAAAGTTTTGTAGAAGAAGAAGAACCACTTGCTATTAAATCATCATATAATTGGAATCCAATGTTTTCACCACCACATATAGTTGTACCAAAGTTTGGAGAAAGTTCAACACAATCTTCAAACTCTTCATTTATAATGGTAACTTGTTCTACATATGGAATTGATTGAATTTTAGAAACCCAAATCTGTTCATTTGGTTGTACTTCTCGTGGAAGTGGTTCGTATAATTTAAATACAAGAGATTTCTCTTCAGTACCGGGTACTTTACTTCTTTCACCAGTTTCTTCATCAAATTGATACTCTGAAAAAGTTTCGTAATCAATATCCCAAGATGCAATTATTTTATTATTTGCATTTCCAAAATGCATTAAGTGAGTTAAGTATTTCGAATTATCTCCATCTAATATACTTGTATCAAATAAATTACAAATACTTTCTTTTATATCACTTAAAACAATATCTCTTCTTAATTTAATATTTCCTTTATCAAACTGAATCTGAACTGTTTCTGTTTTACCCGCGGTTTTTTCATCACCCTCTTCATTATAAGGAATTAATTTTAAAGTAAAGGTTACAGCATCAGTATCTTCATCTAAACTATTTCCTGCTTTTCTTAATACATCTTTAATGTTAAAAGATTGTACACCATCTGCAGGTCTTTTAGATGCTAATTTAGTTTTATCACCAATTTCATTAATCCAAATATCAACATAATTTGTATTTATAGATGTCCAAGATATTTCAAAATCAACGTTATATCCTTGATAATCCTTACCAGTTATAAGTTGTGGATACTCAATAGTTCTAATATCTGGTCCTGGTAGTAAATCTTTTCTAACTGCAGTAAATTTAACTGGTACGATATTACCACTACCATCTGTTCTACTTACTGCTTGAAAATATAATGTATAAGTACCATTACCTTTATACAAATCAAATTCAGAAATTTCAACTACACCACTTGTTGAAAGTTTTGTTTCTGATGTTCCAATTGTGTATCTTACATAATCTGCATTTGTAGAACTATATTCTATCTGAATATTATCTCCATTATTTTGCCCATCACCAAAATAAAGAACAGTATCTCCATTAATAATATCAGCCTCTGTTTTAACTGCTCTAGGGCCTGATGCAACAGAACCAACTGTTTTTGTATCATCTACATAGTAAGTTTCTCTTCTATATCTATATGATGGTGATGTGTCTGGTAATGGGGGTACATTTGTTTTACTTACTGTTATTTTTAATGTATATGCACCAGCTGCTAGATTATTTTTTGTAAAATTTTTATCTTGAGTAGTTTGTACTAAACGTCCACCTGCATCTACAAGTTCATATGCATAATTACAAAGTGAATCAGTACCAGATAAGTTAACATTAAGATTTGCACTAGAAGCACTAGAATCTCTTACTACTAAATCTTCACCATTATTTGAGGTTTCTTTTTGATTACCAACTTGTACTACTGCAGAAACTCCATTTGGTGTAGTGATATCACATGAAACATTAACTCCAACTTTTGGTGGAATAATATCTTCTTTTGGTAGTGCTTTAAATCCAAAAGTTCCTATAAATGATTTTTTACCTGCAGTGATTGTACCAACTAGTGCACCATTTTTAAATATTTCTACAATATAACCTGCTTGAACTCCTCTTGAATTGAATCTAGGGGCTGAGGTTTCCTTTCTTTGAACTCTATAAACATCAGCCGATTCACCATAACCTCCTGCTTTCGCTTTAAAAGTTTTTGATGCTATAAAATCTTTTGTAGTCCAACCTGTTTTTGTACTACCACTATTACTAACAACCATACCAGGTACGTTAGGACTTGAATTCCATGTTAATACAAAACCATAATCAAATGCAGGAAAAAAGATATCAGTATCTTCATTCTCAAATATATCTCCAATTCCACTGCCACCTAAATTTTGTCTGCCATCATTATTTATTCCAATGACTTGATTTCGTTGATTTATATTGGTAACAACAGGGTTTCTAAAGGCTCCAGAGTTCTGTATGGAGTTAAGGGAGGTAATCGTAGCACTTTGAGAACCACCATCACCAACAACCTTACCATCCATTTTAGCTATTCCTTTTGACACTGCAGCCATGTTTTTTCCAAAATCACTATTTTGGATATTTTGCATTATAGCATTAGTATCTATTTGAATAGGAGTATTAAAAGCAGTAAGAGTACTACCCAAACCAGAGAGACCTGATAGATTTATCCACCCACCGGTGAGATTTGACCATACATAGCCATCTACATTTTCTCCGTTATAAGCTCCTTTTCTATTTGGTTGTGCCATTTTGTTTCCTTACCTATTAAAATGCTGTAGCTCCTGCATATGCTGATTGATTTTGAACTCCTTTGCTACCCTGTTGACCATATCCCATACCAAATTGAGCGGCCATTTGTACGATTTTATGGTCTCTATGTGTATTACCACATTTAATTCTAATACGTCCAGTTGTTTCTCTAGTACTAGTGGATGGAAATACTTCTCTTACTGATAATTTACCTGGACCAACTTGACTAGTAGCTGACCATTGAATTCCATGAACTGCAGTACCACTTTCTTCTACGCTCCATCTCACTCCTGCAGGAGCGTTTACTGTAATAGTCCTCGGTCCGTATGCTGCACCATTTGCTTGCATCGTTATTGGATTGGGTCCATTTGTACTAAAAGGAATTTGAGTTGGTGGTTTTGGTTTTGGTGGGTCCTTTTTTATTACAATAGTTTTACCTACTTGACTAACAGTAATTGATGTAGTTGGATTACCAGGTAAATCAGAACCAATTACAATAGTTCCATTTCTTGCATTACCAGAATTTTCTAATACATTAACTCTTAATGTACATTTTCCACTTGTGTAACTGAATGGTTTCGTACCATATTGAATGGTCACCCAAGATGGTTTACTTTTAATAAAGGCTTTTTTAGAACCAGAACCAAATTTTTTACCGATAAACGCACCACCTGGACTAGCTTGTACACTTATTTGTACTAATACTCTACCTCCTGCAGCAATAGGCATACCTGTAACCCAACTTGAACTTATACCATATCTTGTAGAACTGCCTCTAGGTCTTGGTGGTGGAGGATTTGGTGGTGGTTGAGGTGGTGGAGGTGGTGCAGGATATACACATGCTCCTTTTGCTCCATAGTTTGATGCGTTTCTATCTTGACATCTTGGTGCATATACACAGTTTCCATCTTTATTATAATTTTCAGCTTCTCTATCATTACAAACTTTAATACTTTTGTACTTTGCAGTTTTAATGTTGTACACACATTGTGAAGATATAGTTGCTCTTGGATTATAATTTCTTGCCGTAGGGTCTGTACATCCTCGTATTTGTGCAGCCATCGCTGCAGGTCTTGAAGATGTATATGTTTCATTACTTCTTACTGTTAGTAATAATTGTTTTACACTATCAATTGTTCTTTGTTGACTTCGAGATTTAAAAGTATTTAATCGTATAGCTTGTTTTGGTAAAGAATATTCCGCAGCATTAGAAGCCATTTCACAAACTTCTTCGGCAACTTTTGAAATATCAAACTCAATACCAAAACTATCTCCAGTTGATTGACCGTAATTTGCTTCAAATGGGTTATAATACCTATTCATACGATAGTTATCAATAATTTCTTGAAATAACTTTTTAACTCGTGTCATGTAAACTTCAAAATTTACAAGTTTGAATTCTTGTTCAATTAATTTTATATAATCCTGTCCTTCAGATATTGTTCCTTTTTTCATTAACATATTCTTGACAACCTTTGTAACATCTAATTGGTCTACAAATTCATCAAAGAATACTAAAACATCTGCCGTAAATATTCCACAATTTACAAAAGTATCATATCTTTCTTGTAAATCAGAATTAGGAATTGATGTTCCATCTTCTACTACTGGTAGTACTCTTACCTCTGTTCTTGATGGTGATATTTCATGAATCCAAACTTTATCAAACAACCTTGGTTCAGAACCTAATCGTCTGTTTAATAAAGTAATTTGTGTTTTGAATACTCCATTAGAATATCCAGCTTCTTTAATAAGTTTTTCAGTATCTATAAAATACTCTTTAGCATTATTAGATTTTTTGTTAAACTTATTTTCAGGTACTTTATCAAAATATGCTTTAATATTTTCATCAGTATAGTTTATATACCTTACTTTATGACCATTAACAGATTCTTGTGGTAATTGATTATCAGATGCATCATAGATTACAAATTCGATAATATCACCAACATCAAATCCGAAATATCCACGCCTGATTTCTTTTTCAAAGATTTGTCTATCTTTGTTATCAAGTCGGTATCCCTTCTTTTCTACTACTTCTTTAAATCCTTTTATCGCCATTTTTATCTATTAAGGTCCACTTGTTTTATTTTTAATTATTTTCCATCCAAATGTTTTCTTTAGGGTTGACCCATCATCACATTTAATTGTTAATTCAAAGTCACCGGTATGGGTATGCGCATCCCTAGATGCCACCCCCCAACTTTTACCATGTAAATCTTGTGATGATTCTATTTGATTTGGTCCACTATTTTGTCCGTGAATCCATTTTTCTGCTACAAAAGTTACAGAACCTTTATTACCTCTAGCTACATTTGGTTGAGCTGCTGGTTTAAACCAATTCTTAGTACCTCTCCATGAACCTCCTTGTTGTGAAGTTACTCTTACACTAACACTATTTACAGTTACATCATCATCTTTTAAATTTTGTATTTCAAGGGTTTCACCACCATACCATTTACCAGGTCCACTATAACTTTTTACTTTAGTAGCAATTACAACTTTAAGATTACCAGAAGCCTCTTTTCCATCTTTAAATTTAACGAATATATCACCATCACCCATATCTTCAAATCCACTTGCTACTGCAGTACTTGTTGCTTGATTACCTGATATCATGTCTTGTGCTGCTTGTTGAGCTGCCTCTGCAGATGAAATCTGTGCATCTAATATTGCTAATTGAGATTCTACCTGTCCTTGTAGTGATGCAACAATCTGTCTCAATCCAAGTATTTGTTCTCTAAGTGTTTCTTTCTGAGCATCTAAACCTGCAACTTGTGCTTGAAGAGATACTCTTGCTGATGCCTCTCTTGTTGCTTTAATAATAGCTTGTGAAAATTTAGCACTTAAATCACCAAATGAACTAGCTTGTTGTTGTAGTTGATTTTCAGCAATTGTTCTACCTACCTGTGCAGCATCTAATTGAGAAAGTAATGATTGTATTTCACCATTTAATCTGTTTATCTCAGCATTTAATCTTGCTATTTCTGCATTTGCTTCTGCTAAATCTGCTACAGCTTGATTATATCTTTCTAGTAAATCATCATATATTTCTTTGGGAACAACTTCAGGAGTTGGTCTTGGAGGAGGAAGTATTAATTCATCAATCTCTGTATCAACTGCTTTCTTTAATTGTTCTTCATCATACTTTGGCTTTTCAATAAAGTTTGTTAATTCACCATCTCGTTCACCCTCTATGTGTTCATATGGTTCAGAAACAGATTGAGAAACTATGGTAGTAGAACCATCAATAAATGTATGAGTTTTAGAAACAGGGTCCTCAGAGATGATTGCACGTGAACCACTCTGTACCAATTCTGAAACTCTAAATTTATTATCTAACGCCATTTTATTTCTCTATCGTAAAAGTTAAATCCTTATCTTCAAAATATTCTATAACACCATCTCTATTAGTTTTAATCTGAATATAGTAGTCTCTATTATATTCCCAATTGGTTAAATCTAATTTAAAATAGTTACCATTTGCATCACACGAAACTTTTGTATAATCATCATCAAATGGTATTATTATCTCATCAGTTAATACATCTTTTACCTGATAATAAGTAGTTGATGGTAAAAAATATACATCTGTATATGAGTATTCATTAGTGTATGTTTTAAGAGGGTATTTTTCTCTTCCGAAAACTCTGATTTGAGGTTTACTTCCACGCTTGTATCTGGTCTTTAATCTTTTAAACGTTACATGAATATCATCAGCGGTAAGTTCTGTTAAAGAGCCAGTAGAGAATGAAGAATCATCCCAACCAATTCTTAACTTAGGTTGGTAAATAGTGTTTGTTTCTTTTGAAAAGAATTTTAATTGTCCGTAATCATTTACATCACTTTCTAGTGATGAACTATATTTTAAAATAAATCCTTCATTTGGTAAAGAACCACTTATCCAACTATCTAAAGTTGTTTTAACATCCATTTGAATATCAGATGTTTCGTATGAAAATGATTGTGTTGAGAATGAACCAGTAAACCAAGTTCCTCCCTTACCATTAAATGAACCAGTTGTATCGGAAGAGTGTTCTTCAAGCGATAACCAATTAACACCAGTTCTTACTTTATCCCAACTAACACCATCGGTTGTAATATCATCGAAACGAGTACCAATACCCATTTCCCATGATTGGGTTACTGCATATGCATAAATTGTATAATCAATTGGAATTTCAGATGATTCACATTCTCTAAGAATCATATCTGCTGAACTCATTGTTATATCACCACTTACAATAGATTGTGAAAGTGGAGTTGTTTCAAATTTTATGAGCGAATGTGCTATATCTTTTAAACTTCCATAGTAAGTTTTAGAAATTTCTAATATTTCATCTAAACCAGTATTTTGACTAGGTTGTTGTAAATAAATTGTTGCATCTTTTGATGCTGTTACGAAATAATACATTATACAACCCTCCCCTTTATATCCTTACCAGGATATTTTAATTCAAATACTGAAGGGTCTAATGATGGAAAAACCATTTTTCCTTTTGTAGCATTTTTAATATTGTATTTGTGTTTAGAATATGTGCCTCCACATTTATTTACTATCTCACATTTTGGAACTGATTGTACTCCTTCAACTCCTGCTATTATCAGTTCAAGTTCAGATAAATTAATTGCCTGGTTAAATGCCCAATTATCTATATTAAAATAATTTTCAATTTCTGTGATACATTGTAACATTACTTCTCTTTTGTTATATGAGTTATAAACCATTATTTCAAAATCAACACCAATATTAATTATAAAACCATTTAATAGATTAACACCATCTGTTAACATTCTATATTCTGATAAATATGTTTTTATATTTTCCTTCACTGCCTTGTTAAGAAGTGTTAAGTTTTTACTTGAATTATATCCAAGTGTATATAAATTAATTGCAAAAGGATTATTTTTTTCATTACTTCCAACTTTACCAATTAAAAATCTTTGTAATTCTGTTTTTATTTCTGTTTCTGATTTTTTATCACTACTTAATTGTTGAACTAATCCTGTAAATTCATCTAAAGTATTAGGTGTGTTTAATATTGAAGATGGTGAATTGTTATCTAACTCCCCATCTGGTGCAACATATGCTTTAGCAACCCCACCATACTTAGCAGGTAGTGCTAATGCTCTTACTTGATAATCTTTTCTTGTTACTGCTCTATTTTGAGAACCAAAAAATGCAAGTGCATTTTGTCTTATTTCTTCAATAGTTTCTGAACCCCTACCTCCACTTGCTGGAATTTCATTTTCTGCAGCAATCGAGTTTTTAACAGTTCCATACATTTGTAGTTCATCATCATCAAACAAACTTAAATCTTCATCAAATTCTATTTTTGTAATTCTTTTAATTTCACCTTTGGATACATTTGATTCAACACCACCACCAACTAAATATTTTACAGTAATAGTTGTATTACTTGGTGCTTGTCCATATGATTTTGTTTTCAAAAAGTTTGCAGGGTCGAATGATGCACTTAATCTATCGATTGAATTATTTAATCCCAACCCTACATTTTTAAAGTTTGGTAAAAGAGTTTCATCAGATGATGTAGAATTTCCTCCACCAAATACAATACTCATAGTATTATCTTCATTTACTTTTGTTGTAAATCTTCTTGATGTCTTAGTTACCTTTAAAATCTGTGATACTGAATCTTTAAATTGTGCTAAATCTTTATCAAATTGGTCTGAGTTAACGTAATCAGTATAAACAAGTTCTTGTGCAAGATAAGGAACTTCATACCACTTGTTTCCATTTGAATCTCTTACATCATAAATTTGAATTATATTAGTATCTGAAAAATTAATTGTATCAAACTCTTTAGGACTGTTAAAAGTCTTAGTAATTGTTTTTACTTCTGCAGATATTGCAGGTACAAATTTTCTTATTAAGTAAAACGTAGGTTCTTGTAATGCGTTTCTTTGATAAACACTTATCTCTCTATCAGTTGTATCATTAAAATCAACAAGGTCTGTTGTTCTGAAAACAGTACCAGTACTTGCTGTAAGTTCTAATCCTTCTTTAATTCGAACTAAATATCCAGGGTCTAATTCAAATCTATTATCACCATCATACAAATCTCCACTTGCTTTTCTTTTACTTGGAACAAGTTGATAAACAGATATTGTGGTTAGTGCTGCTGAGGTTACTTTTGGTTTATATCCTAAAAAGTATGCTAAGTTCATTACATTATCTCTATCTTCAGCAGAGTGTAACATTGATTCTTTTAATGTATCATCGATGTAATACCCAAGAACATCTCCCAAATAAGATGCCATTTCTATGAACATCATTCCTGGAGATGATTCATTAAAATCAGAATATGTTGTAGGGAAATATGTTTTAGCATATTCAATTAGATTTTCTCTAAATTGGCCAAAATCTTTATTAAGATATTTTATATCTCTTCCCTTGTTACTTTTATTTGATGTATTTAGTGCCATATCAATTACCCTTGTACTACGAATGTTACATTATCCGTCTGTATATTATCTCCGATAGAAAATTTAATATCCATACCCACTTGATTTCTATCTCGCATTTCATTTGTGAGTTCAATATTAATTTCATCTATGTTTATATAAGGTAACCAAAAGTTTACACTTTCAGTTATTACCTTTTGTATTTTTACTTCAAACTCAACATCGTCCATCTGTTCGAACAAAAGTTCATGTAGACCAGTACCAAAGTCTGGTTGCATTATTCTTTCTCCTTTTGCAGTAAGAAGAAGATTTCTTAAATTAGATTTAGCAGCCTCAAATGATGAATACGTTGGTTTAAATAAAGTACCACTATTAGTCGGAAATTCAAAACCATATGCATAGTTATCGAATTCCGGCTCAGTATCTTTAATTATTCTTTTTGGTAGAACGTATGCCACTACTCACTCCTTACTTTTTAAATTTTTTAACTAATGCAGAATTATCTCTGTTTAGTATTCTATCCAAACCAGGTAATCCAGTCTGTACACCCAATCCTCCTTGTTTAGCTCCTCCTGCACCTGGCATATCACCATATCCCATTTGTGCAGCCATGTTTGCTCGTAAACCACCTAATCCAGCTCCTGCTCCTTGTTGGTCAAATGTTACTGTTTTATCTACATTTTCATTTACAGATTCTTTTTGAAAGTTATCCAATACTGATTTAGTAGTTGGTGTACCTTTTCTTTGTTCTGCAGAAAATGGTTTTGTATTATTTAGAACCTCGTTTAATGCTGGGTTCTTAGATAAAACTCTTTTAGGTTCTTCTGACCTTTCGGTTTGTAATACTTGTTCTGCCATTTTAAATGGGTCTACTTCTTCACTAACAACATTTGTTGTAGTTTTATTAGAAGATTTTTGTGTTCCCTTAACCGCTTCAGCAAGTATTGCTGGAAATTGTTCTGTAAGAAACTTTTCATGTTTCTTAGCAACCTCAACCTCCACTAACGCTTTTACTACTTTGATTAATTGTTTGTTATTCATTGTTTCTAAAATTTTTCTTTTATCTTAATATAAATATATCTTACTTAGTTTTATGGTTCGGATTAACAATCAGTACAACACTTTCTTCGCTCTTCATCAAGTTCTCGTCTTAATTGTACTAAAGATTTTTGTAATTCCTTATCATTTCTATCATCTTTTGCTTTCTTAATTAATTCACCAACAAGTAAATCCGCCTCTTTAAAAAAACGAGTTCTACCTAATAAGTTTTTTTGAGTTTCTGCTCTAAGAATATCATCTAAATTTGATTCCAAAGTACCACCACTTGATAATCTTGCTCTAAGTTCATTATCTATTTGTTCAGCTTTTTCTCCTTGTAAATCATCGTTTGGTACATTTCCTCCACTAAACGTATCACCATCCAAAGAACCAAAGTTTCCATCTTCTCCAAAGTTTTCGGCAGATTGTCCTCCACCCAACTTTAAAGCCGGAAATGGAATGTTTGGTATTGAATAACCTATCCATTGTACAACACCAGGACCTGGGATTGGAGATGGTGCTGAAGGGTATAACGATGTTGTCATATACATTCCCTTTAAACTAAATAAATGTATTTGCATAAACAGAACCATCATATCTAAAAATGATAAACAAGAATCTGTTGGGATTTCAAATGGAACGTTTGGCCATGTGCCAGGTGAAGTTACCATTGCTGAGTTTGCTATTATATTTTGTACTGAACCTGGTGCTGGTATTAATGGAGTAGGGAATGGGAGTAATGTTGCTCCAGTCCAATATCCTTTTACTGCATTACCAACATCTTTTAAAAAAGCATGTTGAGCAGGAACTCCCTTAGAAAGTGCGGTTATGTGAGCTACAGTCATCATAGTGATAAACAAAGGCATGTTACCCATTGCAATTGGATTTTTGTTTATGAGTTGACCACCTCTTCTCATACACATATCGTACTCCATAGCCAATTTAGCTGCATATTGTGGAAATGCAACAACTCCGGCTGGATTGTTCATGTATAATAACATATTTACTTTGAACAATTTCCAAGACATAATTTTACTCCGTAAAGTTTTTTACTGATTTTATTTGGTCTAACTGAGCTCTAATTTTTTCAAACTCTGGTAGGTTTAGTGGGCCTTTAGCAGTAGGTCCTGCTGGAGTTGCATAAATTTGATTTGAAATTGCGGTAATCATAGCATCTAAAATATCAACTAATGTTTGTGCTCTAGCCATAGGTTCTACTTGTCCAGTACCACCCTTACCATCATCTGTTGTGTTTAGTTGTATTTTTCCATTACCAGTTTTGATAGTAAAGTCAGCATCATTTCTGTTAGTAGTTATATTTACAGTATCACCAAAATCTAAATCAGCTCCAGCGTTCCCATTATCAATTGTGAATTTACCATCAGATATGAATCCATAATTTCCTTTTGAGCAA
>Ga0206682_10002002_pt1 | contig 19144 bp, 11 predicted proteins | sample M240m12015metaG_FD_155444 | JGI IMG/M metagenome (GOLD analysis project Ga0206682, IMG submission 155444) | Ammonia-oxidizing marine archaeal communities from Monterey Bay, California, United States - M2 40m 12015 | ecosystem: Environmental > Aquatic > Marine > Intertidal zone | place: USA...
ATGGGTAAACGGTAATGGAAAATTTTAAGTTACCAATAGCCCTAGTCTTAGCGATGGCCGTACAATTAGCAGGCGGCGTCTGGTGGGTTTCACAGCAAGCGTCAACCATATCAGGTCTTCAAGAGACTGTCAGTCAGCTTGGGTCTCGCATGGCCATAGAAGACAACATTAATTTAAAACGCGATGTTGCGAACAACAGTGATGACATCGGTCGCATCTGGGACGAACTCGAAGAAGCGTGGGACGAGATGGCGGGTCTAGCCAGCATGATTTCGCGGGTCACAGAAGTACAGCAACGTGTCGCAATTATTGAAAACGAACTGAAGTATCTAAGCCGAGGCCCGAAGTAATGGAGAACTGGCAAGCAATTCTTCTACTGATGGTGAGCGTAAACACCATTGTTAACTGCTGGCGTCTTAAACTGGAGATGGAAAGATGAATAAAAACTGGGAAGCGTTTTTTGAAATGCTTATTCACCACGAAGGTGGGTTCACTGACGACACTAGGGATTCTGGAAACAAGAAGGGTGATGGTCACGGCAATGAGGGCAGTACCATGTTGGGTGTTACGGCGTACAACTGGGCGCGGTACACAGGTAAACCTGCTCCAAAAGAGGTTATGCGCGAGCTAACCAAGGCTGATGTAAAACCGCTCTACAAGAAAAACTACTGGGACGCAGTTAAAGCAGACGAGCTACCTTCGGGCGTCGACGTCAGCTGCGCGGACCTTTGTGTGAACGCGGGACCGGGTCGAGCCGCCAAGATATTACAGCGCGTGGTAGGAGCCACTGCTGATGGTGCCATCGGCCCTAAGACTATCGCGCTCGTACATGACTTTGATGAAGAAGAAATTCTGCACAAATATTACGACGGGCGCGAAGGTTTTTACCGTGGATTGAGTGACTATAAAATCTACGGAAAAGGTTGGTCGCGCCGCAACAAAGAAACCCTTGAAAAAGCGCTGACGCTTTTAGGAGATTAACATGGCGGTAACGACCCGACGCGTCTATTTTGAAAAGACGGTAAAATACAAATTTGCTTTGGACATACCAAACAACGCGGGAATGAGTAACTCCGCTGCGTTATCTTACGCGACGGGAACCGCTGGGCCTCTTAACTCTTCTTCTGACATCGGGGAGTTACTCGCAGGTTCTGTGTGGAACAATGGGTCTGAGACCGTAACAAGCAACTGGGCGGTGTCATCATCCCCCGCCGCTGCGAACATTGAAGAGTATTTTATGTTTACGCCGAGTTACGCTTACACGCTTAATCAAAGAGTTGTCCCAACCGATCCTGCTGATGCGATTAACGGCAGCAACGCTTTTGTCTACAAAGTGACGTCGGCGGGAACCACTGCAAGCTCAGAGCCGACTTGGCCGACAACGGCCAACCAAAACGTAACTAGCGGCGGTGTTACATTTAAATGCCTAGCGAAATATTAAGGGGGTTTAGATGGCTGTCTTTTCAATTAAGTCGTTTGGTGGAATTGCACCTGTTGTTCCTGCGCGTTATCTTGCCGACAACCAAGCGCAGACGGCCATAAATTGTCCCGTATTCCAAGGTAGCATACAAGCGATTGCCGACCTTGGGGCGTCAGTGGCAGACCTGCCCAAGACAGGTACAATCAAATCGCTTTATCGTTTTGGACAAGATACTATTTCCGACAACAATTACTGGTTTCACTGGACTGCTGATGTTGATGTATGCAGAAGCCAAGTTGCGGGTGATGTATCAGAGTGGACGTTCTTTACGGGCGACGGTGGCCCTAAAGCCACTTACAACTCTCTAGCGTTAAGTGGTAGTAACTACCCCTCAAACACACGCCCTCTAGGCTTACCCTCGCCCGCAGCCGCAGCTGTGGCTTCAGCTGATACGTTTACGGCGGATCAACACGCGGCTACCATATTCTTGACCCCTTCTCACATAAGCAGTCTTACAACAACGTACGGCGTTCTTATCAGCACGGTGGCGGATGATGCAGGTGACTACACAACAGTCAGCTTGTCGGGAACAATTACTGCGGCAAGCGTTGTAGCAGCTATTAACGCAGCACTATCATCGACTGTAACCGCAACTGTAGACAGCGGAAGTGTTCAAATAGACAGTGTCGCCACAGGAGATACCGCCAAGCTTTTTGTTAAGTTTCAAACGGGCACAACTCCAGACACCGACGGTACGTTTTCTTACGACAACAGTCCTGATCTGCAAGCTACCGGCACAACAGATACCGAAGCCTTTGTAGTAATTACCGATGCTGAAATTGGGTCTATTTCGTCGGGAGATAAACTTACTGTTGCTACAAATGTAGGAACGCATGTTGATGATGTGTCGTACACGTTTAGCGGAACCCTCACCTCGTCTGCGTTTGCAACTTACCTTGACTCGCAACTAGGTACTCACGTCGAAGCGACTGCTTATGGTTCATCTGTAGTTCTTACCCCTCACAATAGTGGTACGGGTGCGAGCGGTGTTATTACATACATTCGCAAAGCCAATGACGTTGCTGTAACTATTCTTAGTGGCACTGGCTCTGAGTCTGCTGGCCCTGCTCGCCTATTTGTTACGCAAGCTCACATCGACGCGATGGAAGGCCAATACCTTGCTTTAGAGGTAAACGGCGGAGAGACTATTATTCCGGTGGTAGACCCAGCGTACACCAGTCAGTTTAGCACCCTGTCCTCTTATGGTATAAGCTCAGAAAACTACGGATCGGTCGAACCGTTTGCTGTGATAACAACCACCGCCGTAGGCACATCTGCCACAATTCGGGTGCGCACCGGTGATTACCCCAACGAAGCTACGTTTACACTTCAGCAGTCAGAGGGGTACGCCGACGAAGATGATACACTGGAAACGCGTGTTTACGCGTACACATATGTAAACAAGGAAAGCGGTTTCGAGTTTGAGTCCGCGCCTTCGGGAGCATCTAACTCTGTAGACATACGCGACGGGCAAACCGTAACGCTGTCGGGCTTTTCTGGTGTGCCAGAAGGTGACTATGTTGTTACCAACAAACGCATTTATCGGGCGGTGAGTGGCGTGTACCTGTTCGTAAAAGAGATCGGTATTGCGGATGCCAACTTTACAGATGACGTAAAGCCTGACGAGTTGGGCGAAGAGCTACCTACACTTACATGGTCCGCGCCACCTCAATCGCTTAGAGGACTGACCAATTTACCTAATGGTTTGATGGCCGGTTTTAGCGGGCGCGACATATATTTTTGCGACCCTTACCACCCTCACGCATGGCCCGAACAATACATTCAAACGATTGACTACCCCGTCGTAGGGCTAGGCCGTATGGATACTACACTGGCGGTTCTTACCAAAGGGACACCTTACTTTATTCAAGGTACGCATCCACTCAATATGGCCGTGGTAAAGTCTGACCTTGAGCAAGCTTGTGTCTCTAAAAACAGCATCGTTAGTTTGATGGGCGGGGTAATGTACGCAGCACCTGATGGGCTAATGCTTCTTTCTCCTGGCGGTTCGCGCATCGTTACGGAAAACTTATTTGACTTTACGCAATGGCAAACCTTTTTCAAACCAGAGTCAATTCATGCGTACCAACAAGATAATCAGTATATCGCGTTTTACGACAACGGTACGCAGCGCGGCGGGTTTATCTTCGATGTGCGCAGCGGACAGTTTATACTGCACGACATTTACGCTGACGCGGGCTACCATGATTTACTGCGCGACAAGCTATTCCTAGCAGGCAACGACAGTGGCAACAAAGTAAAGCCGTGGGGCTACGGCAGTACAAAATCTTACATCTGGCGGTCTAAAAAGTTTTCGCTGCCACAGGTTATGGGCTTTTCTTGCGCCCAGTTGGAAGCCGAAGCCTACCCCATGACGCTCAAGTTCTACCTAGATAACACGTTGTACCACACCCAAACTGTACAGAACCGCAACCCCTTTAGGCTTCCTGCTAAGGTGGGGCGCGACCTAGAGATGCAAGTCGAAGGGTCGAACGAAGTGTTTTCTCTTTCAATCGCTAACTCAATGACGGAGCTTGCCAGTGGCTAAATTACCCACCGTAACATCTCCCCTACCTCGTGACCTGCAACAGTTTGTACAGCGGGTACGCGAGGCTCTGGATAGCGGAGGCCCAGACGCCGTTGTAACTGCAAGGCAGCTTATCGCCGCCGGTGTAGTTGATAGTTCAGCCGGTGGTGGAGTGGCACCAATCGGCGGCACAGTAGATCCTCCTAGAGCGCCCTCTGGGCTAACAGCGTCAGGCGCACTGGCAACTATTATCGTATCGTGGAACGGCCCTCAGTATAAAGGCCACGCTTACACTGAAATATGGGCGCATACTTCTGACCTGCTAGGCGACGCTGTCTTAGTGGGTATGACTGCGGGAAACAACTTTGCGCATAATTTGGGCAACGCCGCCTCACGCTATTACTGGGTGCGTAATGTAAATCAGAATGGAGTAGTCAGTGCTTTCAACGCTACAAACGGAACTCAAGGCGCGACTGGACAAGACCCTGCGTACTTGCTCACGGTGCTTACTGATGAGATTACTGCTACTCAGCTTGCTAGTAGCCTTGGCACTCGAATTGACCTAATTGACGGTGCGGATACAGTTGTTGGCTCCGTTAACGAACGTGTAAAAATAGAACGCTTGGCGCGTCAATCGTCAGATAGCGACATAAATAGCGCACTAAGCTCCGAAGAATCCGCTCGCCAAAGCGCAGATGCGGCGACCACTTCGCAAGTAAACAACGCCATTTCCCAAACCCAGAACAACGCGGCGGCAGTTATCTCGGAGCAAACAACTCGCGCAGACGCAGACGCAGCAACAGCATCGCAACTAAACGGCGTGGTTTCTGAAACACAAACAAACAGCGCGGCAATATCATCTGAAATAACAGCACGAACAACTGCTACTAGCGCGGTCGCGGCGCAGCTTGTTGGCATGGAAGCCACGGTAAATAACAACACCGCAGGGCTTGCTACTGAGCTAACCACTCGGGCCGCTGGAGATAGCGCGGTTGCGGCGCAGACTACCGTTATTTCGGCCTCGGTTGCGTCGAACTCTTCGGCTATTTCTTCTGAAATTACTGCGCGAGCAAATGCGGACGCGTCACTTGCATCAGATATAACGACGCTACAAACAACAACAGGTGGGAATACCACTTCTATACAAGCAAATGCCACTTCTATCGACGGGTTGGAAGGTCAGTACACCGTAAAGATTGACAACAACGGTCATGTATCGGGTTTTGGCTTAGCTTCTACCACTGTAGACGGCTCTCGCGTAAGTGACTTTATGGTAGCCGCAGATCGGTTTTCTGTTGTGAACCCGACAGTTGCCGGTGGTGCGATTACAGCTTGTTTTGATGCGACGCCTAACTACCGTAGGTTCATAAAAATCCCCAACGCAATGTGGGATAGCTACACTCACGCGTCAGGTGATAGACTTACAATTAAGGGCATGGGCAGCAGAAATAATACCTACGAAATAATTTCAAAGGGCAATTATTTAAATCCCTCTATTGGAAAAGCTCTTGTTGTTTCGGAGCGTAGTGATGAAGTCCCTTACACGTATTTACCGGATTTACCTTCCGCAAATGGGCAAAGTTACAACGAGCGTATGGCGGCGACGTACCCAGAGGCTACGGGTACGATAAACCTGTCTAAAGAAGTTCCGTTTATTATCTCTACTGGCTCAACGCAGATTAACGGCGTAACCGTTCCAGCCGGTACTTATATAGACAGTGCTATGATTGCCGACGCAACAATTAAAAACGCGCAGATAGGCAGTCTAACTGCTGATAAAATCACAGCCAGTTTGCTAAACACGGTGGATTTTTACGGTAACACTATCGCTGGGGCTTCGATCTACCTTGGCGGTACGGTTACTTATAACCAGGCTAATGGCGTAAACACCGGAATCCAGTCCATCGCTTCGCCCAAAGTTGAAATGACGTCCACAGGTGCGGTCTTTGCGGTAGATGCGTTTACGATAAACAATCCCGGCGGAACCGACGTCGTACCGTTTAGCATTACCAGCGACGTTGTGAGTATTGACAGTGCGTTAATTAAAGACGGTACGATTACGAACGCTATGATCGGCAACACCATTCAGTCTACCGACTTTGCTACGGGGTCCGCTGGGTGGCGTATTAAAAAAAATGGAAACGCTGAACTCAACAACGCAACCTTTCGAGGCACCCTAGATGTAGGCGGCTCATCTGGTAGTCGCATGACTATAACCAGTACAAAACTGCGCGTTTACGACGGCAATACGCTTCGGGTTAAAATAGGAGATTTGTCGTAGTGGCGTATGGTATCCAAATAGACGGGGTTAACCTTACCTACAGCGCTTTGAGCGTCGTTGCTAAAGGCTCGTTAAGTTCGGCTGGCACAACCACTTTGACAAAAAGCAACTATTCCGACGTTACAGAGTTTAAGGTAGTGTTTATTGCCACCGGTATCCGCGACACGTCTGACGAAGAGTTACGGCCTACGGCCACGGTTGGCTCCACGACAATAACAATTACACAGCCATCCAATGGAACACCCCATCAATACATGGTGCTAGGCAGATGAGTTACGGCGTTGCAGCATTTGGCACAGACGGAAAACTTACTTTCCACAGCGACTACTCGTCGATTGTTTATGGCGGTGAGATGTCAAAAACAACAGATCCCGCCCGACCAACTTATGTCGGCGACCACCATATAGCTATCGACGCGGCGACGAAAAGCTCCAACTACAATATGGGTTGGATCGTTCAGTATAAGATTACACTTGATGTTGACTACATGGTCCCGTTCTACAAACCGGCCTTTAACGGCCAAGAAATCGCTATTATGGATGTTATTAACCAAGGCACCAGCTGGGTCGTAAACCTGTTGTTTAGCGGAAATAGCCTACAGTACCCTTATGTTTACGCATTTGCACCTCTGACAGAACTGCCTAGCTCTGCTGTTACGTTAAACAGTCACGGAATTGCCGTGTACGATGCAAACTCTAACCTTGTATTTACGGACAGTAAACGCCCGCTCCGTATAGACGACGTGATAGCAATTACGCATGGAACCACAATTAAATCTAACTCAAAAGGCACATGCGGAAACTCAAACAGTTGTCACGTTAATTTTACTCCTAATACCAGCACCACTTATACAGGCTCCGTAAACAACACGACCAGTAAACTTTACCATATTGTACCTTCTGCCTATGGCGGTTTAGCCTATGAAAACGGTGCGAGTGGAAACGCTGCTTGCGGGTTTTTAAATCTTTTTGACCGACCGTATGCGTGGTCGTACAAGTCATGGACTTCCTTTAGGGGAACAGTAAAGCACCCACGCGGCGGGGCTACTCATGTTGCCGACTGGCAAGGAGATTTTGCGGGGGCTGCGCATCAATACGCTCAAGGCAGCTGCGGGGTTGGCGGGTTTTTAGGCGCTTTAATTGGCATTGTTGCCGCATTTCTTACGGGTGGTGCCGCATTAATTATTATTGGCGGCGCGTTAGCAGGGTTTGCTATTGGGGAAATGACCGTTGGCACAACCCCTTCACTAAAAGCCTACGATGACGATGAGACGTTTGATACGTCTAACACCGTTAACCTGCTGGTGACAGACACGTCCTACTACGGAATTACAAATTACGGCGACGTTGATGTAACGGATCGACTTACTTACTCGTACAATGCAAGCACTACTAACCCTACACATTGGGTGTACACCACCAGTAACATATTTACCGAATTTGGGATAAGAATGCCCGGTGTGTTTATTGCTGCTGGCGGTATCTGGGGCGGCGTTGCTCCCTCAAGCACGGCTACGACATATACTGTTGGTAACTCAACTTATTATCGAGGCCCACTTCAAACCACAACAACCTCCACCTCTGGGAGTGTTACTTACACTCAGCGGTTTTATTCTGTTGCGGTTGCACAAGGATAGAAAACATGAGCTACACACGAGAGTTTATAAAAGACAAAATTCTAACTCACGACGAATATTATGGCTGGCAGAACGCCATTGCGGTTGTTTACGCGCGGTGGAAAATAACAAATAGTCAGTACCCCGACGGGTTTGCGTATCACTATTTTCAAAAGGAGCTAGACGTTGACGCGATTACGCAGGACACGTTTATTGCCATCGACGATGTAACTGATGAACAACTAGAGGCTTGGTGTGTTGCGGGTTTGAGCAATAACACTATTGTGGAGATAGAAACGCACAACCTTGCTGAAATTCAGCATCGCCATAAAATGGCGCAGCTGACAGAACACTACACGAACCCAGACTTATGAAGAAGGGGATTGTTTTAATGAATGTTTATGTGTTAACGTGTGAACAGGTATTGCTATGTCCGCACCCTCTTTAGTGTTTGATGACAAAGAAAGGGTCGGGGCGTGGGTTGCCGACCAAGTGGAACAAACCTCATCGTGGGGTGACTTCTACGCAATGGGCGCTGAAGCGAAAGGCGAAATAGTTAGCGGAGTTGTTTTCAATAACTTCAATGAATCTAACTCAACTTGCCATATCGCGGTTAGCAAACCCAATAGACTGTTTTTAGAACTGCTGGATCACGCGTACAGCTACGCGTTCGGGCAGTGTAAATTGAAACGGCTTACGGGTTTAGTGGCAGCGGATAACCACAAAGCTCTCAAGCTAGATAAACACATAGGCTTCGTCGAGGAGGGTGTGATGGCAAAAGCAGGAAGACAAGGCCAAGACATTATCACGCTCGTTTTATGGCCCGAAAACTATTATAAAGGACAGACCCATGGGTTCTAAAGGCGCACCACCCCCCGATTACGCTCCATTAGCTGAAGCCAGCGCAGAAGCCGCCCGCATCCAAGCGGGTTTAGGTCGTGAACAACTGGCGTTTGCAAGAGAGCAATACGACCGCTCAGCCCCTCTTCTTGAGGGAATAGCTAACCAACAAATGGCCGCGCAGAACGAGCAAATGGCTCAAGCGCGAGACTATTATAATTACCAACGAGATACCTATAGACCGCTTGAACGCGGTATTGTGGCGGACGCACAGCGATTTAACACAGAAGCCTACAGAAACCAGCTTGCTGGACAAGCCGCAGCGGATGCAGGTCGAGCCTTTGGCATATCCCAACAACAGAACCAGCGAGCGATGGCGGCTATGGGGGCTAACCCCAACTCAGGTCGCTTTGCAGGGATGCAAAACGCGTCAGGTTTACAACAAGCAGCTATGCGGGCTAGCGCTATGACAGGCGCAAGAAACCAAGCACAGCAAATGGGCTATGCCAGAAAGCTAGATGCAGCCGGTCTCGGTCGTGGTCTTGCTGGTGCGTCTATCGCCGCGTACGGCGGTGCAAACCAAGCTGGTTCTATGGCTGGCGGCAACGCACAGTCAGCGGGGCAAAACTACATGGGCAACATGGCTATTGGATCTGGCACTATTGCTGCGGGTCAACAGATGCAGCTTAGCGGTTTAGGTAATATTCTTAACAACCAAACATCAGCTTACGTTAACACCTCTGGAAGCCTTTTAGGGGACATCGGCGGCGCTCTTGGTGGCGCAGCCGCCGCGTACACTGCGTTTTCAAACCCCGCAGCCGCCGCTGCTATAGGTGGATCGGATCGCCGCATTAAAGAAAATATTGTTGAGGTTGGCGTCGACCAACGCACAGCGTTACCGCTTTATGAGTTTAATTACCGCAAAGAGTTTAGCGACCCAGACATTCGCTACAGAGGTGTAATGGCTGATGACGTGGAGCTTGTTTATCCAGACGCCGTTACCGAAACAGATTTCGGGTTTAAAGCAGTAAACTACGGAATGCTCGGCATCGAGTTTAAGGAGGTCAGCAATGGCGCGTAAATCCCCATGGCAGGAGTTTGCCGAAAACTTCCAAGGCGTCTACGGCACGTTTAAGGAAATCGGGCAAGACGTTGAGACTGGTCGTGTAATGAGCGACAAGTTTACGTCCGAAGGTGGGCTTGGCTACGATGCTAAAGCGGGCAAGGCTCTTGAGGGCAGCGCTTTGGATAAAGCTCGCTACAAAGCTCTAGGCAATATTTACACCAAGTACGGTAACGCCAAAGAAGGATTGGCAATGCGCCAGTCCGTGTCAAACTTAGAATCCAGTGAGCGTCAAAACGAGCTAAACGACCGAATTTTTGAAAATCAAGTTCGCCTTCAAGGTATATTAGCTGAAAACGAAAAAAGGGCAAATATCGGTCTTATTGGTTCGCGGGCAAGCAACCTTAACGCAAACACTAGAGAAATATTAGAAACTCTACCTTATGATAAAGGTATACTGCAAAACACCGAAGAATCTGGTGATCAAGCCAATGCATTTACGGATGCAGTTCAACCTTCAGCTATAGACGCAGCCATTGACACAAACCTACAAACATCAGCCGAAGCGCAAGGTGCCACCAAAGTAGCTAAAGATCCTTACTCGTGGCTTGCGCCTATGATGCAAAATGAAGCGGGTTATACTTCGGCGGCAACTACAGTTTCGTTAGATGGGTTAACGTATCTTGCTGAATCTGAAAAGCTAAGCAGCCTTGCAAAACAGTATCAAGCAGATGGTGCTAAGGCCGACAGAAGTAGTTACCAAATCGAAGCAATGGAACAATACCGCAACGATATAGAGAGCGGTAAATTTAGCCCCGATGGTGAATTTAACCAAGAAGCTGCCACCAGCGCATTCTTACAGCTTACTGCTGCATTTGAGGGTCAGCCCGCCGCAACGGCTTTGTATAATCAGTACGTTAAAGATGGCAATGAAGCTGAGTTAGGTAAAATTGTAAACAAGGGCATGATACTCGGCGGCAAGGTAAAAAACGCTTTGCAGTCGGAAGGGCTAAAGGGCGTAGAAACTCTTTTTGATGCTGAAAATGGTGCTGACTTTGGAATGCGTCTTGGCGAAGTAGAGCTTGACGACGGAACTATGGGTATTGGTTTAATAGAAACAAATAAAGACGGTACAGATCGTCGAACTATTGCTTCTGCTGCGGGTCAAGTTGAGCTGGGAGCAATGCTCGAAACAATGACAGGTCCGTCAGGTATGATTGGCCTTGCGGAACGTTTGTACCAAGGCGAGAAACGCGCACTGGATACTAAGGTAACTAACGCTGGGCTTAATAACACAGAAGCTAAAACCGAGTATCAAGAAATCGTCAATGACACAGCAAAATACACTGCGATACTTAAACAAGATAATCTTAAATCCAGCACTGCGCTTGCTCAGGCTCAAGCAGAAAAACTTAAACAAGAAGTTACTCAGGAATCAGGCCTAACGTGGAACGATAAGGCAGCGCAAAAAGCCTTTAATAATTTTCTTGGTAGCTCAACGTACGGAGCGTTGGCCGAAACGTTTGCAGATGACCCTGCTAGGCTCAAACTTCACACCAATAGAGTTAAATTTGGTCTTGGGTTAATGGGCCAACCGCCCGCTGAAGTGACGGAAGAAGAATGGATTGCCATGTCTGACGCGGATCGCGCACTGTTTAATTAGGAACTAAGCTATGAACGCAGCACAACAAGCAGCCATAAACCGAGCAAGATCAGTTTTAGGTCAAGGTAACGGCTTTGAGGATGAAGAAGAAAACAATCCGCTAAGCCAACAGTCAATAACAGCTGCGCAACAAGAAGCTTTAGATCGTGCACGGGCTGTTCTTGGACAGACCCAACAAAAAGAAGAAGCGCCTAGTGCGTTAGGCGGTGGTTTATCTCGCGGTGTAGATATTCTGCAAGGCGCTTTGGGTTCTGCGGTAGAAGGCGTTGGTCGAACGTTTGGCCTCGAAAGTGTTGAAAACTACGGTGCGAGCGTTGTTGAAAGGAACGATCAGCAGCTTGCTGAACAAGAAAGATATGCGACACGGTTTGACGATGTTGATAGCGCGTCCAGTGGTTTAAAATACCTAGGTGGTATTGCTGGCGAGTCTGCGCCTCAAATGGGTACTACAATAGCGGGGGCTACAGCTGGTGGTATAGCTGGATCGTTTGTTCCTATTATTGGCACAACCATTGGTGCCATTGCAGGTGGCATCGCTGCCAACTTACCATATTTTTACGGATCAAACCGCGAGCGGCAAAAGGAAGCTATAGACCGTGGAGAACGAGAAGAGCTGAGCGAAGGCGCAGCCGCACTTACGGCTATACCCCAATCCGCGCTTGACGCTATCGTTACTTTTATTGGTGCCAAATATGTATTTAAACCAGCGGCAGAGGTTGGCGGGGGTATATTTACTCGCGCGGCTAAAGGCGCTGGCGTTGGTGCAGCTACAGAAATACCAACAGAGATTGGGCAGGCTGTTCTTGAGCGAGCGCAGGCCGGTTTAGATATTACTGGCGACGAAGCTTTTAAAGAGTACGCTGAAGCAGGTATTGCAGCTGGATTGCTGGGCGGTTCTATTGGCGGCACTGTTGGAGTTGCACGACCTTCTAACTCTGAGACTAGGCTTTCTACTCCGCAAGCAGAGCAACTAAGACAGGAAGATAATCAGCTGTCAGCTAATGCTATTGCAGAGGCCAGAAAAGAAAAAATTGAAGCAGAAAACCAACAGCAGCAGCAAGATGCTTTAGACGATGTGGTTTATGAGAAGCGGGTTGCAGCGGCGGCTACATTCACACCAGAAGAAGAATTTAACAACGAACGAGCCGCCGTTAGAAAAACTCAGCAAGAAGAAGATATTGCGAATGTTGAAACTGAATTAGGTCAGGCATTTAAGACACATCTAAAACAACAACGTCTAGCTGGAGCTAAGCCGCTGTACGACAAAGCCGCTATTAAAAAAGAAAAGACCGCATTTTTAAAATCGTACAACGATACAAAAAAAGATGACATCGCAGCCGAAGACAATGCTGCGTACGAGCAAGCGTTAGACCTACATGCTGAACAAGTAGCTGCTCAAGTAGTTGAGCAAAACACGGCGGCACTCGAAGCACAGCCGATTGCTACTGCGGAGGTAGAACCCGAAACTGAAGTGGTACAAGAACCGACAAGTGTAGTAGAGCAGCAAGCTGTCGTTGAGCCTGAAACGAGCCAGACGCCGTTTAGTAATGATGCTAAGTTTCGTTCCGCGCTCACACCACAACGACAAAAAGTGTACGACGCGATTATTAAATCAGCCGAAAATAATACGCTGGGTGACATATTTTCTGTTACTTTTGAAAGTGGCGCAGAGGCCGCACCTGAAACCAACGCAGCTGTTTCAACAACTCCCGCTGCGCTAAAAGCCCGCCGAGCCAGACAAAAGAAACTGCTAAAAAATGGCGGCGTTACAGAAAAGACGCTTGTAAAAGTTTTTAAGAAGCAAACAAAAACCTTAAACGCTAAAGACCAGATTAAGTTTAAAAGAAAAACTTCTAGCCAGCCCCTTCAGCAAGACCAACAGATAAAAATTCTACAAGACGATGGCGTGTCAAGCGAACTTATTACTCAGTTTAAAGAAGCTGCTACCGTTCAGACCAAACCAAAAGCAGCGAAAGAACGTGGGTTTAAGATAGAAACCAACAATGCGGTACTTAAATCCCGCTCTGGTATTGCAAACGCGTCAAGCGCTGGCACACAAGCAAGCGCAGTAATTACAGCAATGCGCAAACAGTACGGCGAGCCATTTTTAAGAGAAGCGCTTGCGCAGGCGGGGGTTACTGAAGGCGGCGGCGTTGAAGTCGCGGACGCTCAAACCTCTACCGATCTAGTGTCTGAAGGTGGAATGGGGCTTTCTACTGTAGCTACAGCAGGAGGGTCTCAAGCCGAAGGCGCATCAGCTGACCAAGATAGCAGTAATAAACAAGCAGACACTAAACGCTTTAAAGCTGCTGGTATGACCGATGAGCAAGTGCAAGCGTTTTACAACCCGCAAGATGATGTAGGTGCTGCCGAAGCTGAGCTTGCGCAGCAAGTGCTAGAAGATATTGAGAACGCAAAGTTTGCTATAGAAAATGCTGATAAGCTGCTACGCGCACAATGGAATGCTAATAACGCAGCAGACGGACCAAGCTACGACGATCTTACGCTTAACAACAAAATTGATTGGATGGAAACAGTCTACGCAACATTAGGCGAACCCAACCAAAGCGCAGTATTAGCTGAAAAAGCAAACTCTCTCAGGGGGATTACAGATGCAACAACCCAAGATAACGAAAGCGGACGAACTGAAGTTCAAGAACCTAGTGGAGAAACGGCTAGTGCCGAGCTACCAGAGGACACTGGACGCGGGACTGAAGCTGACACCAAGCCAGCAGAAAGTGATGGAGAAAGCTTCACGGCAGGGGAAGCCAAAACCGCAAAAGTAGAAACCAAACGCAAACGCAAGATCGTTAAGCCTAAGTTTTCGCTAGACGAAGCAGAGGCTGCTGCGAACGGCACAACTGCAAACGCCCTTAATGACGCCATCAAATGGTTTATTGGCAAAGACGCTAACTGGCGGACCAGTGTAGTAAACAGCCCCAACGACCTTATCGGGCTAGTCCTGTCAAAACAACTAAACATAGACGGCATGTCCCTTGGAGAGATTTTAGATACCTCAAGCGCCCAAGGTGCGGTCTTAACAGACAACGATGGTGTCACTCGAGCGTTCTTTTTTGCAGAAAACATTACGGCTGGTAACGAACGTGCGGTTATTGCTCACGAACTTGGTGGCCATATTGGTCTTGATAATGTGTTAACGCGTGAACAGCAGACGGCTGCTACACAAAAAATCCGTGAGTGGGCAACGTCCGAAGGCACAAGTCTTGAAAAAGCTATAGCCGAACGTGCTTTATCTCGTGCAGCGCCTGCAAATGCGAAAACGATTAAAAGACGCTTAAACGTAGCAGCTACAGACGAACTAAGTGGAGTAATTGATAAAAACGCAGAAGAGAATGTTCGGGTTGGAACAGACGCGGACTCAGAAGTCGTTGCATATTTTTTAGAAGAAGCCATCAAAGCTGGAGTAAATCCCACTTCAGATTCTAAGTCTGATCTTGTTAGCTTTATACGCCAGTTATGGTCGGACTTTAAACGGGCGCTGCGTCGTCTACGACCAGACAACGAATCTGCGCTAAGCCCACAAGACCTAGTTAACATGGCTAGAGGAGCCGCACGTCTTGAACTGGCAACAGACTTTCATGGCTCTACGCAAGCGTTCCGTAAAGTTAGTCCTGATTTTATTGGCTTAGGTAATAACGCCGTAGGTGTAGGGTTTTACGTTTCAGAAGACCAAGAAACTGGCGCAGAATACATGGTTCAGCGCATGAACGAACGCAAAGCTACAGGCGGTGCTTTGGAGCGCATTGACACCACGGTGGCCGATACTGAGTTTGTAGATTGGAAACGGCCGTTAAGTGAGCAGCCTAGTGTTTTAACTGCACTGGATAGCCTGCCTGATAATATTAAAGCTGACCTTCGTGCGGAAATGGGCGACTCAGAAATAGAAAATATGACGGGCCGTCAGATGTATTTGGGGCTGACAGGTTTGCAAATGCGAGAGTACACGCTTGAAAATTTAGTAAGCGATGACGCGTACAATAGAGCAAGCCAGCTGAGCCGTGACTCTTCAGTCTCAATGGCAATTACGTCAGCGTACTTAGACAGCATAGGTGTTAAAGGTATCAAAGTGCCGATTGCGCCCAATACAGCCAAACCCGACGCTACTTTTAACAAAATTATTTTTAACGCAGACAATGTAGTTGTTGTCGGCCGTAACGATGCAGCTGATGTCGGCGTTACAGATACTACTCCTGGAACTGTACGGTTTAGCGTACCAGAAAGCGAAACTGATAACCAAATATCTTGGGCTAGAAAAAACCTTGGAGATGGCGTCGGTGAAACTCTAACTAACTTTAAAAAGATAAGTAAACAGCCACTCGACGCCACTAAAAACCTTGATCGGTTGGTGAGAGAAAACGAGCAAAAGATGCCATCTGCGCGCAAATGGTTTGACTTTATGCTGGCTGCGGAAGCTACCAAAAACGATGTGTTGTCGATGGTTGAGGCAGTTATAAACCAAGCGCGTCCATTTAATATGGAACGTAAAGAGTTAATAAACGATTTTCTTGGGGCTTCAACATTCTATCAAAAGTGGGGTTACGACCCCAAGTGGACAGACCGCAAGACAGGTAAAGCTGTTGAGGTTGAAATCGATCCTGTGATGGAGAAAAAGTACAACCGGCTTAGCGACGAAGAAAAGCAGCTTGTCAGAGATGTGTTTACTCACGGCCGCACTCTTCAAATTATGATGCAGGATATTGCCGAAAACCTTGGCGTATCAAAATTCTTTAAGTTCGACAGCAAGCTAAAAGGTCCGTACGCACCGTTAAAACGTTTTGGCAATTATGTAGGTGAACTAAAGTCAAAAAAGCTGTTGGCCGCTGAAACTGCTTTATCAAAAGACCCAACTTCTGATAACCGCAAAGCCTTAGAAAAGTTAAAATCAGACGGCGACCACTATGTAATAAGCTTTTTTGAGTCAGAAGGCGCAGCCGAAACATTTGTAAACGCCAATGCCGACAAGTACGAGTACGCGGAGTTTGCTGAAAAAGCTATAACTTACGAAGAATCTCGTGCCGGTGGCGCACGAGCGTACGAAAAAATCCTTGGTGCCGTAAACGCAAACCTTGCTGGGTTAGATCAGTCGTCTAAAGACGCAATGGCTAAGATGGTAAGGGATATGTATTTTCAAACGTTGGACGATAGTAATGCTCGTCTGTCAGGAACAAAACGTTTGAACCGCGCAGGATACGATAAAGACATGCTGCGGTCGTTTGCTGTGCATGGAATGGCACAAGCTAATTTAATGGCTCAAATGAAACACGGAGCGGATATTAGCGCGGCGCTTGTCGATGCTTACAAAGAGGCAAAGAAGAACCCAAGAGCGCTTTTACCGGTCTATAATAAAATTGCGATTAAGTTTCAAAGGGTGATGACGCCCCGCACAGGCATGCTGGCATCGATAGAAACTAATGTGATGAAGTTTAATAGCTTCTACATGCTGACCTCTAGCCTTGGGTATTTTTTCCAAAACATGACGCAGCCGTATTTTGCAGCAGCAAATGTTGCAGGAGAGTTTGGCTGGAAACAGGCCCAAACATGGGGCAAACTGTTCAGCGGGTATGGTGTAGCTAAAAAAGTAATTAACACCGGCTTCTTAAATCAAATAAAAAATGTAGGAACTATGGGTTTGCTTGGCGGTAACAGCACCGTGGAGCTAGACCTTGACCAAGCGGCACCTGAACTTAGACCTTTGCTTAAAGAACTTCAGTCTCGTGGGCTGCTTGATGTTGGCATCACAGAAGACCTTCGCCACGTAAACATGTCACCAAACGTCGCTGTACGTGCTTATGATGAAATGACCCACCGACTGTATCAATCTGCACGGTATGTCGAGGCCAACAACCGAATAGCTTCTGCGGTTGCAGCGTTTAAAATGGCGCAGCTAAACCCGCAAAAAATGAAGCGCCTTAAAATGACGCCACAAGAGTTTGCCGTTCGTATAGTACAAGACACGCAAGGAAACTTTTCACAGCTTGATGCGCCAGCAGCGTTTGACGTACTGCCAAAAGCGCCGCTTCAGTTCCGCAAATACCAGTTTCAGATGGGGTGGTTGTACCTTGACGCGATGAAGCAAGCGTTTAAAGGCGCTGACTCCGATACCAAAAAAGCAGGGTTTCGCAAGTTTAGTTTAATGATGAGCTACACAGGTGTACTTGGCGGGTTGGTTGCAGTGCCAATGTCAAACGTCGCGTCGTCTCTTTTACAAGCAGCAATCGCAGCAGCTTCGGGCGACGACGAAGAAAACCCACCTAAAAGCCTCGAGCGTTGGATTAGAGAAAACGTTGAAGATGAGCGCACAGCAACTTTACTTACGCGCGGTGTACCCGCTGCCCTTGGGTGGGACTTTTCGCAAAAACTAGATCAGTCCGATTTGTTTATGCCGTACAACAGTAAGTACGTTGAGCTTGATCCGTCTCGTGATGGCGCGTTGTTGTTCGCTGCGCAGATTGCGCTTGGCCCTACTGGCACTGTGGTCGGAAACATAGGCAACATTGCTGACTTCTTAAACCGCGGTAACTACTACCGCGCAGCAGAGTATGCGCTGCCTAAAGGAATGCGCGCCTACCTCGAAACCATGCGTTTTGCCGACACAGGATACACCACGCGAAGTGAACTAAAGATTACAGACCCAACCAAGTTTGACGCTGTAGACTTTTTAACTAACGCCATTGGCCTTCCAAGCACTGACATTAACCAGATTAAATGGAAGCGCGGACAGCAGATTGAAATTGAGCAGTGGTTTACCTCAGAGTCTTCGCGCATCAAGCGAGGCTACTTATCAGCCTACGACGACAGAGACCGATCCGCTATGGCCGAGTACCGCGAGGAGTTCCGCGAACTGCAAAAAGCAAAAGATCGTGTACGGCCGTTCTTTAATAATTCCCGCAACGTTCTCAAACGTGCATCTATTTCTGATCTGATTAGAGCGCCTCGTGCTCGTGCCCGAGAACAACGCAGACTGGATAGCGTTACGGGCAACTAAACTATTCTCCCTGTGCTGGCTCCTCCCTCCAGCCAACTAACCCCTCGCTTGGCTAGGTTTCGCACTGCAACGGCGGGGGGTCTTTTTTTGTTTTTGCCCAAAATTTGCCCAGATGTTCTGCACTTTCGTGCGATGTTCTGCATCATTCTGCACTTTCATGCACCCGTAAACACATGACACGAGCGTTGTACGCTTAGTTATCCTATTGATTTTATTGAGGTTTGTGGCGGAGACGAAGGGATTCGAACCCTCGAGACCCTTCCGGGCCTACTCCCTTAGCAGGGGAGCGAGCTACAAAGTATAACTGTTTAAAAACAATATACTAAGACTAACCCGTAGATTTCTTTGCCCATTTTTTGCCCAAAACAGCTGTTGCGAGTACCGCTGGATTGTCCGTGTGAATGTATGTTTCGTCGACTAATCGGACTGATTTCCAGCCCCCTGCGTCGGCGATAGCTTTACTGGTCCATTGCTGGTTAGCGAGCGCGGTTGCAAAGCTATGTCGCCCAACTTGGTGTGTGCCTAGGTACTTAATGTTTGCCTTGTCGCAAGCGCGTTTAAGCGTGTCATAAATAGAGTTTCTGCTTTTGTACCCAAACACATGACCATTGTGCGATGGTAGTTCTCGTAAAATGTCTACAAGAACGGGAACCAAACTAGCATTGGCTG
>Ga0206682_10002007_pt1 | contig 19119 bp, 30 predicted proteins | sample M240m12015metaG_FD_155444 | JGI IMG/M metagenome (GOLD analysis project Ga0206682, IMG submission 155444) | Ammonia-oxidizing marine archaeal communities from Monterey Bay, California, United States - M2 40m 12015 | ecosystem: Environmental > Aquatic > Marine > Intertidal zone | place: USA...
AATAGTTCCGTCGATGTCAATTACATATTTCATTAAATGTCCTTTGTGTCAAAGTTTAAAGTGGCACTTCTGTTGCTAGGCAGTACCCGCCCCCACATACCCTTAGGCTGCTAATGCCATTTCTGGCTGATAATTGTCATTTGCAATTATAAAGTTTGACCAATAACGCAGTCATCCGGTTAACTCCACTTCACTTTCACACCTGTCGATCCTAGTTCTACCCCATCAAAAGCACACTCGGTAAATGTGTTTATGGTGGAGTAGCCCGGTACTGCCCCGGGGTCCAGTATGTGTCTACGTTGCTTCAACGCTAACAGTTTATTTATATACTATGTTTTAGAGTTTGTCAACTGGTTATGTTTGTTTTTCCATGCTATTTCAAATTCTTCAGCATAATCATACAACGGAGCCCCATTGCTTCCAGAGGCCCATAACCTTTTAAAATAACTATCTGCAGACTCGACTACTGTTGCAGGGTCTGCGTCAAGATGTCCTTTAACCATATAGAATAATCTGTATTCTTCTTTTAAATCTTTTAACATATTGTATTTACACCATATTAAGATAAGAGCGCTAACATGTACTTAAAATGATTCACTATAACCTTCGTAGATAGATGTCTTGTAAATCTTATTAGCCATTGCAACAGGACATTCTAATTGATGAACAAATTCAGTATTATCGTAATAATCAATATATGCAATATCTTCTTTACGCTTTATTTCAAAAGCTATAGACTTAGTTCCAAAAGTTAGTATCGAATCTTTGGCTAGAATCTTCATGAAAAGTCTCCAATATACAAATCTATATCCTGTAAGTTAATAATATCACCAGCAGTATAATATTTTAATTTTTCTGCTGCATTTTCAGATCCTGCAATGTATGTCACAACATAGTTCATAGAGTCTACAAAATCAGCAACCTGCTGTACTGTATCTTCTACTATATTTTTTATTGCACAATTTGCTGTATCTTCACAGATAAAAATATGAGTCAATCCAATTGATTTATGTATCATGAAATACTTGCTTCTAACATCTGTTCTAAACTTAAAGCTACAAATTCTTTGTCAAGTTGTACTATTCGTGTATCAATATCAACTATATCTGTATTGTCGCCAAGATAAATTAATAAATCAGACATTGTAATTTCATGTCCTAAATTATGTGCAATCCAAATTTGACTCATTATTAATGCATTTTGGATTTTATCTTTATCTTTAATTTGTTTTTCAATAAGCCATTTAATAGCTTTTTCTTTAGCTTCGTTGTACAGTACAACTTTTTCACCAATAGATTTTAAATATTGTTTTTCGCTCATGTCCGGTCTTTTTGATCCTGTATTTCTTTTCTACGTTCAACAATTAGTTGTTTCACATCATTAAGAGCTTGCCTAGCACGAACAGCACTAACCTTTACACCATCTTGTGCAAACTTTTCAGATTCCTTTACATAAGTTGCAAAGGCTACTTTTAATTGTTCGTGTATATCACTCAACTATTCATCCAACAATATGACTGTATAATTCTTTCCAGTTAACTACTTTTTTCATACCATCTGGTACAACTTCGTTCATGTTCCAGCCATGCTCAATAAGGATCGGACGCATACCTACTTCTTGCCCTGCAACGGCGTTTGAAAACTTGTCTTCAATCCAATAATACCCAGTGTCACGATACTTCTCAAGTGCTTCTTCTTTGTCTGCACCTGTATCCAAACACTCTAGTACTGGAAATGCTGTTGGACCGAACAACTTGTCTAAGTTCATTTGACGTAGTTTCTTGGCATTAGGATCAAGACTCATGCTAGTGACACAATGAAACACATAGCCGTGTTCTTCGTGTAGTCGTTTCACATAATAACGTGCATCACGTAGTGCTGGAAGGAATGCCATTGCAGCACTCTCATTAAATATTACAACTTTTTTGATAGCTTCTTCTAGAGTAATACCAAATCGTTTACCAATGTTGTATTCTTTATTACCATTTTCAATTTCAGTATACCCGTGTTGTGTCATCCAACATACAAATGCGTACTCCCAGTTGAGTAGTACGCCATCACAATCTGTCACAATAATCTTTTCCATATAAGCCTCTTTCTGTTTGCCTTTGTTATGTGTCATACTAACATAAAGCAGACAGATTGTCAAGTGATTAATTTTCTACATAAACTGTAGATGCTGAACTTGTGATTTTTCCGTTGCTACACGAAACAGTTTCGCCTAGAAACGTCACGAGTTTATTTACTGCATAAACTGAACTGTTTCCTGATCTTACTGATCCTGTGTGAGGTAAACACACAATTTTTGTTCCACCATCGCCATCTGGTACCGGAGTTGGAACATTATGTGATACAGTTGGATCTGTTATCCGTGCAACAAGTTTATTTTCGGCAAAAACTGTGCCTTGGCCGTTGCTAAGAGTAGTTGTACTATCACAACCATGTCCTGTTGTACAAGTATCTGTTTTTCTAGCAACTAAACCACCCATAAACTTATCCCGATATTGATAATCCTGTAGTTGCTTGCACATATTGACTGGCCATATCTTTTTCGGTCTTGTGTACAAAAACTACTGCACTTTTATTTAGTTTGATAGTACTAGCAGGATCCACAGTAAACACCCAAGGACCTAGTCCAATGCCTTGCTGACTTGCTTGTAGTGCTAGTGGCTTGGTGATTTTTATAGTGGTAGCATCTTCTTCTACAAATCTGCCTACAATCTCTTCGCCTGCTGTTGTACGAATAGTGACTGTATCAGTTGCTTTGTATGGTGCTTCAATAATCATAATGTGTGTCCTGTGCCGTTATAACCTGTGTCTTCTAAATACTGTGGAAACTTGTCCCAACCGCCGATACTCTTACCGCCTACTTTGATTTGCGGAAAGGTACGAGCGCCTGGAAACATTTCTAATACTTCTTCACGTGTAAAGTCTACACCAAGTTGATAGTATTTAAAGTTGTACTGTCTTTGTTCACACAATGCCTTTGCTCTATCACAGAACGGGCATTGTGTTTTACCATATATCTCTATCATAATGAAAAGCCTTTGAATGTATCTGCTGCAACATCTTGCTTTGTGCCACCTGAAACATAACTTGTAATCTCTGTTTCTTGCGGAGCAACTTGTACATCTGCACCTGAGATCCATTTCTGTGTCCACGGCAAAGGATTACTTTTTACAGTGTACGGCGACTTTAGATTTACATTCTGCATACGGCGTGTACAAATCCATTCGACATATTGTCCTAATAGTTCTGTGTTCAAACCAATCATGCTGCCGTCTTTGAACAAATACTCTGCCCAAGCCTTCTCTTGATCTGCTGCATCTACAAACATCTGAATACATTCAGCTTCTGTTTCTTCTGCGATTTTTGCAAAGTCTGGATCGTCTTTCTTTAGAAGTTTAAGCAACATCTGTGTACTTGCAAGGTGCAAGTTTTCATCACGTGCAATCAATTTAATGATCTTAGCGTTGCCTTCCATCTTCTTAAGTTCTGCAAATGCCCAACTACATGCGAAGCTCACATAAAAACGTACACCCTCTAAGATGTTTACACTCATTAGTGTAAGCCACAAGTTTTTCTTTAGTTCATATAAATCAACTGTTTTCTTTTTACCATTAACTGTGTGAGTGCCTTCGCCTAACAAGTTGTACCACATGCTCTGCTCAATCAAGTCGTCATAGTACTTTGAGATATCTCCAGCACAATCTACAATCTCTTCAATGTCTAGTAGCTCGTCAAAGATTTTGCTAGGGTTGCTGTACACGTTGCGGATAATATGTGTGTACGAACGTGAGTGGATTGTTTCACTAAACGTCCATGTTTGGATCCAGTTCTCAATCTCGGGTAAACTTACAATAGGAGCAAATGCTTCTACTGGTGCTCTACCTTGTACACTATCCAACAGGATCTGACGCTTCAAATTACTTGTAAAGATATGACGCTCGTGGTCAGTAAGGCCTTTGAAGTCTTTGGCATCTTTGTAGATATCAACTTCTTCTGGACGCCAAAAGAATCCAAGTTGCTTGTCTGTTAGCTGATCAAAACTTTTGTACTTTAGCGTATCATAACGCTGGATTGTAGGACCTCCTGTTGGGTCCAAGAATGCCAATACCTCTGTGTGGTTGGCACGATTTTCTACGTCAAAAACGCTCATAGTATTCCTCTCTCTGTATGTCTATATAATAATTGGATCTGGTCCGTTTGTCAAGCTCATATTACACAACTTTCGCACTCTTCGTCGTCTTCAATATGATAGCCGTTGGTTTCTGGTTCTTCTGCTTCGCCTACAAGTTTGCTAACGTCAAGTTCGCCTTGGCCGTCATGCGTGTTGAAATAATACAATTGCTTGCCGCCGTACTTGTAAAACATCAACATGTGCTGCAACATCAAACTCATCGGAATCTTTTCATCTTCAAAGTAAATTGGATTGTAGCTTGTGTTTACACTAACGCCTTGATCGATATACTTTTGTAGTACAGCCATAATTTTAATATAGCCTTCTGGGCTACGCTGATCCCATAGTAAATCATACTTGTTCTTAAGACGCTTGAACTCAGGAACAACTTGCTTTAGTACGCCGTGTTTACTTTGTTTCACACTAATTAAACTACGTGGTGGCTCAATGCCATTGGTTGCATTTGCAATCTGCGCACTTGTTTCTGCTGGCATCAATGCCATTAGTGTACTGTTGCGAATGCCTGTGTGCTTTAGTTGTGTTCTAAGACCTTCCCAGTCCATACGCTCAACGTGCGGAATCAATTCATCCAAGTCTTTTTTGTATGTTTGGTTAGGCGTAATACCGTAGCCGTACTTTGTTTCCATTACACCCGGAATAGCACCTTGCTCTGCTGCTAGGTCTGCACTTGCTTTAATTAGATAATAACTCCATGCTTCTGCATATTCGTCAACTAGTTGTAGCCCATCTGCATCAATGTCTTGATAGTTTAAATCGTGCTTGGCTAAGAAATATGCAAAATTAATAATACCAACGCCGATAGGACGGCGTTTTTCTGTAGATAATCTCGCTGCAAGGATTGGATAGTTTTGGTAGCTCAGTAATGCATCCAATCCACGCACTGCAAGAGTACACGCTTTTTCAAAGTCTGCTGGTGTTTTGACGTTGCCCCAGTTGATAGCACTTAGAGTACATAAACTAATTTCACCGTCTGGATCATTAAGGTCTGTAAGTGGCTTGGTTGGCAAGTCAATTTCTGCACATAGATTTGACTGACGGATGGGCGCAACCTCTGGTAGGAAGCTGCCGTGGTCGTTAGCATTATCTACATTCTGCAAGTAAATGCGTCCTGTGTTCTTACGCTCTTCCATAAACGCACCAAACAACTGTGCTGCCGGAATAGTTTTCTTGCGTAGTTTTGTGTTGCGTTCTGCTGTTTCATATAGTTCACGGAACTTGTCTTGATCTGCAAAGAACGCATCATACAAGCCAGGTACATCACTAGGCGAGAAAAGAGTAATATCGCCTCCTGTGATAAGTCTTTCGTACATAAGTTTGTTGAACTGTACACCGTAGTCCATGTGACGCACACGATTTTCTTCTGTGCCTTTGTTGTTCTTTAACACCAACAGTTCTTCTGCTTCTAGGTGCCAAATTGGATAATAAATTGTTGCTGCTCCGCCTCGAACACCGCCTTGGCTACATGATTTTGTTGCTGCTTGAAACATCTTATAGAAAGGAATAACACCAGTATGATAAGCATCGCCCTTGCGAATAGGAGAACCAATAGCACGAATACTACCGCCGCCAATGCCAATACCTGCTTTCTGACTTACATACTTTACAACACTAGCACTGGTAGCATTGATACTGTCAAGGCTATCATCAGTTTCGATAAGAACGCAACTGCTAAACTGACGTTGAGGTGTACGTACACCAGCCATAACAGGAGTAGGAAGACTAATATCATGCAAACTAATTGCATCGTAATAATCTTTTACCCATTTCATACGTGTTTCTTTTGGATACCCTTGGAACAATGTAGCTGCAATCAGCACGTAGCACATCTGCGGTGTTTCAAAAATCTCGCCGCTTACTCTGTTCTGACATAGATACTTGCCACGTAGCTGCTCCATAGCAACATAGGTCAAGTTCTCATCACGCTCGTGCTTTACAAAGCTGTTGATCTTTTCCCATTCATCGTCATCATAATATGTGATAAGTTCAGGATCATAAAAACCATTTTCAGTATTACGCTCTACCAACTCTTTAACTGTGCAAGGTTCATACCCATTGTAAACCTCTTTGCGTAGTGCATAGTTGATTAGTCTTCCACCTACAAATTGATAGTTAGGAGTTTCTTCGCTGATGAGATCTGCTGCTGCCTTGATAAGTGTCTCTTGGATTTCACTTGTCATCATGCCATTAAAGAATTGAATCTGACTCTTAATTTCTACCTCGCTTGGACTGACGCCTGTAATATTTTCTGTAGCATAAAAAACAACTTTGTGTAATTTTTCGATGTCTAACGGCTCACGGCGTCCGTCACGCTTAGTAACTTGAATCATATTTTTTTATCCTTTTAATTTTTGCTTATCAGGTATTTATTGATAGGTAGGTAGTTTGACATGTCGCATTTGACTTTCCATCTTGGGCAACTCAGCTGTTGTAATACTCCTATCATTATAATATCCTAATGCGTGATTGTCAACAAAAAGAAGATATTTAATTGCACTTTCTTTTTGGTCTAGTACAATATGTATCTCGAAACGACTATGGGAAAAACGAGCGGTTAACTGTAAAGTGTAGTAAATGGCCAACATTTTTGAAAATTCGCAATAGTTATTTTCTTTCAATAACTCCCAAGGATTTGGCCATCTGTTAATGTCATAAGGATCTACTGCAATACCACTCACAGGTACTGTATTCCAAAAGTTTAAAACATCTTTTATTGGAGTTTGGCTATCTTCTATGTTGGTACGTAGAGTTCGCCAGAGTTTGATTCTACCTAAATAATCTTTTTCAACCATTACACTATATATTTAATAGTGAATTCAAGTTCGTCATCTACTGGAGATAGAGCATCAATAACAGTATTGAACACATTTAAATGTATCTCACTACTGCTGTTCTGTAATGAATTGCCTCTTACACCAAACACCAGTAAATTTGCTTTACTAGGATTTCCAGTGTAGATATAATCATTATTAAATGTAACGTCACCGCTGGAATATAATTTATTGTACAGTATATGTATTACACCTTCTTGATAACAAGGACCTGGTGAAATGTCTGCTCTATATATATAATGCAGTTCAATTGAGCCTCGCTGTGCGTCTGCAGGCAATCTAATAATAGTTTCACCATCTGCTTCAACATTTCCTGTATCTAATATTGGACCAATAGAACGCTTTACTGGAAAACTTAGCTCTGTTCTTTTTGAACCGCCTACTTCTGGCTTATAGCTTTGATCAAAGTATAGTGGATCAACTGTAAGTTCTTCTGTACGTTTGAAGTAGTCATTAACACTACTGTTGCTATTCATATCTCTATAATCAGCATCACTTAACCCACTTGCAGTATTGTTTCTATAAAATTCAATTACAGGAGTCACTACTACACTACTACTATTATCTCTACCAACATTCAAAAATGTATTGCTTTCACTTCTATTAAACATTCCTGTGCGTACATAGATACCTTGTTTGTCTACTGCATCAAATACAAAATCTTTAATCAATGTGTGCTGTGAACCGATTTGCTTACCTACCGGTAAAACATCAAGAGGATCACCGCCTAGCACAAACCCCATTCCGCATGTGTTTATTTGACCGTTTGTAAATTTATTGTAATTGATATCATAGTCGCTCCAAATTGCTGCTGACATATCACTAACTTGTAAATTTGTAAATAGATTATTGTCAGTTGTTGCTGTAGCTACGCTGCCATTAGACAAGTAGATGCCTACCCAATTACTTGCAGGATCGCCATTGTTTGAAATTGCCATTCCGTTTCCAAAACTACCGTTAATTTTAATATCTTTAAAGGTACTATCTTTGCAGTTTTCTAAAAATAATGCGCCGCCATAGCTGGTATGTGTTAAGCTCATGCCTTCAATAGTAATGTTTCTAGCCATGTTTAAGCTATCAGTTGTACTAGGATCTGCATAGGTTCCAGGTACACTAGTGTCATTTACAGTTCTAAACATATGTGCAGGAGGATTAGATGAACTACTTATAATACTAGTTTTGTCAATGCCATTGCCAATTAAGGTTGCATATGGTGGTATACGTAATCCTTCGCCGCTGATTACATATTCGCCTGCAGGAAAGAATAATTTAATTCTACTTTTAGCTAGGCCTTTAGATGCTGGGTTTAGGAATAGTTGATCTAATGCACGTTGTATCTTTACAGTTTGGTCTTCGGTACCGCTTTCTACACCAAAATCTCTTATGCTTACTATATCGTCTAGTTTAGATTGTAGTGTTCTTTCAACTGGAGAACTAATAGCTTCGCCTGTTTGTATTTCGCCACGTTTGTAAGCATAATCACCTGCTGTTGTTAGCAAGTCATCTGCTTCTGTAAGAATTTTTGTATTTCCTACTGTAGGTGCACCTTCACTGGTTGCACCATTACCGATATATAATTCTTGTGTATCAATTGCCCAACCTATTTCACCACTTGCAAGCTGCGGTAAACCTGTTCCTTGATTTTTTCTGCCACGTCTGTGTTGAATGCGAGATATCTGTACAACGGCCATTATTTACTCCTAGTAATGCTAGTAGTATTTATCCTATGTTTCTTCAAACAATCTATTGACAGGTAGACGTTGTTGCTCTAGCGTATTTTTAATTCTAAGTTCTGCAAATTCTAAATAATTTTTGTCAATATCTGTACCTACTGCTTTCATGCCTAATTGTACAGCACTTAGAATAGTAGTACCAGTTCCTATGAAAGGATCATACACAATACTACCTGACTTTATTCCGCTATATTTGATACACTGATCAACTAATCCTTCAGGGTATGTAGCAGGATGCCCGCCTCTGCTTTTTTCTCTTGAACCTGTATCGTTTTCAGCGCCGGCTTGCTTGGCTAGTTTTGAAGTAGGTGTGTAAGGAATGTACCAAGCATTACCAATGCATTTCTTTTTATCAGGATCGTATGGATTTTTTTCTAGCAGTTCTTTTAGCACTACATGAAATGATTCCATTTCTTGATCAGTGCCAGTTGCTTGAATCTCTTTCCAGTTCTTATATCCTAAACGTCGACTTGCTTTACGGCGTTGTGTAGCAATATGTCTGTTTTCGCTATACAACTCAGGATACTTATATCCTTCGCTTTTGTTTCGTTGCCCAATAGCAAGTCTATCTACATTTACATTTCCGTTTTTTGTAAAATGAAAAATGCTTTCTGTTGTCGGGCTACTAAATCTATTACTACTAATAGGTTTATACTGTCCGTATCCTTGATCGTTTACTGCAATGTGTTTTACCCAAGTGAAGTTATTTTGTAGTACAAATACTTTTCTAAAAACTTGAGCTACATCCATAGCTACCCATGGATCAATATTTGAATAACCTACATTTAGAAATAGTTGTCCGTCATCAGTAAGGACTCTTTTCATTGCTACTGCTACATCATGTAGCCACTTTAGATAACTATCTCGAGGCAAGTCATCTTGATACTTGCCATATTTAATATCTAAGTTGTATGGAGGGCTTGTAATAATACAAGGAATTGATTTTTCTTCTTGATTGTTCATCCAAGTGATACAATCATCGAGGTGTAGTTCATATGTCATTTTATTTCCTTTTTCAGTTTTGTTTCTATCATGGCATTTTCAGCATTGTGATAGTGTTTTATTTACTTCGAATTTATCCAATCTATAACAGATTCGGTATTACCAACAAACACCCTGTCTTCGTATCCAGATAGTAGTTCTCTATGTTCGTCAATAAACTTTTCTGCATAGCCGCCATCTAATGTATCAACAAAATAAGTATTTTCATTAGGATGGTTGTCTATGTATTTTCTAACTTCTGCTAGAAAATATTTTGATTCTTTAATTTGGTGTCCTTGGCCTCCGCCACTTACATGTGCAAACTTTGCAAAGTCCATAACAGTTAAGTCGTCTCTAGTCATTCTAAAGTCAATACTACGTGCTTTAGTATACTCATCTGAAGCAACACTGGATGCACCATTATAAACCCATTCGCCATCTCTAAGTGTCAAATGTCCTGCTGCTAAATTTTCTACATTCCACTCTGGCAAAAACTTTTCACGGATAGCAAATTGTACTCTCTCGTCTGATGTTTGTCTATTTGGTTCTCTGCATAACTGAAGCTGTAGTTCAAGTGGACCTTCTACAACAGTCTTTGCTAACTTTGAAATCATGTCTAAAGTCACTGAACTATCTTCATCAGTAGCATCTTCATATCCAGGATACCCTTGATATAGTCTTGTAATCTGTGCAGTAAGTTTATCACCTCGGCTCCAAATTTCTCTAAAAGATGTATCAACAATAGTTTTTGTATTTCCGTTTTTATAGACTTTTGTTTTTGTAGGCCTATGTAATGAATTCATAGGATTGTTAATAAGAACTTCAAATAAATCCATATCGGCTTTACGGTTGAGTTCACGAGACTCACGTCTAATACGCATAATCTCTTTCTCACCGTGTGTGCTGCTTACGATAATTTTATTAGTCATTTTATCTATCCGTGTTTCTCATAATACTGGCGGCAGCGATTCCACCACTCTTGTTCCCACTCTGCAAACTCATCTGGCCACAAGTCAAACTGCTGATACTCTAAATTGCGACTGCACATAAAGATATGTCCTTCACGGATGTCTGTACCATGCACTTCATTGTGTCCTAATGCGTATGCTGTAAGTTGTAGATAGTAGTCTTCTACCCACTCAGGCTTCTTAGGCTTGTTGGTTTGCTTGAAATCCATAATACAAGGATTGCCTTTGTACTGTCCTACAAGATCAGTTGTGCCAGCATAGATACCAGGAACATAAAGCGGAACTTCACTACCCCAAATTTCATCTACATGCACCATTGCTTCATCACGTATAACACATGCCATTTGATATGCTTGTTGTGCATAAGGATTGCTGCCTGCGCTATCTGTCCACACGCCGTTGTCAACGTAATCTTCAAGGTACTTGTGCATACGTGTGCCTACGCCACTTGCTTCAGTAACAATTTCTTGTGCTTTCTTTTCACCTACACGTTTCTTCCAAGCAATGAGATGACTCATGTCTTTGGTTCCACTAAGGATTGTTGTCACACTTGCTACAGGTGGACCACCGGGTGCAGCGTACCTGCGCTTGCCTCCAACTTCAACTCTTTTTAATTTTGCGTATTCATACTTGGGTTTAATTAATGTCATGCCTTAGCATAACACATTAAGCCAAGTCTGTCAAGTCTGTTGCACGTTTTGCCATTTTATTTACAGAATTACCTTGGGCGCCGCCTTGCGGAAGTGCATCAACCGAATCCTGTACAAAATAAATTTCATCTTGGTTGAAATTTTTAATAAGTTTCTTGAGACGTGGATCAGTGTTATAGCTTGCGGCAAATGTTTCATAGCTAAAGGCTTCAACGCCCATGCCTGCTAACATGTCATTTAGTTTATTTAATTGGATAGACTCCATGCCATCAGCCTTGAGGGATTGCAAAACTTGTAAGAGTTTTGGATTTATTCCTTCAATTACTTTTTTTTTGAAAGTGTACGTGCTAGTTTACGTGGATCAATGCTTTCACGTGTTGCTCTACCAAGTGGCTCTTCGCCTCCGGCTGCTGCTGGTGCAACATCGCCTTCTGCTGGCAGTGGCTCTTCCATATCAACTGTTGGTTCCATGCCTGGTTCGTCCATTGGAGGCTCTTCGGCACCCATAGTTGGAGCAGGTGCAGCTTCACCGGTTAATAGTCCAACGCCTGCACTTAGTGCTTCACGTGCTTGTTCCATTGCAGTATACAACCCTTCAAGTGCTGGCTTAATGCCTTGTACAAATTGTCCTGCTTGATCTACACCCATTTCGTCACGGATTGCATCACCCAACTCTAACATACTTTCAGTTTGCATTTCAGCTGTGTCTTCCATCCAGCCAGTTACACGATCGACCATATCTTTTGCAGCCATGATGATTTCTGCATTGTCTTCTGCACCTTCACGTACAATAGATTCTTTTGCTTCAGCATCTGCTTTTTTATTACCAGCGTCTTTCATTGCTTGAATACCTTTAGACTTTTTGTCCTTAGCTGCTTTCTTCATTGGCTCTTCTTTGTCGCCATCTTTATCTAAATCGAGGAAGTCTGGCTTGCCGCCTTCTTCTAATGATTCTTCTTCAATATCACCACGTTCGGACAGTTCTGCATTCAATACATCTAAAAACAACTTAGACTTTTGATAGTCATCGCCTTCAACTACTGTATTGAAACTTTCGCTCATTTCAATCTGAGATAATTTTGTTCGCATCTTATTACGTGCATCTTGCAACTGTACAAGTGTGAAGTTTTCTAATGCAATTTTTTGGCCAAAGCGTCTTGCTAGGCTTTCGTTTAAGCTCTTTGCTGTAACTGGTTTTCCGAATTCACTAATGATCATGTTTATATTCCTGAAGTGTTGTTATAGTTATTTATCATCTATTCAAAGATGATGGCCTCTAATTTCTTACGAGCACTTTCTCTATGTGCTTTACTTATTTCTAATCTTACACTAGATAAGTCTTTTGAAAATGAACTTTTTGTATTGATGTTGGTATGTTTGTAAAATATACAATCATTATCATGCTTTGCATATTGGGTGTCATAATTTACTGCGTCTTGCATATTATCGTTAGCATTGTATACTTTAGCAATAGCTAAAGCACCTGGCTTGCTACGTGCGATACACACTTGACTATTATCTTCACAGTCAAATATTATGTATCCTTTATTTTGACTATAGCGTACTACAACCTTACCTATACGGATACTATTTCCTTTACGCATGGGCAAAGGATTAAGTTTAGTGCCAGCATCAATAAGATGTGCTAATTTTTTAGAAAGGCTTTTTTCCATTTTTCACCAGGTACATTTTTCCATCTTCTACGACTTTAGTTATCAAACTCTTTCTTACTAAGTTCTCTATTACTGTTTGTTCACGTTCTGTAAATTGTTCTGGGATCATCACATCTGTTAACTTATCCAACAACTCGTTTTCCTCATTGGTTGTTTGGATTTCAAAATGTGATATTAAATCATTAAGTTTCATACAGCGGTATTTGCCGGCATAGCGGGCATTGTTGGAGATGCCGCTTGTTGTGGTTGTTGCTGCTGTTGCATTGTGCCTTGCGGCTGTTGCTTCTGCGCTTGAGCTTGTGCTTTCTGTTGTTGCACTGCTGCTTGAGCTTGAGGTTTACTTTGTTTTAAATCTGCAATCTCTTTTTGTAGAGACTGTAGTTGTTCTGTTTTTTGTTTAATGGCATCGTCAATTGCTTTTACAGGATCATCTCCCATTGGCATACCTGTCATTGCTTCGGCTAGTTCTGTAATTTTCATTTGTTTAATGCCTTTACTCTTTTACTAGCGCCGCTTACACGTTTAGTCTTCTTTGATTTACGTACCATTTTACTACCTAGACGTGCTTTTGTCAACTTTAATCTTGCACGTTTTTTTATATCTATAGGTGCAAAACACTGTCCAATGTCAGCAACTACACGCCCTGCTCTCGGACCTGAACTACAACGGAACTTACGCACAACCTTGTTGCCACGTTTGGCCCATGCCATCTTTTCTGTGATATCGTATAGCTCTCTTAATAGCATTTTACATTTGCAGGATAATAACAATAATAGTAGATAATAATCCTGCTACAATTGTTCCTGCTGCTCCTATAATAACTTTAGTAAGGCTGTTCTGACCAGCAGCCATTTGGTCTGATATTCCATCTAATTTATCTTCAACGTTGGTAAGACGCTTATCGAACTGCTCATAACGCAGTGCGCACAAATCAACATGTGCTTCCAATGATTCTTTTTCTAAGTTAGATGTCGACATTTACGCTCCAATTATATCTACGACAGGAAATAGCCTTTTCGATGTACCTTGTAAATGCCTAAGTGTTTCCACTAACATTATTTATCTATCTTATTAAAAACAATATTTTTTGTTTTATTGTTTTTTGTATTGAATAATGTAATATCAAACTCACAATCTTCATTTAAATTATTAATAAAAGGAACCATATCAAAATCTTTGCATAGCATTTCTATACTGTGAGCACCATACTCAATGTCAAATACAAACCGCCATGCATGTCTTGCTTTTTTATATTGAGATCCAAACTTTGGAAATTTATCTACTATAGATGGTGCTGTTATAATTGTAGGGTTGCTTCTTAGCCCTATTGTATTCAGCATGGTTAGATAGTTTTGTTGCTGGCTAACTCTAAGTAAATCTTCACCACGGCGGGCTTTTGATTCAGTGATGTCTACCAATGTGTGTATTTCAAACATTAAAATTTATATCCATATCTTATTACATCTTTGGCATATACATCTTTAACCAACTCTGCTGTTTCTATTGTATACATATCTTTGTAATTTGTCAAGCTGCTTGTGTTTAGCACAGGCAACGGGTTATCACAATCTAATATGCGTTGTATTTCTTTAAAGTCGTTGTCTAAGTTTTCGTAGCTTAGTGTTAGATTAACGCTGTCTCCTAGCCAATCTGCTTGAGGTGTACCCAAGTTGTACCATTGTCTACTCCAACTCACATGCGGCTTAAATGTCATGCCCATGCTAGGAATATCGTTGTGTCCGTACATTAACCTCAATGTAAGCCATTCAGTAAAATCACCGTCGCCTGCAAACTTGTACCAACTTGCAAGTCTTTCCCACGGATTGCGAACAACACCAAATGTGAAAACTGTATCAGGAAAAAACTCTTGTGCTTCTTTCCAACTACCATGCTTACGTCCTTCAACGGTAGCAAAGTTATCATCTAACCATTGAGCAATACTTGTTCCTGCTGTCTTAGGATTGTGTATAAATGTAATTTTATGTTCGGGCAAATATCGCATATGTTATTTACAGCCATAAAAAAAGAGCCACTTAAAAAGTGACTCTTTGGTGTGACGCCTGTGTAAGCAATCACGGTTCCTAAGGTAAGGAATTCTTATGTTGCGCTAAATGCGTCCAAGTCACGTAGTACTACAGTTTGAGCTGACATATCAACTCCATCTACTGTACCTAGTGCTTGTAGGCGCTCTGTTAACGAAGCTGCTGTGACAGCATGTCCGTCTACGATTGCAAAGATTTTACCAGCTGTACCTGTTGATTTGTACATTAGTGGTGAAAACTCACGTGCAATAGCTTCTACTGCTCCGTCGATTCCGTCTTTTGCTGCTAGTGATACACCTGCGTCGATTTCGATTGCGATAATCTGTGCTGTGCCGTACTGTACGCCGTGGTCAAAACCTTCGCCGTTTGTTCTTGTGAATGATGCCATTTTAATCTCCTAATTTCTCTAATGACTACCCATTACTCTATGGGTTTCTATAATGTATTTATCATCTGCGAATAAAAACGATTACTTACGAGCTTGTTTTGCTCTTTCGTGTAGTTGTTTGAGTTGTTTAACAAAACTAGGTCCAGCTCTTACAATATCGTCAATCATCACAACGATAGGTGCATAGGCTTGTACAAAGGTTCCAATTACAGCTCTGCCACTTCTAGCATTTTCTATAAACTTTGCAACATAAGGCAATCTACTGACTGGTACAAGAAACCTATAATTTAAAACATCTGCTTGTGAAACGCCATCGGGTGCGCTTATATCAACTTCTGGATCTGTTCTATTAAGATCTTCTAGGTTTTTATCAAGAGCAAGTTTGCTAAAATGATGTAAGAAATCGCTATCACTAAGTTTGCTTCTCCCTGCAAACAACAAGCGAGTGACTGTTAGTTCACGTTCTTTCTGTGTATCAGTACTATAACTGCTAATACGTCTACGTAAAGTTTTATAATCACTATTGGTTATGTTCAAGTCACGTTCTAGTTGAAACAAATCTTTGTTGTCAGCACTTGTAGGAGTTTCTAGACTTTTCATACGTCTTAGATATCCATTTAAATTACCAACACCGAGCAAAGTATTCCTTCGTGCTATTGTTGCACTACCTGGATCTTTGAGTTTACCTATTGCAGTTTCATCACCTTTTACAAAATAAAATAAATTGTATAGATCTGTGCCATCTACTCTAAGTCTATCGTAATCTCTGTACATCACAGTTTTGTGTGCATAGTGTCCTACTATAGGCCTATACGATTTATAATGACGCATAACTTGCATCATTAGAATAATAAGATAAGAACGTTCCTTACAATCAGTGTACGTCAACATACGTTGATTATTACTGTTGCGTGTCATACGTGCTTCAGTTAAATCGTTTAAAAATTCAAACGCCATTACTTTTTACTTTCGATAATTTTATCAACACCAGTTTTAAATTTACGACTATTGCCAGCTCTGATGCTGTTGAGAAAACGCCTTTCTAATTCGCCGGCGGTCTTTTCGTCATATGTTTCATAAAGTTTACCAATAAGATTAATACTACTTTCAATAAGATTTGTACCAGTGGTTTGAATAAATTCGTCACCACGAGTTTGATGTAAGTTGTTAAGCTCTTGTAAAATACTTCTTGTGTGTTTTCTCATCTACTTTACCTCTAACAATATTTATCGTTTTATAAAACTAAATATGTTTATAACTGAGGGCATAAAATGATAACAGAAATGACAATAATGCAACGTAGTCTATTATTTGCTAAACTATCAAGTATAGCGTATAATGACGATGTTGAACAAGTAAAAAAAGCAGTTCGTAAATTAGGTTTTACAACTGTAGAGTTCTACAATAGAGAAGGCGCACAAGCATATCGCTTTATGAACAAAGAAGATTTAGTAATAGCATGTCGCGGAACGCAACCAACTGAGTTTAATGATATCAGTGCAGACTTAAAAGCTGTTCCTGTTGTTGCTGAAACAGTAAGTCGTGTGCATCAAGGATTCAAAGCAGAAGTAGACGAACTTTGGCCAATGGTGTTAGAAGATATTGATCGCAAAGTAAATGCAAATAAGAAACTTTGGTTTACAGGACATAGTTTAGGAGCCGGCATGGCAACTATTATGGCTAGTCGCTGTCATTTGTATGACAATATAAATCCAGTAGAAGAACTATACACATACGGTTCACCAAGAGTTGGTTGGAGAAAGTATTGCCGAAGTCTTGGAGTTAAGCATCATCGTTGGGTTAACAACAATGACATAGTCACTAGAGTACCATTGCGCATAATGGGATATACACACGATGGTATAGAACATTATATGAATGCACACGGGTTTGAGCGTAAACTCACAACATGGCAGCGTACTAAAGATCGCTGGCGTGGTATGTGGATGGGCCTAAAGCAAGGCGGTGTTGATAGTTTTAGTGATCATTCAATGACAAACTATATTGCTAACTTGGAAAAAATGCAGGGCTAACCATTGGCCCTGCTCGTGCTTATTACGTAGCAACCCGCCTAGACTATCTATATTAGACGTTTTCTAGGTATTCAACACAATTTTCCGGAGTAGTTTCTCCGTAGGGATCATTATCATCGCCATCGTTGTTGATGCCAGGTTCCTGCCACCACTTCTCTACGACACCATTGTGTATAACACACATATAACGCCACGAACGTAGTCCAAACCCCAAATGGTTCTTACCAATCAACATACCCATAAAGCGGGTAAAGTTTCCTGATCCATCCGGAATAACTTTTACGTGTTCAATACCTGTGTGCTCTGCCCATTTGTTCATAACAAATGCATCATTAACCGAAATACAATACACTTCGTCAATGCCTGTATTGCGGATGCGGTCATAGTTTTCTTCAAAGCCTGGCAACTGATATGTACTACAGGTTGGAGTAAATGCTCCTGGCAAACTGAATAGCACTACACGTTTCTTTTTGAATAGTTCGTCGCTGGTTGTTTGTTGCCAACGATATGGGTTTGGCCCGTCAATGCTCTCGTCTCTGACACGAGTTTGAAAAACCGTACAAGGCGGTTTAAATCCTTCAATCATAATAATATCCTTATCTATGTGTAAGTGTTGGCTACAGTGTCAACTTAATATAACACTGTAGCCGATTGTTGTCAACCGTTAAAGTCCGTTGGGTACAATAATATAATGGATCATTAGTACTAGTGCAACACTTGCACCTAAGCCTACCATCATCTTACCGAAGTCCTTTGCTACTAACGGAAACACACTCTTTGTTTTCTTCTTGCCAAAGTATGTTGCCATAGCCAACTCACGTCCTGCTAACAAGCCTACAAACACCCATGTTGTACTCATCGGAATGTCATTCAACTCTTTGAAGAAGTACAAGCATAGCCAGTAGAACAAGTCAATCAATGTTGCACTACGCACATATCTTGTGTTGTGTTTCTCTAATACAATCTGTTGGATCTTGCCGCCACGTTCTCTAAACATAAAGAACAAGCCTACAACAAATACTGCACTGACTAGGAACATTAGGTCCAGCGGAACTTCACGTGGAAGGAACACTGCAATGTTAGCCATGTCATGACTTAGCCATGTCCACCACAAGCCGCCTGTCGCTACCCATTGTGCTACACGCCAAAACATCTTGTTCTTTTCGGCAACCTTTTCAGTCTCATCATACCAACGGCCAAAGTATTTGTGTATTGCAAACCAAATCACATATGCAAATGCGGCTGCAACACCATAGCCCATAATTGATTTCATAAGCATCTTCTCAAGCACAAAGGTACTAGCAAATACTGACAGCACTAAGAAACTTGTGCTAACTGGTACACCCATCCTTGTAAGTGCTACAAGAATAGCAGGTGCGGCTGCGTGATACCATTGTACCTCTTGCCATGGGATTTTGTTTAGTCGTCCATAACTGATGTCTCCACCATTTACATGCCAGCCATACCATAGTGTGGCTAATAGAACTGCGCTTGCTGCAATCCATAATGTTTTGTAGTTGAATCTCTCATTGTTTGATGCCATCCATGTACCGAGAGTCTGTACTGAATCGTTTGCTATAACTGCATAGGCAGCTAATAAGAAGCCAAGTAGGCTCCATAGAG
>Ga0206682_10002008_pt1 | contig 19117 bp, 11 predicted proteins | sample M240m12015metaG_FD_155444 | JGI IMG/M metagenome (GOLD analysis project Ga0206682, IMG submission 155444) | Ammonia-oxidizing marine archaeal communities from Monterey Bay, California, United States - M2 40m 12015 | ecosystem: Environmental > Aquatic > Marine > Intertidal zone | place: USA...
TGGTCTTTTACATCAATAACACCATCATTATTTAAGTCTATATACCTAACATCACCTGGTTGAAGGGTAGAATTGTCATTGTTATCTTGAACAGGACTTCCATCGATTTCATCTTGAGATTGGAATAATCCATCAGAAATATATCCTCTACGGAGATTGGTAAATCCACCTGTAACCATCAAATTACCTCTCATAAAATCATCTTCAATAACAGCTTCATCTATAAACTCGATTGTTTCTCTTGAATAAGAAAAATTACTAAACGCTCCGATGGTCCAATTACTATTCAATTTTTTATTAAAATTCAAAGAAGTTTCAAAACCTTCATTAGAATATTCATGTAAATTTTGAGCAGCTAAACCAACACCCAAGGTATTTGGAACGCTACCTGAAGCATATGCTAACACACCCTTTTTATACCTTTTAAAATAATCAATAGAAAATTTTAGCTCTCGATTAAAAAACTCAGCATCTAATCCCACATCATGAGTAGTTACAGTTTCCCATGTTAAATCTTCATTAGCTAACGATGTATTGTCAATGGTTGGAATAGCTGTTTCGTTAATAGCAAAGAAATGGTTGTAAGTAAACCCAGATAGCCATTGGTAAGCTGCTGTACCGTCATATCCTGCAGTTCCTAAAGATGCTCGTAATTTAAGTTGTGGGATTTTTTCTTTGAAATCTTTGAAAAAATCTTCCTCGGATATTCTCCAACCCGCTGAGATAGATGGGAAAAAACCCCATTGATTGTCAGGGGAAAATTTGGAGGATCCATCATATCTAAATGATGATTCAACAAAATATCTAGAAAGATAATCGTAGCTAGCTCTTCCCACTAAACCGAGTCTATTTTCACGATATTCTCCACCATTGGCATCTTTATTTTCGTTAGAACCAGCAAATAATTGATCAATCAAATCCGACTGGTAATCTTGTCTTCTCCCATAAAAATTCTCTCCTTGATTATTTTGTAATTCTCCCAGTAATAATGCCGAAATACTGTGTTTTTTGAACTTTTGATCATAGTTAACAGACTCTTGCAACACATAATGATTGCTATAATTCATACTATGTGTCAAGACAGTTTCACTGAATGAACCTTCTGGACTAGCAACATACTCATCATAATCTCCAGTTAAACGATTCAATGTATACAGTTCATAACTTTTGCCCCAAGTTTTATTATAATAAACATTATTAACCAGCGATGCATATGATTTGAATTTTAATCCATCAATACCAACCTGAGCTGCATCCCATTCTAATGAAAGTTTGGCATCAGTATTATTATTTCTCGAACGAAAATATCCCGCATTAAAATCACGCAAACCCTCTAAAATATGATTGGGACTAAAACTTGGTCGAGCTGGTGTACCATCTGGATAATAGGCGAGGTTGTTTGGCAGTGCCCTACTAAGCTCTCTAAAGATATCATAGGCAGAGTAGCCAGGTGCTTCATTAAGTCTTCTCCGGCCAGCTAAATTTAATTGTAACGTGAGATAATCATTCACGTACGCATTCAAATTTGTTCTTAAATTGTATTGATTATAGTTTAATACATCCTCCTTGTAATTTGATCCTTGATTTAAGAATCCAGCTGAGGCAAAATATTTTATTTTTTGATTACCTCCTGATATGTTTAAATTATGGCGTTGTTGAAAACCATACTTTTTAAACATCAACTCTTTCCAGTTTTCATTAGGATAATTAATGGGATCAGAGCCTGACCTAAATAACTCAATCTCGTCAGAAGTATAAAAAGGAGATTTACCATCATTAACAAGACCTTCGTTAAGCAAGATAGCATAATCTACAGAATTTAAAAAATCTGGATATTGTGTAAATGAGGTTTGGGTAAATTGGTTAGAGTAGTTTAATTCTGGTTTTCCAATGGATCCTTTTCGAGTTGTTATCAAAATAACACCATTACCACCCTGAACACCATATACAGCAGCTGCAGCTGCATCTTTTAATATGGATATATTTTCAATTTCGTTGGGATCTAAATCATCAATATTACCGGGAGATCCATCAACAATAACTAGAGCATTACCAAAATTTCTGATCTCGAAAGAAGAACCACTAAATCCAGGTTCACCGCTTCCTTGACGAACAAATAAACCCGAAGCAAGACCTTCTAGTCCGTTACTTACAGTTGGTACAGGTAATTTTTTTAAAGTTTTAGCATCAATCGTCGAAACAGCAGATGTTATTTTTGATTTAGATTGTTCACCATACCCTATGACCACCGCTTCATCTAAAAACTCTGCAAATTTCATAGCTATATTCACAACTACTTGATTACCTACTTTTATGATTTGAGGGGTATAACCTACATATAAAAATTGCAGAGAGGCTGTATCTGATATCAATGAAATATTATACTGACCATTTTTATCTGTGATGGCACCATTAGTTGTACCTTGTTCTAAAATGGTGACCCCAATAAGTCTCTCTCCTGAGGATGCATCCGAAATTGTTCCACCCACACTTACTTGAGCATTGATTAAAATAGAACTTGTGAGTATGATAATTGCAAAAAATAATAATCTATGCATTTGATTGTATTGCCTTAATTAAATTATAAATACGAATTAAAATAAAAAGGGAATCACTAGATTAAGAATTACTACGACAATACTACTACATCACAAAAAATACACTAGAAATAAATTGAAATTATGCGTTATTGAACGATTTAATATAGTCAGCCAAATCTACAGATTTATCAATACCAAATCTTTTTTTAAGTCGATAACGTCCCTGTTCTACTGCTCTAAGCGAAATATTTAATAATGATGCAATTTCTTTGGAGCTCAAATTCATTCTAATTAATGAGCAGAGTCTAAGATCATTTTTAGTGATTGATGGATGAGCTATAGTAATTAAATTTAAAAAATTATGATCTAATTCATTAAAATATAAATTAAACTCATTCCAATAATTTTCATTTTTTAGTTCATAGTCTAGCTTTCGAAAAAGTGACTTTAAATTCCCATCTGGTTTCTTCTCGTAGTCGATTAGATTTTGTTTCAACTCAATCAGCAACTCATTCTTATGGGCCATTTGAGCAGAAGAAAAAACAAGCTTTGAATTTTTAGATTCTACTTCTGTTGCTAGTTTATCATTTTGTAATTGAAGAATTATGCGTTTTGCTGACGCCTCCCTCCTTTTAACCCAAAACAATAATATGAAGGAAATCAAACCAAGGCCAAATATGAAGACGAGCAATTTAAACCATATAGTTTGCCAATATGGGGGTGCAATGTGAATCTTTATAGATGATATTTTTTCGTTGTATTTAACATTAAAAACGTAATGACCGGGATCCAAATTAGTATAGGTTACACTCGGGTCTCCTGCTGTTATAATTCTCCAATTATCATTAAACCCTTGCATTTTAAAAAGATAATCACCCGTGGGGTTTAAATAATCTATTGCTTTGAAATAAATGGTGAATGATTTATCGGCATAATTCAACCATACATCGCTACTATTCTCAATAGGCTTTTCTAAAATTTGTCTGTTGGACTCGAATTTACCTACGGGAATATTTTTGCCAAACACTTCTAAATCTGAGAAAATCAGTTGATTGATATTCTCAGTAATTCTATCATTAAGTTGGTTGGGGTGAAGAGAATGCATGCCATAAATGCCTCCAAAATAGAGTTTACCATAATCATCAATGGATATTGAATTTTGATTGAATTGATTAGTGTTTTGAAATGATCTAATGCTAAAATTCAAGAAATCTCTATCATTTTTATTATAACGACTGACCCCTTGAAAAGTTGAAATCCATAAATTATTACTCTTATCTTCTATCATGCTCATCACATGATTATCAATCAAACCACTAGATTTATTGATTCGCTCAAACTTATTATTCCCCAGCCATCTATTTATTCCACCTCCATCTGTTCCAAACCAAATCTCACCATCTGAGTCTTCATATATAGTTTGGATTGCATTATGACTTAATGAAAATGAATCTTCAGAGATGTATTTAAAATGCTCATACACTTGATTTGATTCATCAATTAAATCTAATCCATTATCTAATGAACCAACCCATAATCGACCTATTTTATCCTCATGAACGGTTGTTATATTAAAATCTGAAAAAGAATTCAACTTATTTGATTGAGGAAGATATCTCTCCAGTTTTTTTGAGTTGATATTTAATGTAAACAATCCATCACCTAAAGTTGCGATTAAAAGTTCTTGGGTATTTTTAAGCTCCGTAATACTCCAAACATTTGGTTTCCAATCCATAAAATGTCTGAATTTTTTGCTTTTAATATCATACAAATCCAATCCACCTGCAAAAAAACCCAACCAAATATTGCCTTGACTATCTTGAAATAAAGTTTTAACCTTATTACCGCCTATAGAATTCTTATTACCTGAATTATGAATGAATGGTTTTGTATTAAATTTCTGATTATTAAATTCATACAAACCACTTCCATCTGTACCCACTAGAGCTTGACCATTTTGAGTTTGTAAAACAGACAAGATAGAACGTGCAGGTAATCTTTCATCAACCGACTCTGGTAAATTGTAATCAAATCGTATTTTGCTAGGTTTATATATGTTGACTCCACCATTAAATGTACCAATCCATATATTTCCTGTTCTGTCGCCTAAAAAGCATCGTAATGAATTGCTATTTAATGAAGCAAAAGAATTCGTTTGTTGAGTGTATGAATACATTTTCGAAGTCTGAATGTCAAAAACATTCAGACCTTCACCATCCGTAGCAATATAAATTTGATCATCATTAGACTTAAACAAATCAATGACAGCTTCAGAGTTGATTCTATTCTCACCTTTAAGTGAAGAAAAATGAATATAACTTCTATTCTTTATATTCATTTTATAGAGACCAGAACCTTCAGTTCCTACCCATAGAAAATCATCGTCTAAAAGCAATTTTTTACGAAATCCAACCATATTTGGACTATTGGGAAGCATTTCGTGACTTCTTTCAAACTGTCCATCTTCTTTCAGACAATTTAAACCACCACCTGCAGTAGCTATCCATATCATGCCATTTTTATCTTTAACAATATCAAATACAACATCACTTGATATATGACTATTTTGCGTATTAAAGACAGAAATTTTTTGTTGACTTACATCGTACTTTATCAGGCCTGAGCCGATAGTCGTAATCCAAATTAAACCTAGATCATCCTCATAAAATGATGAAATCTCTGAACTTTCAAATGGTATTGAAAGTGAATCATACCTTAATCTAATAAAACGATCACTCGATACGCTTTTTATTTTAATACCATTATTTTTTGTACCTACCCATAAGTTACCTTTTTTATCTTCAAAAAGTGCAGATACTTGTTCTCCTGAATAATTTTGATTATTGCTAATTGATTCATCTAGCGGATAAAGCTTACAAGTATATCCATCGTACTTATTCAAACCATTTTGAGTACCTATCCAAATATAACCATATCGATCCTGTAAAAGGGAAAATACTGTATTGTGAGAAAGTCCATTTTTAATTGATAGATAGTCAAAACTCAACGCATTAGATGGTTGTTGCCCTAAACATAAATGAACAGCCAACACAAATATCCACGTGTATTTTCTAGGAAGCATGTTATTGATTTCAGGTAGTTACGAAGTAATTCAAAAATATATAATAATTATATAACATTTATATAAGAAAAGGAGAAAAAAGGGGTCAAATAGGGTACAAAACTTGTTTCTTTATATAAAATATTGGGAATAAAAAAACCCTTGCGAATCTAATGATTGCAAGGGTTAATGATTTGTCGGGGTGGCAGGATTCGAACCTGCGACCTCCTGCTCCCAAAGCAGGCGCGATAACCGGGCTACGCTACACCCCGAGGTGTAAGAGTGATCCCACCAGGACTCGAACCTGGAACCTACGGTTTAGAAAACCGTTGCTCTATCCGGTTGAGCTATGGAACCATTTGTATTATTCTTAAGAACAAATCCTACTGGCGGTGGGACCGGGATTCGAACCCGGGGTACCCTTGAGAGGTACGGCAGTTTAGCAAACTACTGGTTTAAGCCACTCACCCACCCCACCAAAAGGAGTGCAAAAATACACTTTTATTGAACTCCCAATATTATTTTAATAAATAATTTTTCTTATCGTTTGTTGGCAAAATTATTTCAAGTTTTTGAATATTATATCTAACCTTGACACCTACAATAAATTAGTTAAAAGTTGGATTACTTTCTGCATACCACACAGTTTATTATTTTTATAATCATTGCTGTAACGACTCTTGTTCTTGCACTATACTTCCTTACCTTATTCAAGATAAAGACAACCAAAACAGTTAAAACAAATTTTAAGGAGGGTATTTCTGTTATAGTTGCCGCAAAAAATGAGCGAGAAAACCTAAACCAAAATCTCCCACATCTTCTCAAACAAGATTATAAAAATTTTGAAATCATAGTCGTTAATGATGGAAGTTTTGATGGTACTAAAAAACTGCTTGATGATATGGCAATAATTCAACAAAATTTAAAAGTGGTTCATCTAGAACTAGAAGAGCAATATCAAAAGGGAAAAAAATTTGCTCTTACCATGGGGATTAAAGCAGCTAAGAATGAGCACTTACTTTTTACTGATGCTGACTGTAGACCAAATTCGGATCAATGGATTCAACTAATGGCGAACCTATTCACTGAAAATGATATCATTTTGGGTGTTGCTCCTCTAAATACTAAATCAAATTTTCTTGGTTCCATGATAAGCTATGAAACCTTTCATACAGCCATACAGTATTTGGGGTATTCCATACGTGGTAAAACGTATATGGGTGTAGGTCGAAACCTTGGCTATACCAAGAAATTATTTTTTAAGAACAAAGGTTTTGCTAGTCATCAACATATCATGTCTGGAGACGATGATTTATTTATACAAGAAGCTGCAAAAAACAAAAAAGTGGGAATATGTTTTGCTAAAGATTCACTAATGTACTCTGATTCTCCACCCTCATATGGTAAATGGATTAAACAAAAAGTAAGGCATCTATCAACAAGTAAAGAATATAAATTTATCTATAAGCTATTATTAGGCTTGTATGCTTTTGCACAGATTTTCTGGTTAATCTCCATAGTAAGTTTTCTATTACTCTATCCAAAATACTGGTTCATGATTGTAGGATTTATTATTTTAAAGTGGCTTATCCAATGGATCATATTTGGAAAATTTGCACTAAAGATTAATACAAAAAAAATAGCTTACGCTCTACCTTTCTATGATATTTTATTTACACTTTATCTCATTTTATTTGGAGTAATCAAGCCATTTATCAAAGCAAAAACATGGAATTAATTCGCCACTATTTTCCTAACTTGACAACTGATCAAGATCATAAACTGGGTGCTCTAAAAGCACTTTATAATGAATGGAACACCAAGATAAACGTAATCAGTAGAAAAGACATGGATCAATTTTATTGCAATCACGTTCTTCATTCATTGTCCATAGCTAAGATTTATTCCTTTAAAAAGGGTGAAAATGTACTTGATATTGGGACAGGCGGTGGATTTCCAGGCATTCCATTGGCCATTATTTTCCCTGAAACCAATTTTCATTTGGTCGATTCTATTCGAAAAAAAACTCGCGTTGTCCAAGAAGTGGCAGAATCTCTTCAACTCAAAAATGTAACGGTTACGAATGATCGTTTTGAGCACATCAAACAGAAACATCATACCATAATATCTCGAGCTGTAGCCCCAGCCATTAAACTAGTTGACCTAACTATAGATGCTATGGCTAAAAATAACCAACACATCTTTCTAAAAGGGGGCGATTTGAAGAACGAAAAAAATGACCTACTTCAGAAATACAAGTCTCTTTCTTGGGAGGAAACTGCACTAAGTAAATTTTTCTCTGAAGATTTTTTTGAAACAAAAAAGATTATAAAACTAAACTCATAAATGAAAAAATTATAACTACTTCAGTAAGGTAATGGTTCCTGCTTTTCTATAGTTATTTTTATTATAATCGCTGTAATTGATCAGGTATAAATAAATGCCTTCTTGAATTTGATTTCCCATGTAGTTTGGCAACCATTTTTCGTTAATATCATTGGATTGGTAGAGTTTTTCACCCCAACGGTTATAAATTTCAATTGAAAACTCATTGATAGCAATACCCTTTACTCCAAAACCATCGTTTAAGTTATCATTATTTGGTGTGAAAGCATTGGGAACATATACCGTAGGTAAAAAGTAAAAACACACTTCATTACTCCATGATTCAGTTTGTTCACCACCGTCTTCTTGTGCATTTACACGAAAACATTTTTTATATTGTTTTGGATCATGCATTGATACAATTGTTGTGTTACTATTAACATTAATTTGAGATAAAGTCAATGGGTTGATATTATCCTCTAAAAATAAATCATAGGCAGAAATACCAACATTCCAACCTAAATAATCAGTAAAGATTAGATTAGAGTTTAAATCTTCATCCTGAATACCAGTCAATAAAATACTTCTATGAACATCCGAAAAGATGGATGTCCCGCACAAATTTAAAGCAGATACCTGATACTCAAAAGGGGTAATATCTGTATTAATCCCTTCTTCTAAATATTGAAAAGTACTCCCACCTATACTTGCGAGGTTTTGCCATGAAGATGCACCAGGGGTTCTTTTTTTAATATCAAACGAGGAAGCAGAGGAATTATTCAACACTTGCCAATCAATGATCATTCGATCATCGGGATCTCCAACGCTCACAAACCTTAAATCTATTTCTAACTTATCAAAATTCACATCCAAACGTTGAGTATCTCCCAAACATCCTTTATCAGATATTTCAACTACACGTATTTGACCATTGGTTTGTATCAAATCCCAGTCTACAGTAATTATTGGTGTTGAATTGCCTGAAACATTTAACGCACCCAATACCTTCCAATCAAATGTTGAGGTTAAACCTCCAGTAACCGAATACGATTGATTACCTATGTTTTCTGGACAAATAGCGATTGGTCCAGTAATTAAAGATGTATTAGGTTTGGGGTTTATGATTACGGATAGATCAACTTTAGATCCTGTACAACCAAAAACGTTTGTCTCAACAACAGACAGAATTTGATTGCCAGAAACATCCCAAAAGATCTTTATGGTATTAGTACCTTGACCAACAATATTATCCATGCTACCGTTAAGAGTCCAATGATAGGTTGAATTAGGCATACCTAAAATTGAGTATGTAGCGGTATCAGTAAACTGACATAATTCTACAGGTCCAGATATTTGATCTGCAGTAGGTGTTGGATGAATAGTTACCGATAAATCATTGGGCGGACTTGTGCACCAGCGATCATTTACGGGGTCATATGCACGTTGCACTACCCTTATGTTTCCTAAACCAGCAGCCAACCAATCCACTTGAATTTGTGACGAACTATCTCCATTTTGCTGAACCCCGCCAGTAATTGTCCAATCATACACACTTCCTCTAACAGAGTCTACATCATACGACACTAATTTATCAAATTCACAAATTTCATTTGGACCATTAATTCTATCATTCCCTAAGACATAAGACTTAGATACATCGACTACAACTGACGTACTAAGGCAGCCAAATTTATTGATTTCAGCGACGGTAATCTGACCCATACCATCGTCTCCCCAATCAATGGTTATTGTATTAGTATTACCTCCTGAACTTTGGACACCGCCTGTGACATTCCAATTAAAAGTCGAACTACTTGCACCAATAGCTTGATATTGAACACCCGATGAATTTGGGCAAACAATTAAAGGTCCATTTAGGGTAGGACTTGATTCAATCACAAAAACTTCTAATTCTACCGTATCACTAGTACAACCAATGGAATTTGTTTCTGCTACACGAATATTAAATGAGGGCTGATTGAACCCAGATAGTTGTATAGAATTTCTATTCTGTGACCCAATAATAGCATTAACTGTTTCCCAATAATAAGTATTTCCTGGATTGTCTGTGACTGAATAGGTTAGTCCTACATCTTCCTTACATACGGTATCTTTACCCGATATTCCAGATATGATAGGGCTTTCTTTAATATCTACATCCAATTGTATCCAATCTCCAAGGCAACCATTTGCACTTACTTCTCTAACACGTATGTATGGCATCATACCGCCAGACGAATTACCCTTCCAAAAAGCAGTTACTGACTCTGAAGTACTGTCTCCTATGAACTTTCCATCAAAAATGTCCCACTCATAAGAAGAGCTAGCATTACCATCAGTAACGGCATAGATATGTGAGCTAAATTTACATACTGTTGTTGGTCCTGTCATGATTTTAGCTCCCTCAAAAGGTAAGACTTTGATACTTACATCAAGATAGTTGAACTTTGGTGGACAACCATCATCTTCCACAGTAAAATATACATTATAAGGTTGATCCCGATCTGCATCACAATCAGGAGTCCAACAAAATTCATAACTAAAATCCTGTCGATCAAAAAGTGGACCAACAAACGTTGCTTTTGTACCAGGAATAGTCGTAAAAACCTCCCCACGAGCAGATAGTTTGACTTGATCATCATCTGGGTCTTTACCAATTACATCAAAACAGAGCTCCTCTCCCGCTTCAATCTCAAATCGCTGCCCTTTGTTGGATGATATATTAGGAATATTATTAGCAATACAGTTCAGGACAATAATCTGGAGATCCATTCTAATCTTACCGAGTAGATTTCCGTTTCGATATTCTAAAACCTCTACGCCAACCACAAAATTTCCTACTTCATTACTAAAAAGCTCGGTATACCCTGTCTGGTTATCAATAAACGTATAACCATTTGCACCAAAAGGAGACAAGGAGGTATAGCCTGCTTTATATCTCAATAACGGTGTATCCAAAGAAGCGGAGGGTGCTGGACTAGAACTAGCGGCACTTCCACCTTGATATGGACGCATGAAACGATAGACCAAACTATCTCCATCACGATCAACTGCATCAAATAAAAATGAATTGGTATCGTTGACACACATATATGGACTAGGTACACCATAAAATGCAGGTGAACTATTTCTTAATGCTGTGGCTGGTATAAAACAATAATAAGTTTGTCCTTGTGATGGCATTGCACCATCTTGTATAATATTGTTTTGGACATTTCGACAACACCTCGTATACGTAATATGATAGCCTTCTGAATAGGGTTTTAATGATACTATTCCTTCATACAACCCGTATTCAATACATACATTTTTTCGATAAAAATCACAATCAATTGACCCTGGTGGCTGGACTCTTTGTTTAGTGACTAAATTAAAAACAGGCTGTTGATTTAGGCTTTTATTGATATCATTTAAATAAACACCTAGGGTTATTCTGTCATCCAATTGAACATCACCGGAACAATCTCGATACACATGAAATGTAATTTTGTAGCGGTAATCCCCAGTGGTTCCATCGATATTCAAAAACTCATAATTCATATACCCTCCCAAAAGGTGAGTTGCATGACTTGTTAAGCCGCTAAAAAGCAACAAAAAAAGAACAACTATTTTGAGTGAAGACTTAAACCACACGATACTTTACAAAAATAGGAATCTAATGTATAGAAACGTCAATTGGATGGCATTAGTTGCCTAGATAACTATTATTTTGACAATGCAGTTACGAAACCACCTAAATCAGCATAAGTGTAATGCTGATTGTTGAACTCAAACTGATCATTTAAAACCCGTACCTTCAAGATGTCTAATTGATCTGCTAAAGCCATATCTCCAGGAGAATCTCCAACCATAATTGATTTTGAAAAATCGATATCAGGATAATATTCTTTAGCTTTTAATAACATTCCCGTATTTGGTTTTCTCCAAGCATGCTTAACCGTACTCAAATAAGGTGCATATAATACCAAATCAAAGTAAGAAAACCCCTTAGACTTAATCGTATCATACATCTTAAGGTGTACATTTTCTAAATCTTGGCTCGTCATGACATGCTTGCCAACCCCTTGCTGATTTGTAACCAATACTACACGTTTAAAAATTGTCTTCAAATGATGCAAGGCATCTAAAGCACCCTCGCAAAAAATAAATTCACTTGGATCTTTGGCGTAGTCATCTATGATGGGCTGATTGATTACCCCATCTCGATCAACAAACAGCGTATAAAACTGGCAATCTTCTACGCTAGGCAAAAATGTGTTGTGCTCGCTCATAATCTTCTGGTATACCTATATCAATAAAAAGGCCATCTGAAATATATCCTCCAAGGTGCTTTTTGTCCACACTAACTTCTAGAAAATCTTTTTCAAATGAATATTTTTCAGTTTTTGGAAGTAACTCACTAATATCTTTACTCACCCAATAACAACCACCATTAATAAGGCCAGTAGGCATATTTTTTTGCTTTTCTTGAAATTTAACAAGGATATTTTTTTCCATCAAGACAGTACCATACCGATCTGGTGATGGCATCTGCTTTAAAGCAAGCGTAATAGGTCTATTAGAATATTTATGTGTTTGCCAAAATTCTTCATAATTTACATCAAAAAAAGTATCTCCATTCAAAATAAGAGCAGAATCTTGAGTCACATGTTTAATCGCTAAACCAATTCCCCCACCTGTACCGAGCGGTTCTTCTTCAATTGAATATACAATGGGGGTGTGCTTAAATTCGTCACCATAGTACTCAATTACTTTGTTCGACTTATGACCAACTGCAAGAATAATACTGTGTATGTGTTCTATAGGTAAAGCATTTAAAATATGATCTAAAAAAGGTTTTCCAGCAACAGGTGCCATAGGTTTTGGTACATCATTCACTACAGATGCTAATCGAGTACCGAGTCCTCCAGCTAATATGATTACATCAAATTTCATGATGGCAGTGTGTAGGTGTACAGACCGGTTTTTGTAAAACTATAATTTTGAGGTGTTACCCCAAATTTTTCCAAACTTCTAATTAAACCCATCCTTGAAACACCTGGACAATAAAAGAAAAAGAATCCTCCCCCTCCTGCTCCACTGATTTTTCCACCTGTAGCTCCATTTTGAATAGCTGTTTGATAAATTGCGTCAATTTCAGGATTACTAATTCCAGATGCCATCATTTTCTTTGATTCCCACCCATAGTGCATTACCTCACCAATTTCATCCATTTTACCAGTTAAAACTACTTCTTTCATCTTCAAACTTTGAGTCTTTAATCGATGAGTAGCTTCCAAGGCATTTTCATTGTTCTTTTTGATGTTTGCTGTTTGTTGGTCAATAATCCCCGCTGATTCTCTATTTGTTCCCATATAAAACAGGACTAAATTATTCTCTAGCTCTGCTGCATATTTTTGTTTTATCCGAAGTGGATTTACAATTACTTTATCATTATCATAAAACTCCATGAAGTTAAAACCACCAAAAGTAGCTGCATATTGATCTTGCCTTCCCCCATTGAGCCCTAAATCTATTCGCTCTATCTCATATGCCAAATGAGCAACATCATATTCACCTAATGGGATGTTACACCATTCAGCAAATGCTCCAATAATACTAACAACTAAAGTACTGCTACTTCCCAGCCCTGATCCAGGAGGGGCATCTACGCTAGTATACATTTCAAAGGATAATGGTTTTTTGACAAAATCTTTTATTATTCGGTTATATACTCCCTTTAATAAGGCAAGCTTTCCTGTTGGTTCGATATAATCTGTTGCATCAAAACTTTCATGCACATTCATGTCTTGAGCCTCTAAATGAATTTTTCCATCATCCTTAGGAATAATAGTTGTATAGGCAAACATGTTTATAGTGGCATTCAATATAGAACCTCCATGCAAATCTGCATATGGACTAACATCTGTACCTCCACCGGCTAAACCCAAACGAAGTGGGGCTTTGCTTCTAATTATCATTGATGCAAATTTAATCAAGAAAAAAGAAGGTTACCCCTCCCCACATGCTCCTAATTTATTATCTTTTTTATCCACTTACTTTTATCTTAATGATATCTTGTATTTTGGTTGTGAAATAAGGAGACAACTTTTCTTGTTTCATCTTCCATTTTCTATCTAGAGATTGTCCCGCAAACATGACCTTAGTTGACCCGATAGACTGGTTTAAACGATCCATAGTATGCATCAAGATTTGATGTTTGGGATTGGGTGATTCAAAAAGCGATAATTGGGTACTATTATCTGAACTTATTCCCATTAAAATAACCCCAGCTTTTTTATACTGATAGCCTGGCTTAAAGATCTTTTTTAGACCTATTTGAGCACATCGATTTAACTCAATATATGAACTTGTGGGATAATCTGTTTTAACAACAATACTTCGAGTGTATTGAGGTTGATCTTTTCTAAAATAATTTGTTCTTACAAAGACCATCACAAGATTGCTATGACTGTTTTGTTTTCGTAATTTCTCCGAACTCGAAGCAGTAAAAGCAGACACTCTTTCTGATACATCTTCGTATTCAATATACATTTTTTCAAAAGATCGGGTGGTGGCTATTGCTTTTTTGTTCTGTATTTTCTCTAAATCTAGCATCGGCAAACCTTCCAGCTCATGTTTGATTCTTAAACCAACAACACTCATCTCTTTTTTCACCCAATCATTGGATAATCTCGAAAACTGATATGCATTGTTCACTCCTATATTTTTAAGTTTATGAGCATATCTTGCTCCTATCCCCCAAACATCACCGATATCAGTCCATTGCAATGCTTTTATACGTTTTTGTTCAGTATCTATTACATGAGAACTGTTTGTCTGAACTGGGTATTTCTTAGCTATTTTATTGGCCACTTTTGCCAATGTTTTAGTGGTTGCTATACCAACACTGATAGGAATACCTGTACCTTTTGTCACAACCTTCTGTATCCTTTCACCATATTCTTTTAAATCGTAAAAATCAAAGCCATCAAATCTTAAAAAGGCTTCATCAATGCTATAGACTTCTATTGATGGAGTAAAGGTAGAAAGTATGTTCATCACCCTAGAACTCATATCTCCGTAAAGAGCAAAGTTGGAAGAGTAGATATGTACATGATTCTCACGAAATAATTTCTCGCACTCAAATGCAGGAGCTCCCATTTGAATTCCTAAAGCTTTAGCTTCGTTGCTTCTAGCTATCACACAGCCATCATTATTAGAAAGTATAACTACTGGCTTACCTACCAAATGTGGCTCAAAAACCCGCTGACAAGAGGCATAAAAATTATTACAATCTACCAGACCAAACATTAAAATTTCTTAATAGAAGCCACAACGATCCCCCATATCATTAACTCATTATCAGCGGTAACTTTAATGGGGTCGTAAGCCTCATTCTCAGCAATCAACCAAACGGCATCATGCTCTATTTTTATTCTTTTTACTGTAAAATCACCATCTACCTGACAAATCGCAATCTTATTATCTTGAGGTGCTATGCTTTTATCTATGATCAGAAGATCTCCGTCGAATATGCCCACATTTTTCATGGAATGTCCTTTCACTTTAGCAAAGAATGTACTGTCTCTATTTTTGATATACTCCTTATTAATATCAATGCTGAGTTCTATAAAATCATCGGCAGGCGAAGGAAAACCAGCTCGTATACCTACATCATAAAAAGGAAATTCCACCCTTTTAGTGAAACTTGGAATAAAAAAATCAAGTGTGTTTGTTAACGGCTTAGGTTGCATAAAGTGCCTTCTCAGATATTATAATTATCAAGTTACGTTTTAACAATATAAAAAAGACAACTGAATGACATCATATTTTTTACAAAAAAAAGAGGGTGCAGAAAACTGCACCCTCTTCATATTTTAAATTGAAACTAACTATGCTTCTTTGGAAGAAGAAGTAGCAATTGAGTAAACTACTAAACCAAATCCAATTTTGTTGATAGCATCCGCAATGTTGTAGAATAAGTCTACGTTTGTTGAATCCCATCCTAAAGAGGTATTCAACCAACCACCTGGCATACACATGTAACCAATTGGATAGATAGCCCAACCAACTAATACAAACCATGCTAAAGTTCTAACACCTGTTTTAACAGCTTCGTTTCCACTACTTGCAGCTAAATTAGCTACTTCACCATACCATGCAGTATAAAGAATATAAGCATAACCTACTGTAGAAATAACACCCCACTTAACAGAGTGTGCAGTGCTGCCACCTTCAGGGTTGAAAGCCTCACCAATGTAACCAGCAACTAGCATCAATACAGAAGCACCAATTAGCTTCCATAAAAGACTAGATTTTGCACCAGCAGCTTTAGTAAGTAAATAAAACTCAACACACATCAAAGGAACTGTTAAAGTCCAGTCAATGTAACGAAGAGCAGTTGGGTTTTCACCCGTTGCCATGTAATAATCTCTCATGTAATAGTAATGAACAGCGGCAATACCGGTGATCAAACCTGAAACAAGTAAAGATAATTTCCATTTTCCGTCAACGCTTCCTCTTTCAAAGAAGAAAAAAACAGATGCCGCGAGCATCGCCATGTAACCTGTAAAAAAAGTAAATGCGATCGGGTCATCCTTTGGGATTGTAAGTAAATCTAAAAACATAATTTTAATATAATTTATTTGTTAAACGTTGTCAAGGTAACATTTTTATTAAATAATTTGTTCATTGACATATTATTAGTTGTCAACACTTAAGTGATTGATACACTAACATTTAGATAAAAAGAATACAAAAAACGTTAGATTTAAAAGCGTGTAATAATTAACAAAATAAACACATAAATTACTGATTAATAAGTAATTACAATTATTGTTTACTCTTTTATTGAAATAGTAAAACACAAGTGAAATATTTAGAGAAATTTGAATTAAAAAAAGTAGATATAATTACAAAAAAATTAAAATTTAATTTTGGACATAAGGCATTTTAATGCTAAATATCGTAAATTGGCAACCAAGATTGAAACAAGAAAAACAACTTATTGATTACTTATTTGTAGGTTTAGGTGCCTCAAATTGCCTGCTAATTTTAGAATTAGAAAAGAGAAGATTATTAGACGAAAAAATAATAATCGTACTTGAACCTCACCAAAAAAATAAAAAAGATAAAACCTACTGTTTTTGGTCTACATCTATTAGCGTAGAAAAAATCATTCCATTGGATTTCATTGATAAAGAATGGGATGAAGTAATTCTCAATGGGAAAGTTCAAAGTCTGAATCCACTCAAGTATTACCATGTTTCAAGCTTAACATTATATGAAAAAGCTCTAAAAATAATTAAAAATCACGATGTTAAAATATTAAAATATGCATTAGAACAAGTTCAGTCATCCAACCGAATCATATTAGATAACATAGTATATGAACCAAGGTTTTCATTTGATTCTCGCCCGCCAGTGATAGAAAAACTTCAAAAAAACCAGTTTTATATAAATCAGAGTTTTGTTGGGTGGCAAATTCAAACAAACGAAAAAGTATTTGATCCTCAATCATTTACCATGATGGACTTTAATATTCCCCAGGATAACTCAACCCAATTCGTATATGTTCTTCCATTTGATTCAAAGCATGCATTGATAGAAGTGACACGATTTGGAGAAAAAGTAATGAGTTTGAGTGAAGGAGAAAATCTTTTAAAAGATTATTTAAAAGATTATAAAGACTACCAAGTTTTAGATATTGAAAAAGGCTGTATCCCGATGACCAATGCTGATATCCCGTCAGAAAGTCACTCGAATGTTCGCAATATGGGTTCTCGAGCTGGACACGTTAAGCCCAGTACAGGTTACGCATTCAAATCAATGTCGATGGATGCAGCTACCATCGCCAACCAAATAGCCTCAGGAAATAAGACTGTAAAAAGTTCACATGTGCAAATAAGAAATAATCGCTTTGCATTTTATGATAGTTTACTTTTAAGAATTCTAACAGAAAAACCATATCTAGGTAAACCAATTTTTAAACGTTTATTCGGAAGAATTGAGGCGTCTGAGATTTTATATTTTTTAGATGAAGAATCAAAATTAATCAATGAATTAAAGATATTTTACTCCCTTCAATGGAAACCATTTATTGTTGCAGCTTTCAAAGAATTATGGGGTATAAATAATCATGCACTTAAATCATTTATACCTCTAGTATTGTCAATATTTTTCTTGGTATTTCAATCTTTAAATATGACCTATTTGACTGATGGTCTTTTATTAACTGGATTACTTCTAATTGGCATACCTCATGGTGCAATTGATCACCTTCTGGAAACGAATCATTTTAATCAGTCTGTATCTTTAAAATTTATTGCTTTATACTTGGCTCAAGGAGCAATTATTGTTTTTCTATGGTATCTCACGCCCCTCATAGCTTTACTAATTTTTATTGGGTATTCTATTTTTCATTTTGCACAAGCTGATTTTACAGAATGGAAACTAAATTCAAAAACATCGTGGATTTGGGGAATCTTATTTTTCTGCGGCATACTTTTAAGCCACCCAATTGAGCTTAATGAAATAATAAACCAATTATCAATATCTGAGTTGCCTAAAATTTCTGGAAATATCTTCTCTAGCTTATGGCAAGATATTGCTTTTGGATGCTTAAGCCTTGGAATAATCATGGGTTTTATTCAAAGATCTACTGCTATGATTGTAACTAGCTTATTTTTACTTTTAACGACTCAACTTACCTTAATTCATGCATTTGGCACGTACTTCATATACAATCATAGCTTATTGGGCTGGAATCATTTAAAGAGTCATTTTCAAGTAAATTCTATTCAATTATGGAGAAAGGCCTCATTATTTAGTTTTGGAGCTTATACTCTCTTTCTATTCCTTTATTGGTTGATAGGAAACGATTTCGGAAACTATGTTGGAACATTCTTTGTGTTCTTATCTGCGATAAGTTTCCCTCACGTTTTAAGAATGAATAACTTTTATAATTACTTCAAGAATTAATACCCTATAAAAAAAGGTCATCACATGAAGTGACAACCTTTGAATATTTTCAGGATGGGATGAATTATCTACGACCTGTAGAATCTCGGTCATTTCCTTTTCCATCTCCTCTGTCTTTGTCTCCCTCATCCTTATCTCCTCTGTCTTTGTCTCCCTTATCCTTATCTCCTCTGTCTTTGTCTCCCTTATCTCCTCTGTCTTTGTCTCCCTCATCCTTATCTCCTCTGTC
>Ga0206682_10002009_pt1 | contig 19111 bp, 4 predicted proteins | sample M240m12015metaG_FD_155444 | JGI IMG/M metagenome (GOLD analysis project Ga0206682, IMG submission 155444) | Ammonia-oxidizing marine archaeal communities from Monterey Bay, California, United States - M2 40m 12015 | ecosystem: Environmental > Aquatic > Marine > Intertidal zone | place: USA...
TCTGTGTGCGTACCGCTCGCCGAGAGTGTCATCTACGCGATTGTAGTGCTTCCAGTGGCCGCGAAATGGTATGTTATTTTACAGTTGTGGTCATTCATGGGTGTCGCGCTCATGAGATTAGTCGTCGTCGTTATCACCGGCGCGTGAGAAAAAAAAATATAAAAGGACTTGCAATGGTCATCAAACCATGGCCCTCGCGCTGCGTAAACACATACTGACACAATCCCCAAAACGCATTACTCCGCCCGAAATCGGGGTTCGCGAACGCTTGTATCACAGTCGCGTAGGCATCTTGATGTACGAACTGACCGATGAACTGAATAAATATAGAATATGTGGAACGTATTCGAAACGCGGCGAAAGGCGGGTATAAATCCAATGTAACACAAGACAAATGCGCTTGGAGATTTGGTTATCTTTTTCGTTTCGTATTATCTCGCTCGCACTGACAGTCACGTCGTTTATCGTGTCGACAGAAGCGGGTGCCAAAGACGGCCTGTTGGTCAACCTGTGCGAGACGCATTTGTTTCACCATGGCAGTTGCGAATTGGATCCACTATTGTTTGCCATGGTGTTTCAAGTGGTCGCCGAAATCTTGTACTGGGCACCGTGGTCCGTCGGTCACATCCTCGGTTATGTTCTGTCGGTGCTGGCGTTGCCCGCCATTCTGGCGACGTTGACCATGTCGTACGAATCGCTCGTGGCCATGCCTAATACGACAATCCCGGTGATAATGGAATCCTTTGATAAGCCCTCCGAATGGGAACCCCAGTTGGTCGTCTGGCTGCAACTTTTTTCGTTTTCCTTTTACAGCAGCAACCTGCCGCGGGTGGAGACCAGCAGTGGTAGAACGTACTCGCCAGGCACAGCGACACGGACAACCACACGAAGAACTTCCAGACAAAACCTCTTGTATTGACCGCCGAAGGAATGTACCGTCGAGGGTTTGGCTCGCCGAACATCAGTTCACGTGTCCAGGCGTTCATAAACGTATTGTTGGGGTCGAGACGACGACGATACTCGCGAAACACTTCGGGTATTGACGGCGTCGTGGGCGAAGCCCAGTACTTGCCCCAATGCGGCCGGCCGCCGTACTCCAAGATGATTGCCTCGACCTGTCTGAAAAAACGATTCATATGTGCGTCGAACGCCATGCGCTCCAGCTCCAAATACGATACGTCGATAATACACGATTCCACCGGTGCGAATGCAAGGACGTCGTCAGACCCGTGCAAACGACGCACGTGAAAACTGAAAAAGGCGTCCAAATCGCGTATGCGCCGCATCGCCTCTTTACAATCGTCGTACGGCACGCTGTACGCACCATCGACATATCCGAATCCGGGCATGATTTCCCACGCGTCCAAAAGATGTTGACGCTTTTGCATTTCTGTAAACGCGAGAAAATATAGATTGAAATTGGATAAAAAGGTAGACATGAGTATCATCAACGGCATCCCCAAGTTGTCCCAACCAAACGCCAGCAACGTATGTTCAGCCGTCGTCGCGAACACAGACGTGTTTTGTGGACTTCCAAACGTCGACAAAATAACTTCGTCCCGATGCGCGCCCCAGATGCTTTCCAAATCCCCACCCATTAAACTATCGTTGCGCAACGCGTCAATCGCATCGTCAATGTGCAGACGGCGCGTCTGCTTAAGCACACTGACCATTGGCCATGTCTTAAGCGTCACGTTGACCATGATACCCAACATCCCCATGGAATGTTTCCACAGACGCAAGTCTTGTCCCTCGATGTGTGCGATGGTACCATTCGCCAACACGGCGTGCATGTCGACCACGTGTTCCGCGAAAGCGTCAAACTGTGCTCCGTGCAACGATGTCATCAACGAACCCGCCAACGTCTGATAACGAATGCCGCCAAACCCATACAACGCCTTGTGGTCCATCTCCAAGCGTTTCTCGACCTGGTCGACCGTACACCCCGCAGACGCCTGTACGGTCGTCGAGTCGACACGAATGTCGCACCAATCCAGTTTCATGACGGTTTCATCACTGCAAATCAACGCCGACCACGTATGGCCACCGCCGACCACGCGCACGTGCTTGGACGCCAAGACGTGTTCGACGACTTGCTCCGCGTTTTGTGGGAGTGTCATGACCTGGGGGCGGCACGCGCTCGTATCACCCCAGTTACGCACCGTGTCCCCTTCAAACGAATCGCGATCACGGCTTTTGATCAACATGGGCGGGCCATTAAAATGGGGCGAATGAAAGTACCACAACAATTGTGCGGTCGTCCACGTCACGGCGACAGGAACCCATAACCAACGACGCGCAAAACAAGCCGACGTTATGGCGACAAACACTACCGTAGACACCGCATAGATCGATAGGGCCAGGGCCAACATTTGACTCGAGGTTGTTCATATATATAGTACAGAACTTTTGACCCTCGACTGAAAAAAAAATCTGGCGAGGGCTGAACTTTTCTATCGGCGAAAGAAAATATTTCTATTCGCGAAAGAACTTTTGACCCCTCGGCTGAAAAAAAAAATCTGTCGAGGGCTGAACTTTTCTATCGGCGAAAGAGATTTTTTCTATTCGCGAAAGAACTTTGACACTTTTGCTGGAAAAAAAAATCTGTCGAGGGCTGAACTTTTCTATCGGCGAAAGAAAATATTTCTATTCGCGAAAGAACTTTTGACACTTTTGCTGGAAAAAAAAATCTGTCCATATGCGTCGCACAAAGTAGGAGGCACACGTCCATACAAAAACATGCGACTCAACTGCGAATTTGGAAATTGTCCCTGTCAACACTACAGCGGGCGTAACGACCGCTGCTCGCAATGTGGCCACGGTGCATGCTGGCATGCCAACGACCATGGCCAGTTCGAGTCGCAGCGCCTTCCCGCGGAAACGCCACAATACATGTTTGTGTACGTGGCACAGCTTCCGACCGTGCCACCACTGCCCGAAGCGTCGCCGCGGTATTGTCCGGAGGTCATCGGCCTTCCAGTGTAACATAACATAATCGAAACATATTATTCCACGTTTATGAAAAGCGTCTATAAGAGCAGTAAATTATTTTAACATTATGCGAGAACTATCTGTGAATAGTTTTTTATTTCTATTTTTCGCGGGTGTCGTGGTATTGATATCGTACTCGACAGAATACATCGTCGAGTACGTCAATGATATTCTCGTACCATGTCAGCACGATTCCGTGCTTGTCGATGGTAAATGTGCCTGCGACAATACGAATGGTGTGTTTGGTGGCCAATACTGCGAGACGTGCATGTGTGGCCACTCGGGTATTTGCACTGTGACGCCTAAAAACCGCTCGTCGACGTCGCGATGGGCCTGCCGGTGTCCATCGTCTCAAAAGTGGGTGGGCACGACGTGCGACAATTGCTACGCGACGGAACATACAGCGGAAAATTGCCGCGGCGACTGCGTGTCGTCGCGCGCGCCGCCATCCTACTACCATTCGGGTCCTCAGTGCAACACAGTGTGCATGCCCGATTCGAACAGCATGAATCTGCGCTGTCTTGAAGTCATCGCCGGCGGCGGCGTGTGCAATGCCTGCAATGGCCACGGAACATGCACGGGCACTGGGAGTTGTGAATGTGATACGGGTTGGTTCACGTCTCGTGACGGTGAACAGTGCTCTAAAAGCTGTGCAGACGCCGATATTCCTTGTGAGCACGGTACCTGCGTCGCGGTCGGTGGCGACCTGCAGTGTGTGTGCGACTCTGGGTGGTTTGGCCCGCTCTGTGACCAAACGTGTAGTGCAAACGTGACTGCAGACAGTATACCGTGCTCTGGCCACGGTGTCTGCGGCTACAACGCACAAAATAATATTCAATGTACGTGCGACAAACGGCACATTGGGGAGTACTGTGAGTACGAGTGTCCAAGTTCCACAGAGGAGGCGTGTTCCGGACATGGTGTTTGTGCCTTGGATAACCAAACGGCGACGTGCACCTGTAGCGCGGGTTGGGCGTCCGACGACTGCTCATGTTCGCCGACAGCGACGTGTTCTGGACATGGTACGTGCTTCCCCGATGGAGCGTGCGACTGTTTTGACATGACGGAGCCGACCGATGCCCACTGGACCGGAAAATCTTGCGAAAAATGTCAGGATAACTGGCATGGGAGCAACTGCCAGCTGTACTGCGACGATGCTGCCAACTATACGTCAAATGGTTCTACAAACGGGCGTCGCATCGGCTGTAACAATCACGGGAGCTGCAATGTCATTGAAAAGAACATGGTGGAGCAAGTGATTTGTGTGTGTGACAATACGGACCCGGACACGTTTTGTGCGACGTGCATGCCGAAATATTACCCGGATATCCGCCTTGGAAATATGTCGGTGAATCCTTGTTCAGTAGAGTGTGACACGGCAACGTGTTCGTACTATGGCAAGTGCAATGCAAATTACAATGGTTCTAACCAGTTGTGCATATGTGACCCCGTCGTAAAGAACGGCCACGAGTTGCATACCCTGGACGCCGATAAATTCTGCTCAACGTGTCGAAACAATTGGTATCCAACAACGATGGGGTCGGAGGACCGCTGCAGCTACTACTGTGCGTCGAACGGCACTATCACCACTGAGAATGGCGTGGACGTCATCAAATTCGGCGACGCGGACTTTACGTTGCAGGGCGACGCCGACGCGCAAGAGGTGTGCGTGGCCAACAGCGAGGGATATGGTGCGGACCTAGAATTCTCCCCAGACCCCGATTGTCGCGTGTGTTCGGGCGGTGGGAAATGTCAATCGTCGGGCCAGTGCTTGTGCGACCCCGGCCATACAGGCACGTACTGTGAAATAGATTGTAACACGGTAATCATCGACGGCGTCGCGACGACATGTTCTGGACATGGACGATGCGTGCGTAACGACTTGGAACTGTGGTTCAACCCCGGGTCGAAAAGCTACCGCTGCGAATGTCAGCCTTATGACCCTTATACCACCGAGACTCGGATGCGCTTGATGAAACGCGGCTTCGAACTGGCGCCTCCGCCGTCGCCCGATTACTACGGCGAATATTGCGGCTTTCATTGCCCACGGTACAACGAAGAAATATGTGCCGGCCGCGGAACATGCACAACAGCCGTGGCGTATGACACGTATGGTCAAGTACAATGGTGTCGTAACGATACCCAGTGTCAACAAAATACCATCGAAGGTGAAGTGCGCTTTTGTGCGCGTACAACGACACCGTGGGATTCAATAGACGTCGACAGCCAGGGTGTCGTTTCTGATGTTGGGTTTTTCGGCAGTGCGGGCGCTGGATACACCGCATGTGCCACCGACCAGAGTTGTTATGAGTCGATTCTTGACATCGAGTGGGACCGTTTTTGTGTCAACATGCTTGACGGGTGGTATCCGTCAAGCATGAATACGCCCACTTGCGCATATAAAAGTCCGGCGTGCCAGGCCGCCGTCGAGTCTTTCTTTGTCGACCCGTATGCGGGCAACAACACTTGGTGCAAGCAAGTCGAACAAGAACTGACGCCGTCAATGGATGTTTGCCACGCCGACGCCCATAAAAACGCAACCGTATACGGCGAACAATCGCAGCCTCTTTGCTACGGATACACGCTAGATTTTACATGCGGTGCCCAAGATTCGTGCATCTACGACCAAAGCTACAGTTACATTGATGAAATTGACAAGCAGTGTGCATCGGCATCCGACGAAGACTGCACGGGGGCGTGTGGATTTAATAATAACAATACGTGTGTGGTCAAGACGTATTGCCGTGCGAAGCACTGTAGAGACATCATCGATGAGAACGCATTGGAAAATATATGTCTAGATTTGGACACGCCAAAGAATTGCAGCGGGTCCCCCGAAGACTGGACCCGTACCTGTGCCCAAATCACCGAGGAACTTCAAAATCACCGCTTCGGACGCAAAGGCTACAACACAACGTCGGACGTATTCTTTTCGTGCGCCATGTACCGCCAACGAGACTATCCTCTGCGCATCGAGGCCTCCATACCCGGAAACATCGACATCACGGGTGTCGTGACGCTTGCGGACAATAAAGACGTGCACGTATCTGCGCTGCGTCGCGCCTTTATCGATTCGCGCCCGGCCCTAGACGCATCTGAGTGTCGAAATGACCTAGATGCACTCACGCTCGATGGTTTCTGCGACCAGCATTTGAGCTACATGGTTCCAAACGCCCAACCTACTGCCAATACACCCTACATGGTGTACTGCAACGGCCATGTCGACTCACTGTGGTCCAAGTCTATTTTCGCTGTGAAGCGGCTACAGGCACTGCAGTTCAACGACTGTGATATTGTAAATCGCACGCAGTCGGCCAACTACCCACCGTGGACCCTCGACTGTCTCAACCGCGGCCCCGAGACGTCGGCATCTTTTGATTTGTCCCTGTACCCCGTAGACACGTGGACATCCTGTACGTTTAAAGCTGACGAAAAACTTCTCGAGTGGTCCGGCGGCGCCGCTGCGGAGCAATGTGAAGCCGGCATGCAGGCTCCGTGGGTTGAAAGGGCCCAATCGGCCCCGACACTGTGCGACCTCGGCGCTTGCCATCCAAACGACGCGTGCTATTTGTGCGATGACCCCAGTGTGACGTGCGAGTCCTCCGCAGACGTGTTTTGCGTGTCCGAATTCGGAACAAGCTGCGAATCCAACCGTTGCCAACTCGGCGGTACGTGTTCTCAAGGCAGTATGCGACTTTCCCCGTCGTACATGTGCACGTTTTCCGACCTACCGGCCGCGTCGGTGACAAGTCAGGCCGATGCGTGCCACACATTGACGAATACATATAATTGGTACGACGAATGCGCCAACCTCCCAGACGGGCAGGACTTGGCGACGCATGGTGGACCGGGGCTCAAAGCGTCGTGGACAACCACGGGATACGTGCGCGCAGAAGACGAAAATACCGTCGTGTTATCGCATCCTTCTAGTGCGAAGAACATCGGCCAGGTACACGCGATTTGGTTGCGTCAACGCGACTCGGCTGTCGAAGCTACCTGTGACGGCCGTCAAGTGCGCATTTACGGACAGGGCATCGCGGTCGTGGATGAGAAAACAATACAGCTATCCGAAGCCAATCGTACGGTTGGCCCGGATATGCACGTGTCAATGACCGACAGCTATGTGTATCTTTACGCACCAAAATGCACGTGGACCTTGGCGACCATCTACGGTTCGACCACGCTGATTACACTGCAGCTCGATGGCGAATCGGCCTTTATCGCGTTCAACGAAACGTCAGTCGATGGGCGCCGTGTCGACAACGGCGTCACATTCGACGGCGACGAGATGCAAATCGTGCGTGGTTCTTCCGCCTTGCAAAACCCTGACAGTTGTACGGTGGATGCGAGTGGCAAAACAAATTGCGCGGGCGCTAAACCCGCATTTGTTGGTGCATATTGGGACTTGGCGTTTCAAGATAACGTGCGCGTGTCTGGATGGGTGCGCAGTTTCGACATGGAACAAAAAGTCGCCAATGTTGACGTGGTAGACTCTGAACAATCGCCAGTGGTGTCCATGTACGTATACCAACACGTCGTCTGGTTGAATGGGCAAAATACCGGATGTACAGTGAATCAGCAGGGGCGTTGGTGGTACTGGAGTCTCGACGTGAAAAGTGCGAGCGCGCAAACATGGGGCGTAGATTTACACATTGACGGCTGCGACCTTTACAATACAACAGTATCGAAAACGCCATCGACGTTGGAACGGCGCCATGTTGGCCGTATCGCCCCGTCTTTCCACAACATGCCGTCTACACGGCACGGTTGTCGCAGTGCCTGTCAGGGTCACGCGGATTGCGTGCAGTGGTCTCATACCCCTGCCGACAAGCACTGCTACTTGTACAGCCGCCGTTGTCACGAGGACGAAAACTGTGTGGATGGCACGCACACATTGCACGCCTTTCACCCTCACGTGCTGGCGGCCGTCAATGTCTACAATACAGCGCTCAATAGCAAAACATCGTGGACGTTACTGCGCGTCGACCCGCTTCTGTCTGTGCCCAACGACATCGCTTCGGCCTGTGCAATACCCACAGAAGACTTGGCGGAAAAGTGGTCGGTGGCCTTTTCGGAGGCGTACGCGCCATTCTCGCCGGACGCGACACGCATTTGCCGCGGCTTTCGCACGCGGTGGTCGACAAGCCCGACCACTGAAGATTTGAAATTTTGTGCCGGCTACCAACAATATCGCGCGCCGGCGTCTCGCCCAGCATCGTGTGACGATTCGACATGGACGCAGTATCAATCCATGAACTGGACTGCATACTGTGGCTATCGCCAGTCCTTTGACGTCAAGGGTGACCACGTGCCCTTTATGGGCGGCCCCATGTGCCCCGGGGGGACGTGCAGTGGTCCGAGTGCATCTGTGAACATGAGCACGATGTGTCAGGTGTACGACACCATACGCGACACTACACAATGTGTATCAAACGACTGGTATGCGTCTTGCTTGGGACGCACGGGAATGTATCGCGACTATTGCAGCGACACCTGCGTAGAGCACATTACAGACATGTTTGCGTCTCAGGGGTTGTGTGAAAAGAGACGCGAATTGATGGATATGACAGTCTTCCCCAATAAGACGGAGACGGGCGTCGGGAAGAGCTGTACGCAATGCGACCTGGGAAATACGGTGTTGACGGACTTTTGCTTGCTTCACGGTGTCTATCATCGCGATAATCACATTCTCATTCCGGAACTTTCTCATTCACCTTGCGACAGCGACTGTGTCGGGTTGTTGGAAGAAGAACTGAGTTTAAATCAGTGGCGCGGATGGTGTCAGAGTCTTGCGAACAAAACATTACCTGGGGTCTGCTCGAAAACCCATTGCGACTGTGACGTTTCTTATTTGGGTGTGGCAGGAACACGGTGCGAACTGTCCTGTCCCGTCGGGCCTGATGACGGACAAGAGCTGGCCTGTTCGGGGCGCAATGGCATCTGTGTGGCCGAAAATCCCGACTTGCTCGTGGAAGACATGCGCCAAAAGACATCCGACTTGCGCGAGTATCGTAATCTGTCGAGTCGCGTCGACCTTTTACCCGTCTGGTTGAAAGGTCCGGACCCAAATATGGACGGCGTGTGCCAGTGTCAACTGGGGTCTGGATTGGCCTGTTCGATACCTTGTGACAAATGCAACAATGGTACGTATGGATACTCTCTGGCTTCGCAGTATGGTATATGCGACTCGTTTAATGGAATTTGCCGAGGACTGGCACCGTTTATGCGATATGATATTCAAAAGGCGGGTGATTTGTCACTGGCCTACAATTCGACATCGTTCAAGGGCACACAATGGGACGCGCAATATTTTCTATACGAGTCGGACGCGTCTTTGTTCCATCTTGCACTTGCGTATCTTCGAGACAAAAAGGGCGAGGGTATCGACGGTGTACCGGTGAATCGCACCATGACGTTCCGCTCGACACAGGAGCTCTACGACACGCTCAACATTTTCCGAGATGTGTGTTATATGCGAGCAAGGGATTACGAAACGCATGGCACATACTTGAATAACAGCAAAAAGGTGACCCTGAATAGTTTGGTCTTTAGCGCCGCGTCTACCAACCAAACACTCTCCAGCTTTCACACGTCACCCATTGGCAGATGCGTGGAGCTACACGTGGAAGACGGGCTGTATCTCTGTTATGCGAACGGCACATGGTCTGCCTATGATAATGACAAAAAGTCCTTGTACATGCGAGTGACCTCGCCCGTACAGTTGCCGGGCGACGGTGTCGCGTTTGCACAGACAACACAATCGGACCTGTACATGTTTGGCGGAAATATCGGCCAAACCACGATAAACGGCGTGTACCGCGTGTCCTACAGACGCGTGCGTTGGTCGCCGGTCGATGTCGTGTATGTGGACGTAGAAAGCGTCTATACCATCGGAACAGCGCCGCCGGCACAAACGGGAGCGTGGATATGGGCCATGCCGAATGCGCTCTACGTGCTTTCGGAAAACAGATGCATGTACAAATTACAATTCCCGACAGCGAGCACGTCGTATCACGAATGGATGCGCGAAAGCTGTCAGAAATTAGACACAGTACAGCATATTCGCCAACAAGGCCGCGATTTATTCGTATACACGGTCGCGCCCAATAAAATACAATTGGCGTGGACGTACGCCAATAAGACGTGGCAGCCAGGTGGCCCGGTGAGGCTCCCCGTGCGCTTCGAACCCGAAATACGCACGCACGACATCAAAGGCGCACAATACGCGTGCGAACTCAACGTTGGCGTGGCTGGAGTGCACATCGGCAATCGCACTCTCGCCACGTTTGAGAACGTGAAACAATTGGAAAACGTAGTGGTCTTTTCCGACGATTTGGTGGACATTGACCCACGGACCGGTGCGGACATTGCCACGCGCGTGCTCAACACGGTCCTGTGGCAGAAAAAAGCCACGGCAACTGTGCCAAGCCAATATGAAACGTACGAGGCTTTGGATTTGGTAAATCGTATCTACATGCATCAAGGCCGCTGGGACATTCCAACTCAATTTGCGTCGCGTGTAGGACTCACCGACACGACACGACGTGTCCCACCCACTGGATACACCTCGCACGATGCCATAATGGACGGCATGGCCAGCGTAAACCCAGACGCATTTTTCAAGGATGTCATCGTGACAACCCCGATGCGTTTGTCGATTTCACGGCCGGAAGGTCCTCAATACCAACGCAAAGTCGCCATTTACGCTACGCGCATCAATCCGTTTGAAAGCTACGTACAAACGCTCGCCTTGGGAACAATAAGTCTCGAATTTGTGCTGACTTGGGACGACAACATTTTTAATTTGCAAATCAAGCGGCCCGACACGGCAGGGTTTATCAATTGGAAATTGACCGATGCACCATACATGACGTTTGCACTTGTGATTCGCCTCGAGGCGTGGAAACTAACGCCCGAGATGTTTACCTCGGGAATGTTGACGTCTTCAAAGTCCGCAGAGCCCGGATGGGCGCGCGTGTTTGACATGTACGTGGCAGAAGTCGAGCTATCTCAGTACAATGTCGTATCGCGCACCTCTGCTTTTCTGGCGTATACGTCGTCTCAGTGTGAAACGACGGCCTCCGGTACCTGTCCTAGCACGTTGCCGTACATCGGATTGCCCTGCTCCGGGCGCGGGCGCTGCAATATTGCCTGTCAATGTGTGTGCGACGCGGCGCCGTCGGTCATCGAGATTGACGCAACGGCGTTGGACAGAAATCAAATCACGTTATCGCCCTACCGTGGCGACGGCTGTGAATACACTTGCCCTGGATATGACGGACATAACATCAGTACAGTTTGCAACAATCGTGGAGAATGCCAGCGCGACGGCCGCTGCATGTGCCGGCCGGGATTTAGAGGCGACGCTTGCCAATTTGTATGTCCCAAAGGTGTAATGGGCCTGGCCTGCTCTGGTAACGGCGCGTGCGGAGAGATTTCCTACGAAGGTTCTACCTACACGACCACCCAAGACGAGTACACTGATAATATTGTGAGGACCAATGCCAAGTCCTTTTCGCACGCGATGCATGCGTATTACGACAGCTGTCTCGATGAGAATTTCTTACCGATCGCTGGCCATTTTGAGAATATCGCATTTCAAAGCCTCATAGACTCGAGTGACGTTTTCAGCGAAGCTACGTCCACGTGCAACGATATAAACCGACTACTTCCATACGAGAATTATGTCGACGGACAGTGTATAGGCCTTGCGGTGAACAACAGTCGTTATGTCCCAATGTTGCTCAAGTCTGTGCAGACAGAGTCGGCGACCTTCGATACAATAGACACCTTTACATGTCGCGTCGAGGACTGTTCCATTCAGAGAGGTGTCGATTTTTCATTCGTGGGTGCCGAGCACTGGCTATCCGGTACAAAATTTGGCTTTGAGCTGGATTATGTTCATGGTTTTGTGAACGGCAGTTTGGACTATATTGTCAATGGCGTTCATGTCAGCTTCGACGTGACGTGGACGCCGACCAGCTGGTCATTGCAGATTGCAGATTTTAATTACGTAAAACCTGGGGAGTGGTCACGGGTGGAGCTGGAAATTTATCACGGGGCGCTGGACGCGAGACTGTTTCCCGTGGTGCAACCGCACTATGCGAATACGACAAATATATTTTGGGCACCCGACTTTATGAAAAATTATCTCAAAATGCCGACCGCGCCAGGGTCTTACTACTATTCGCCAGTGTCAGACGACACTGGTGCGGCCATGAAATTGAAATACCACCGCAACGCCACGCATCAATGCGACCTGGATGACAAATGTTCCGGCATTTTACGATGGAACTCGATGCGCCAAGGTAGCTATTTCCAGCTATTGACGCACGATTTGGCCCACTTTAAGGAGAGTCGCACGCCGATTGACACAGATTTCACGGCGACGTACTCTGATGAATACGGTCCGGGCACGACCTATGCCAAAATGTCCAAGCTATACACGGGGCGAAAAGACACGTCGACGCCGTGTGCCCCCGTCGAAGCTGGCCAAACGGCATATCCAGCGGTCGACTATACTGAAATATACAATACGCCACTAAGTTCTGTAAATCTAGAGGCCGTGCAAGACCCGGTCTTGTTTCGCGAAACGGGCAATGCTGTCATTCCCGTCGGCGACGGTATTTGGACCAATTGTTGGACGAAATATAATGCCGACGCCGATTTTGAGCCCAAGATGGTGGAGGGCGACCCAGCGTGCTGCAAACACAACAGCTGCGCGTGCACGAAAGAGGGAGGGTGCGGTGGCATCGACGCCAACCCAGATATATTGTGCAACAAATTAGGTTGCTACAACAAGGCCCTCCAAAGTCACGCGTACGGATTTGCATGGAGCGAAGACACGAACATTTGTCTCGTGTATACGAACATCACATCGCCAAATAATATACAACTCAATAAATGGACAGATGACGCGGGACGTAACGACCACAATCCATGTGGCAAAGAAACAACGTGGTACCATTTGAACGAATGAACAAATCACATAAGAAACGCACAAGATTTTTAAAATGTATTTACCGTATAAAAGGTTTATCTATAACACAAATGTTCATTTTATATACATTGCTTGTGGGATTTGCATCGGCGATAAAATGCCCGCCGGGGAATTTCGTACAAAACAATACATGTCACCCGTGTATTGGGAATAATTACTCCACGACAATCAATGCCATAGCCTGCACGCCTTGTCCGAACGGAGTAGTCGCCCCCGACAAGGCGTCTTGTGTCCCGTGTTTGCCCGGAACATATTTTGACGGCACAGCCTGCCAAGAGTGCCAGACAAATTATTACCAGTCGTTTCAAGGCAGTACAGGATGCATTGCCTGTAATTACTCAACGTATACACCGCTACCAGGCGCAACGGAGTGCACGCCGTGTCAAAATACACCACCATGCTGTGCTGGATATGTTAAAAATGACGACACCTGTGAAATGTGCCACGCGGGGTTCCATGTCGTGAACGGCGCTTGCAGCGAGTGTCCTGCCGGGTACGTGTCTGAAAATGCCACAAGTGGCCCCTGTACCGAGTGTCCGCCGGGAGAAATCGCAGTGGCAAATCTTTGCATCGGTTGCCTGCCTGGAACTTATTTAAACGTAGATGTATGTTCGAATTGTACCGTGGGAAAGTACCAAGACGAAACTGCAGCGTCAGCGTGCAAACAGTGCCCCACGGGCCAGTATCAAGACAGCCATCGAGGCGACCGCTGTATATTTTGTCCATCGGGTTACTACGAAAACGAATTGGGTAGCACCACCTGCAAGGCCTGTGGTACTGGCCTGTATAGTAATTTTAATGCTACACAATGCACTGGCACTTGTGCACTACCCAGTACAAAAGGTAACACGTCGGCGTGTGTGTTATGCGAAGATGGAAAGTATTACAGCCAAACACAGAGCCATTGTGTAGATTGTCCCATTGGAAAGTTTGGCGTAGCACATCTCATGTTTAGTCGATTTGCGTGCATAGACTGCCCAATCGGATTTGCACAGTCGAATACGGGCCAAGACGAATGCCAACCGTGCGACAACACGTCAGTGGCGCTTTCCAAAGGACTGTCACAGTGCTCGGTATGTCCGGCAGGATACGAAAAGGGCGGCGAGACTTGCCTACCATGCTCTTCGGGAATGTATTCGGACGAAGGCATCTGTATAGATTGTCCAGCGGGTTATGTGCAGCCATCCGCGAATGCGTCGGACTGTCAACAGTGCACAAATGGGACGGTAGCACTCTCACGAGGTTTGTCAGAGTGTCAAATGTGTCCAGCTGGTACCACTCGCACTGATAGTAGTACCTGCGCGTTATGTCCGATTGGCAAGTATGAGCAGTTGGGCACGTGTAAAACATGTTCAAATGGTACGGTGCCCAATCTATGGAACATGTCTGGAAGCACGGCCTGTGTCGTGCCAAGCGCGTCCATTTGTTCACGACGTTATATTTTTAATGCCAGCAGTAACGCCTGTCAATTATGTCCAGACTACAAATTTTCGGACAATAACGTATGCACATATTGTCCCGAGGGCTACGAATTGAACCAGTCGTGCGTGCAATGTAACCCGGGACAATACCGCACCGCACAGAGTGACTCGCAGTGCTTGGACTGTCCAGCGGGATATTACGAAGATGAATCGGGCAGTCATCATTGTAAACCGTGCGGGTTGGGCCGATATCAAGACACCTCTCAACAGACAGACTGCATCACATGTCCCAAGCCAAATGTGACCACCGGTGAGGGCAGTACCACGGTGGCACAGTGCACGCCGTGTCCAACGGGGTTGAACACCATGCAAAATTTCACATGTGGAGCCTGTACACCGGGGGAATACGTCGAAAACCGCATGTGCGTGTCGTGTCCGGCTGGCTACGGCTCGACACAATCCAACCAGGAGCAATGTAGCGAATGTCTTGCGGGAACTTACAGTGGGGGCGCCTCCGCGTGTCTGGAATGCGCTGGCAAAGATTACCAGAACGAACGCGGTCAGGCAGCGTGTAAAACGTGCCACGTACAAAAAATATCGCCCACGACGTGTGAAGCGTGTCCGGCGGGCAGTTTTCTTACCGGCAACGCATGTGAAGCGTGTCCGGCCGGGTACTGGTCTAGTAGTCAGCAGACGAGTTGTACGGAATGTGCGCACGGTCTGTACCAAGACCAGCCCGGTCAGACACGGTGTAAAAACTGCGCGGCGGGCTCTTTTCAGGACAGGAATGGCCAAAATGGCTGTGAATCGTGCAGTCGTGGTACATTCCAAGTCAACGCGGGTCAAAAAGTGTGCGTCGACTGTCCCATGGGACGTTACCAGCCTTTTCCTGGGAAGAGTACATGTGAAGTCTGTCCGAGTGGCCGGAGTTCGACCGTCGCGGGACTAAAGTCGGCGTCGGGCTGCACGGATTGTCCCATTGGGACATACTCGCTCGACGGCCATTGTGTCGACTGTCATGAGAGCACGTATCAAGACGAAGCCGGGCAGTCGTCGTGTAAAGCGTGCCCATCAAACTCGACATTGTCGCCGCGCGGGTCTACGTCGACGGCGTCGTGTTTTTCAAGCAAGGGACTCGTGACGTATGTGTTTGACATGAAAAAAGACTCTAAGAAAGCCCAAACCCTTACGCGTACGTGCGAAGTGCGTCCAAATTTGTTGCTTTTGTGTCCGGGATGCCGCTGCGCACAAACCGTACGAGATGGGTTTTGGGCGTCCCCCGTCTGCGACGAGTGTAGTCGCGGCTATGCGCGGTCCGACTGTAAAACGACGTGTCCGGGATACGATGGCTCAAATGACGACACCATTTGCTCCGGCATGGGCCAGTGTTGGTTTGGAAAGGGTGGAAACGGCCAGTGTTATTGCGGAGGCCATTCTAAAATCGACAAGACTGCGGAAAATATTGTCGTAGACGTCACGACATGTTCCAAGGGTGAAGAATGCGAAGATTACCAGACGAGTGAAGAGACCCAATACAGGCCCATCTATTACGTCATGCGATATCGACAATATAGCGTGTTCGTACTTAAGATGACCGATTTCACACCCAGCCGTGGCCATATGTGGTTCAAGAGATATCCGCGCGCGACGACTTATTTGAACGATTGCAGCGCATGCACTGAAAAATACCAGACTTCGGACCATGCCAATACTTATACGGGCGCTTACAACAGGAGTGGCTACTTTCCATTCCCACAGAGTGCCCAATCAAACAATGGGTTTAACGGCGAGAATTGCCAGTACGAGTGTGGTCTATGTCTGCATGGCGGCACGTGCATTCACGCTCCACATCCCTACCGATACGACTATACGATTTTCGACACGTTTGAAAGGCAAACGTCGGTGTTTGTCCCGCAGACGTCCTGTGAATGTACGTCAGACGAATACGATACAGACGCGATGTGTTGTCCGCACGGATTTCAACCATATATTTACTATGGGAGCCGCGACGCACTTCCTTACGCGCGATATTCGCGCACGCCTTATTTGACCACATTGGAACGCGCGTCCAAACCTTACTGGGTGGATAAAGATTTGTGGATATCGGCAGACTACGGCCCGCCCGATTATTTTATTCCGGCAGATGGAAACATTTCCATTGCCTCAAACCAAGACATAACTTCGGAACCGTACATGCAAAACGGCCCCTTTGGCAAGCACGTCTTTTACGGAACGGAGCGTCAGTTATGTCGGGCATGCCCTGGTCTTTTTGGAAAGGGGGTGAAAGCGAACAATCAAAAAATAGAGACCGCCGACCAGGCAACGTCCGCCTGGTGGTTGGACGCTTCTCCCTCGCGTAAATGCAACGGACTTGGCCAATGCGATTTCTACGCCAAAGAGATGGAACCGCTCGTGGCCTTTATGGGAAACGCAGCACAATACACAAAACTTGCCAAAAGTCACATATGCGGTGAACACGCGGTGACAACCAAGTCGGAACCAACGGTTGCAAAATGCATCGAAGCTCTGAAAACGCCATTTGTGGCATTCGACGAACCATACAGTGCAATATTGCACGCGGAGGACATGCTATCCGTGGACGGGCATTTGTTTACAACATCCGATAAAACCGTAGCGGTGGACATCACAAAAAGCAATGTCGAAATTCCGATACACATCACTCAACAAGGCCCAGCCATCATTGAATATGACCAACCATTCCAAAAGGTTGGCACTGGAAAGTGTGGAACGGTCATTTCGAGCACGCCAAACGCGACACTCGATTTGTCCAAAGCGGCCCTCTTCTGTGCCCAAGCCTGCATGTCCGAACATAAAATCACAGGCGTCAAGGGATTTTCTTCGCGCGCAGGAGAACCATGCACTTGTGCAACGTCCGAGTGCACCAATAAAGACGATGGCTACGCGCGTTACGAGTGGGATACGACTATAACGAACGAATACGTGACGCTTTACCACGTTCTAAAAGCCGGCGTGCCTCTTCCAAAGCCGGATACAGAGACACCGTATACTGTCGTGCCGACGTCGGACCTGAATTGTTTCGGGTTTGACGCGTGTTCGCCCGACACTCGGATTCCAAAATACGAAACGGCCATTTATTCCAATACGAAGGGCTTTGGCGATGCCCGGTTGGAAACTGCGACGTTTGACCGTTTTGATACGTGCTTTACCTATACGCGAGATAACAAAGACTTGGCGATAGGTTCCTATATTACCATCGATTACGAACAGGGGCGTGACCCGTTTCTGGGCGGACCTTGTCCCAAGGGCTATTTCTGCACCAACACGTCCGGCAGCGTTGGATTTAAAGAAGCGTGTCCCGCAGGATATTATCAGCCCGAGGAAGGACAAACACGAAATGAAACAAACGTCTACTGCGCGGCCCTCACGGCTCCCAACGAGCATTGCAATCCCAATGATGCGACGGAAGACCCCAACGACTATGTCGATAAAGTCTGCAGGCGCTGTCCTCGTAATCAGTACGCACCCGAGGGGTCTGCATTATGTTACAGCTGTCCTTTAGGTAAAGTCAAAAAGATGTCCGGCGTCAGACCACCCGGCGGATTTCACGCGTTCAATACGCCAACGCCCGACCAAACGTCGCCCTGGTACTATATTCCGAACGAAGCTGGCGACGAAGCTGAAGACTGCGCCACCGTGCCGCATGGAATTATTCACGTACCGGCGGCCAACGCTCAAATGTCATACAAATATGCGCAATTTCTACCCATTGTGACATGTCCGTACGGCTCTTCCTCGCCCATGGGTACATTTATCTTTACCACAGATGAGAAAAGCGGTATCACTCTCGAAACCGAGCAAGAAACTATCGTTGCTCCGTACGTGCACTTGCAGTATAACAACGCGTCACTGTGGGAACATATCGTGTCAAATTATTGTGACGAATGTCCGTCCAACACCGTGACTGGCCAGACATCCACGACGTGCACCACGTGCTACGCAAACCAATTTAAAGTGTACACAAAGGAAGTGCTCTGGAAAATAGCCCTTGGTAATATGCCTAAAGAGGCGAGCGCATTTCGTCCGGACATGTTGTACAACGTGTTTTTGCAAGCAGCAAAGAATGACTATTGTACATCACACAAATGTGTCGTTCTCCAGATGAGCAGCACGGCCACGCAGACGACGTTGGGAGACTGCATCATAGTATGCCAGAGTTTGGCGACGGCCAAACCAACAACAGACGACGCCTACGGATTTACGGAGAATACATGCCTTTGCGGCACAAGCGGCGCCGTCGAAACGCAAATTTTCGACGGCGCCATCATGAAGGTCGACGAAATATATAATTGGACCGGCCTACCGCTCTGTCACGCGTGCCAGGCGGGCATGTACAGCGACGCGGCCGGTAAGTGCGAGGATTGTTTGCCTGGCACGTTTACGCCTGATGAATACACGGCTGAAATCGAGAGGCAGTGTCTCACTTGTGGTCCCGGTACGGTACAGCCTAATTCCAGACAAACGAGTTGTATAAGTTGTTCCGCGGGTACGTATCAGAATGCCGACCATACGAAATGCGACGACTGCCCAGACGGGTTTGCACAGGCACAAGCAGGCCAAATAAGTTGTACACAATGTCCGGCTGGACAAGTCGCCCAACAAAAGGCCACACAGTGCAAAAAATGTGACACAGGCCAATACTCCAACCAGCCGGAATCCA
>Ga0206682_10002010_pt1 | contig 19107 bp, 36 predicted proteins | sample M240m12015metaG_FD_155444 | JGI IMG/M metagenome (GOLD analysis project Ga0206682, IMG submission 155444) | Ammonia-oxidizing marine archaeal communities from Monterey Bay, California, United States - M2 40m 12015 | ecosystem: Environmental > Aquatic > Marine > Intertidal zone | place: USA...
GTTATTCTTATTTTCTTGTATCCATTTAGGAAAGTGTGCTCCTTGCATTAACCCACCAGGTTGTGTACCTACCGATGCATTAGGATTCCAATCCTCTTTAGTTTCTTTTTCTTTACCACAGTCACACTTCTTACAATCAGGTCCACACTTGCATTCACCTTTAACACATCCACATTCACATTTCTTACTATCTTCTTCAGCCTTTTTAATTGCTTTCATTATGGCTTGTGTTTGTTCACCTAATTCCGAATCAACATCTTCTTTCATTTTGTGTTCGTCTTTAAAGACTGTAGTAGTTTCTACAAGTCTATTTAATTGTTCTTCTGTAAGTCTGATTTTCTTCATTATAGAAATCTTTTAAAGTTTTGACTTATTTGTTCATTTAGTGGTAACTCATCAGTTTCAGATAATAAACCTTTTGATTTAATGAATTCCATAGCCGCTCTCGCTGTCTTTGGTCCTAATTTTCCATCTACAGCACCTAAACTATTACCAAACCCTGCATCTTTCAGTTTTTGTTGGAAATCCGATACGGATCCACCCGCATTTGCAGTTACCGCTGTTGCAACGGTTGATTTAGTTTTTGTATCTCCTGTAGTGGTTGTATTATTAGTAGTACTTGTTGACTTTACTTCTGGTTCAGTTTTAGAACCGACTACCCCATCAGGGTTTAAGTTTAAACCTGACTTTTCCATAAGGGAATCAGTTTCTGTAACCTCACCATCCCTTTGATTAATGGTTGAGATGTACTTCGAATCCGTACACTCTGTTTTATTTTTAAAATAATCGTATTTCCTACTATTCTCTTTCTTTTTAGCTAACGTTCCATCTTTAAAGAGGAAGAATTCACCTTCAGTTGATTTAAAGAAAATACCTTTTCCATCAGAAGAGTCTTTTTGGAACTCATATCCAGGTGTATCTTTTAAACATCCTAATGTTTTCATTATTTCTTTTTCAAGTTCACTTGTTTTAACTTTTTTAGGTGGATTGAAATGTCCCGCAGCTTTAGATACATCATAAATACGTTGTAGTGGTCTTAGTACTGTTGTAGTCCACTCACCGTCACCATCAATATCACCATCTAACCAAGTAAGTAACTTTTCGTTATACATTTTGTAGAACTTATATCTCACATTTTTAAAATCGTGTAAGTTTTTACATTTTTCAAGATTATCAGTAATAGCATCATTATCAGTACCCGCACCTTTCATTGCATCATATAAATTGTTAGCGATACTTCTTATTGTGTTTCTATCAAGAGTACCGTTACCTGATTTAAGTGAATTTCTTGAATGCCAAAATATATTTTTAATGGATTTAAAAGAATCCTCGTTTAAAAGTTTTGCTACCTGTGATTCGGTAAGTTTAATTTTCTTCATCTTATATTATGTTTCTATATAAATATTAGGAAATTATTATTTAACCATAAACCCTACCTAAAAACTTTTATACGTATTATATTTATGGGTATGTACGTACACAAAAAGATAGATTTACACAACTTTGGATGTGATAGAATATTCGTTATCAGTGATCCTGATAATATTAAGAGAAGACAATCCTTTATTGACGATTGGAAATACTTCGATGGTTTTAATTATGAATTTATTGATTCAGTAAATTATAAGAAAGGTCACTTTGATATAGGTAAACTACTTAGAAGTGGTGAGATGATGGGTGAATGGCACGATCTTCAACAAGGTAAGGGTTCTCAGCCGGGTCTTACGGAGAATATGATAGGTATTGGACTTGCACATAAGAAGGTATGGGAACTTGCACATAAGACAATAGGTGATAAATTCCTTATACTTGAGGATGATGCCCGTCCAAGTAATAATCTTATTGATTACATATATGACGGTACCTATAAATTATTCCTCGAAAAAATACATAAGTATTATTCCCACCTTATATGGATTGGAAGAACGACCTCTCAAATAGCGGGTTCCCCTATTGATGATATGATACAAGTACCTCACCCACATTTAGGTATAGGAGCACATTCATATATCTTGACCAATACATACATCCCCATATTAACAAACAATTATAAACTACAGATGCCTGTAGATCTTTACTTGGAATATGTAGGTCCCAAAATGTCAAACCAATTCACAAATGTATATTCCCCTTACTTTTCCCTTATAGAACAGAAAGGTCATATAATTGGTAAGTGGTTACATGAAGATACCACCGATCCTGATTATATCTTTAGTACGACCTCACAGGTTAATATATTTAATGAAACTCCATTAGAATATCCTTGGAGATATACTTCCCCCTTAATGAGAGAATATTGTGATGATAATATAGAGGTTTATGAAATGTATGGTTATAAGTGGACAAGAACTACACTTACCCCACCGCCACAACGATTACTATAGTTTCCCATTTTTCAAAAAAATTGGCAAAATTTTTATTTCTGATTTACCCCCCTTTTACCCTATAAAGGTTTTACCCCTAAAAATCTATTTTACATTGGTCTTTATCAACCTTTGCAAATCTTCTTTGGTTTTTCGTTTGAGTTGACGCATCTGCCCACCTCAAGTTAGTAATCTCATAAGGACCATCATTATCTATACGATCTAAAGAATAATTACCTTCGGGTTTGGGTCCTAAATGTTTTTTAATGTCCCTTAAATAGTTTCTACATCCCTCACCATTTGGTAATCTCCATCTATCACACACATATATTCCACGACCCCCATAGTTATGATATGATTTAGATTTTGGATTATGACATCTGCTAATCATTGATCTCCACCTATCATATTTCTTTCTATCTTTAGATACCATACCATGGGTTGTAGATCTTTCTTTTTGGAGACACCCACAAGATTTTGTGGTATAAATTGAATGTTTTTTAATATCTTTAATTGTCCCACATTCACACTCCACAGTAAGAACCTTATTTTCACCTTTACCAACTACAGATATAATGGTTAATCTATTATGTTTAGACCCTACTTTATATTTTTTATTGGATTCGTATTTTTTACGTTTGAGTTTATTTTTTAATTCACGTTCGATACGTTTTTCTAACCGTAGTTGTCTTGCTCGTTCTTTTTCTTTACGTTTTAACTCCGCCCTTTCTCTTTTTAATTTCCACCCACATCCACAGTCTTTTATGGGTTTTTGTGATGTAGTTAATTTACGAGTGTCAACCTTTCTTGTACCCCCACACTCACATTTACATAAGAATACCCTATGTTTATTTTTCGTACCACGATAACCCACAAATTCTATCACAGTTAACTTATTGAACACATCTCCGACTGATACGTGTTTTATTGTTTTTCTCTTGATGTTATTTCTGTCCAATATGTCACGTAGCCTTTGGTCCCCCATTCCCAACTCAATACCCGTTTTCTCCGCAGTTCCAAATTCGTAATATTTGGATATAACATATTCATCACTATATTTTTTAAATTCACGGTTAACCTCAACACCATGTAATCTAATAATTTTTAAAACTGTCGGTCCTGATAAACCGAATTCCAACGCGGTCTTTTTTGCACTTCCAAGTTCTTTATAACGTTCTATTATTTTTTCGTGATCTATTCTATGAATTTTTGTATTTTTATACATAATTTTTTTTTATAATATACGAAAAAAAAACCGAATTTTCCAAAAAATTCCGGAAAAATCCGGGACGGGGCATTGAGCCCCCTGTACAGACACCGAAAAACCCCTTTTTAAAGGGGGGATACCGGAGGGGGTACTGCAGGGGGGTCCCCCCATACCCCTATATAGTGGGGAGGGTGCCAAATAAAATACAACAGGTCCCACCGTCGTCTGTGATCATAGGGTGTGGTGCCAACTAAAGTTTGATTCACCTCAGGATCCTGATCATAACTTCTACTTGAGGATCTCTTCATTTTAAAATCTATTTGGCGGAATAATAAAAAGTATTTACAATTATATTTGGATATTAAAAAAAGTATTTGTATGTTTGTACTCAATCAATAACTAAAACCGAGGACGGGGAGATAATACCGAACAACTTTATTATGTCGAGTAGAACAATGAAACCGAAAAGTGACATGACTGTCAAGTACACAACTAACTTGGATATGTTCAAGTTAATGGAAAACAACCGACCAGTTAATATGAGTCGAGTTAAGAAAATTTATGAGAGTATGTCCAATGAGGGACTTCTTGTAAATCCTATCGTAGTCAATAAGAAAATGGAAATTATTGACGGACAACACCGATACCACGCGAGTAAGATGAGTGGTAAAGGTATTTACTATCTTCAAGTAAACAACTATGGAGAAAAAGAGGTAATTAGGTCTAATACCAATTCAGCCTCTTGGTCACGTAGAGATTTCTTGGAGTTCTATGTATCTAAAGGTAATCGTAACTATATTAAGTTGAAACAATATATGGAGGTATTCCCCCATTTTAGTTTAACTGATAGTATGTTCCTTTTAACCAATGGTACTTTTACTAACACTCGTAAAGACCAATTCAACAATGGTCAATTCAAGATAAGTAGTTATAGTAAAGCGGTACAATGGGGAGAGTTTATAACTTCACTACAAAAGTTTTTCCCCGAAGGATATTCACGTACTATTTTTGTACGTAGTATGTTAAGTGTGTTAAACAAGTATGAGAATGAGTTTAATACAAATGAGTTCATAAAGAAATCTGAAATCATTCCCCACTATTTCAAGATTTGTGGTAATCAATCTGATTATGTTAGAATGATTGAGGATATCTATAATTATAAACGTCGAAACGACAAGAAGATATTCATTCGTGTTTAGTTGTTGATTACTGATAACAATGGATAAACCCTATCTCTTAATTGAGGTGGGGTTTTTTGTTTTGTAATAATTCCCCCCGAAGTTTACATGCATCCTCCCTTAATCTATTTGGCACGATCCCGCCAATTAAAATCCACCTGCTGTTGCGCTCATCTAGCGCTCAAAGAAACTGCTGAATGTGTGCACTGTAACTGCACAGTTTAATCCCTTAATTTAATTGGCAAACAAACTTGTAATAAAGTATTGTATATAATAGAATTATTATTATATTTGTTATGTAATCAATTAGTAATAAACAAAACAAAAAAAAAGTATCATGGAAAATTTATTAAACGTTATTAGTGGAATGGATGTAGGAATGACATTGTTGTTCGGTTTTTGGGCAACTTGTTTAATCGGTTTCGTTTCAGTTGTCAGTTATGTTATTGTAATGGGAGTTCATAGTTTCATTATGAAGAACATCAATAAGTTAAGGTCTAACTTTATAAAACTTTAATTATGGAAAAGTTTTTTAAATGGTTAGATAGTAAAAATGGAGAACGTCTACAATATGGAATCATTATTTTATCTTTCTCTTATTTTGTAATTAGGTTTTCAGTAGGTATCATTTGGGATATATAAAGAAACACTAATCAAGAACAACAACCCTCACTTTAATTAGTTAGGGTTTTTTTATGCACTAACCCTTCCTCCCGCGGGAAAGTCTTCGGTTATTCTATTTGGCAAGATCTCGCCAATTAAAATGTTTGAAGGTGCACGTCGTAACATAACCTTCCTCTTGAGGTATAGAGTCGAAGTTACCATCTCAGGATTTGGTATTCTATTTGGCAAAAGTTTATTTGGTATAATGATATAATTGTTTTATCTTTAGGGTATGTATATCAATAAACCGAGAGTATTGACACCCGGTGTGTCAACTTTCAATACGAAAACAAAAACGGAGTTTAACGCTGGTTTCAATCAAGGAGATTTTGAAGATTTGGAAATTGACTATTTTGAGGGAACAGAATCATCAGAATTAGATTGGTCTAAAGACTGGGACTCTATTTGTGATAAAATCATGGGAGAAATTAATTCTATACAAGATTTTATTAATGATGATTGTAGAACTTATTTCACTTTAGTGTGTGAGAATAATCTGATTCAAGTTACTTTTCATCATGCTTCCCCCGATTTGGATGGGCCATCTTATAGATTTACCATAATCAATGAAAAGGGTAAAGAAGTAATTAGTGGTTTAGAAATGATGATCGAGGATGATGATGATGATGATGAAGATTATTACGATGAGGATGAATACAACGCGAGACTAAAACATCTTCAGTCACTGAACTTGTAAACTTTATTTTTTTTAATTTAACACCCCCTACATTGTAGGGGTTTTTTTATATCCACACTCAACCTCCATCAGGGCCCATGTAACATTTTGTTTGGCACTCGCCAATTAGAATAGGAACTGGATCACCCGTATCCAAAAAAAGTTGATGAAAAATTTGGAACATTAGAAAAAAGTTCGTGTCCCGTGTGACGTATCCCACATTTTAATCGGCAAACAAAGTTCAAAGTTTTTTACTAAATGTTTGGTTTATAATAGTAATAGTATTATATTTGAGTATTATTAATCATTTAAATTTCATCGGATATGAAAAACCAAACACCACAAAGAATTGACAAAGACACTTTAGTCAATATCTTACAACAAGTCGAAAAAGGGGAATTTGTGAATATCGAAAGTATCACAAATGTAAAAATGAAAAAGACAAATAACCCTTACTACAATTCAGTAGTAAAAAAGTCAAGTAAAAATGTTCGTTGTTTACCCGATTACGAAAATCGTATGAAGAAAAAAACTAACAATCAAGAGTTTGAGAGTAAACCAAATTGGTTTGAACACATCAGTCCTTGTGTAGTTAAACACCGAAACAACGACAACACATACTTTATGTATGAAACTTTTGAAAATCAGTCAATCCGTAACGAGTACATTCACAACGGAGAAACTATTGAAAAACAAGTTATCCAACCTTTCTTACCAACCTACAACGAGAGAGAGGTACAAGTTTTCACAATGAGAACGGACAACATCAAAAAGATTTCTTACAAAGGAGTTAGATATGAAGTAGTTTAATTTTGTTTTAGTCGAAGAAACCCTCATCAGAAATGGTGGGGGTTTTTTTTGTCTAACTTTTTTCCAAGAAGAATACACATGGTGAATCGTATTTTAATTGGCATCTGCCAAATAGAAACGCAAGGACGTACGAACCTTCAGTTCGTTTTACATTGCCAAATAAAATTTCTTGATCACCACCGTCACTCCGACTCAACAAAATAAATATTATATTAATTTGGTTATATCGAAATATTGTATTACATTAGTAGGGTAATCATAAAACTTTATATCATGAAAGGTTATTTAACTAAAACATCCGACAAATGGGTATTAACCATTAAGGATAACGGAAACGTACCCCACCGATTTGTAATTCGGAACTTAAAGAAATTTTGTAAACGTACATTAGGTAAGTCCTACGAAAATGTATTACAAGAAACCAATTGTGTAGGTCAGTATATCGTAGATAAACTTGGGTTTATCGATTTTGAACTTTACCACTTAAACAGATATAGTTTGACTTCACCCCCTTGAACTTTCACACACTAACCAAAAACCCTTATTAACGTAGGGGTTTTTTTTATGCCAGGTGTGTAATGAAGTTGCACAGCACTGGAGGTAATTTTAATTGGCACCTCTATTAACATTAAAATAACAATCTTTAACTTGTTGAATACGTGTTTGTTTAATATATTTGTCATGTTGTTAAACAAGATATGGTTGGTTTACAACTTAAATGTGAAAGTAAAAAGGGGGTTACCGTGGTAAGTAACCCCTTTTCTTTTGCCTATCGATCTCGCCAATTAAAATCACCTGCTGGTCCAGCGCTGTGGCAAAACTGGTTTACCTGGCAAAAACACCCGGATGGTATAAATTAATTCTATTTGGCAATCTTAGATTTGGTATAACCAATTATTTGTTATATCTTTATAGTCTAAACAATAGAAATTATGTCAACAGAATTAAAATCTATCAAGTGTCGGAAAGAAACCGAATTTGGTAATAAGGAAAGTGAAATCAAATTAACTCGTTTTAGTGGTGGGGAGAATGGTATTATGGTGCAAATGAATATCGACCCCGATGTAGACCATAATCGTATGTTCGCACACGTACAACTTACACAATCCCAAGTTAAAGATTTGGTAAAGGAACTTCAAGAACAGATTTTGTAACGGAAGGTTCAGGGCCCATCCCGTATTTTAATCGGCAAACAAAGTTATCTTTTTATGTTGGTTATAATAAAAAAAGTGTTATATTTGAGTATTAGTAATCAATAAAAACAGTAATCATGAGAATAATGAAATTCGTATCGTTAGAGCCGATGCAATCAAGAGGTGGAAACCCTCTCGCAAATCAACAAATTTTATCAGATGATAACGGATCGATGTTCGTTTCGTATGGTACAAAGATTTGTTACAAGACAGACAAGAGATATGACATCCAAGGTGTTAAAAGACCTCAATATGTTTTTGATGAGAACTATTGGGATTATTCAAGGACTACAAGTAAATACAGAAATGAATTCTTAGGATTCGGTGTAGCGGAATGTAGAAAAGGAATAAAGGAAGGTTGGATTAAATTAGATAATTTAAATAAAAGATAATGATAGTAGATAAACCAAAACAAAACGGAATCGTAATCGATTTAACGGGACCACAGGGAAATGCGTTTTATTTAATCGGCACAGCTAAGAAATTGTGGAAACAATTAGGACACACTAAAGAAGATGTTGAAAGTAACATCAAACGTATGACATCGGGAGACTATGACAACTTAGTTAATTATTTCGATAGTGAATTCGGAGATTATGTGACTCTTTATAGATAATGTAATACACCACACAAATAACCTCTACTTTTAGTAGGGGTTTTTTTATGCGATGAGGTTGACAAAACAATAAAATATATTGGGATTTGGACAGCACAAACTGGGCAATTTTAATTGGCATGTGTATTACAATGCCGAATAGAATTGTTACCCGGGCCACACAGATGTCGGGGGAGAAAGAAAAACCTATTAATGTTTGGTTGATACACATTATATTGTTATATTTGTATTATGGAAGAAACAACTAATAAACAAACGGAATACAAACCCATCACAATTCCAATCTACTATTTCTTTGATGAGGAAGATAGGATTGTTATAGATGAAGAATGTATGGTAGAAGAATTCAAAGAGGAGATCCTGAAGAGATCCCAAATTTTAAATGGCAGAAAAGAAAGTAAATAAATTTGTATAATAAGATAATTTTTATATCTTTGTATAGTAATCATAAATCATTAGTCAGATGGCAACATTATTAAAAACGGATGGAACACGAGAAGTAAACGTAAACATTGACACTCTTAAAAGAAAACAAGAGTTAGTCGGTGGACTTATAGAGTTAGTTCACATAAACGAAGGTAGAGTTTTAATCGTGAATGAAGAAGGTCTAATACATAGACTACCTTTAAATCACGAAGCTACGGGTATGTGTGGACACCCAATCGTCGGAAATGTAATATTGTGTAACACTAATGATATAAACTAAAAGTCATGGATAAACATTTAAAACAATTCAACAAGTACCTAAAAGGTAAAACAATCAAGGAAGTAACTTGGTTGGGAGATAAGGATATGGAAAACCTTATGTGGTATAAGAGACCCGTAGTAATAAAATTTACTGATGGGACAATCTTGATTCCTCAGTCAGATGATGAGGGTAACGATGGTGGGTCGATGTACTACCAAGATGAAAAAACGTCGGATGTAATTTATGTAACTGATTAATTATGGAATGGACTGATGAAATGGTGGAAGTATTCACTCAAGTATATTCAAGTAACTTTAGTGCAGGATGTGTACGAGAGTTTGAAAAGAAATACAAAGTTAAATTTAACTATGACGACTTTGTGGGTAAGAAGATGAACGAAAAAATGGGGAACTTTAAGTATGTAATACGTAAGATGTATAGAGAAAGAAATTCCTTAGGTTTAGAATTCTTAGAAGAAAAATATTGTGGGGAAGTTGAGATATGGAAAAAGGATGATAGAACTTTTGAAGTTCCCATAGATATACGTAGAGATTTTAGTAATATGGTAGAAGTATAATTTGTGTTTTGTTTGGTTGTTAATTTGGTAAATTAACAAATACCCTCACTTTAGTTAGTGGGGGTTTTTTTATATGTGAAGGTGAAGTCGACAACCTTGTCGCCCCGATTTTAGTTGGCATGTATATTACAACGCCAAATAGAATGTTACCCGGGCCACGGTTCAGATCAGGATGAACTGTTGGTGATCCTGAAGACGTATCCGTATTTTATTTGGCAAAGGTTTATTTGGTATAATAATATAATTGTTTTATCTTTAGAGTATGATAAAAAATAATCAGAAGGTATTGGCGCCGGATGTGTCAACTTTCAATACGGAAAAAAAAACAATATTATGGACTGACGAAATGGTGGAAGTATTCGCTCATATATTTTCAGGTAACTATAAACATCCCACCATACCAAAGTTCGAGAAGAAATACAAAATTGAATTTCCAAGAACATGTTATTGGGAATACAATGATAGGTTGAATGAGTTTAGAAGTGTAATAGATAAGATACACGAATAGTAGAACTTTTATTTTTAATTTAACTAACCCCCTACAATGTAAGGGGTTTTTTTATGTCTACACCCGAAGGTTCACCGTCCATCTCACATTTTAATCGGCACTCTCTGCCAAATAAAATCATTCCTGGGATACCCAGAATCGGGAATTTATTTAGTTTTTTGTATAAAAGTATTTGTTTTATACAATAATTTTCGTATCTTTACAATGTAATCATAAAACAAGTAATCATGAAATTATCACATTTACATCTTAAAGATGTCTACGGAAACCCTAAAACATTAGTTTGTAGGTTAACAGAAGGTTCAATTAGGTATTCATTGTATGGAGGACACTCTTCGAGTGGGACTTCATTTGCAGTATCCAACTTAGGTATCACCTTACCTATTGACAAACTTCACGAGGAAGAAACGAAAGAAGAATTTACTAATAGAATAAAAGAGACTATCAATAAGTCATCCTATTCTATTGTTAATGAGGTATCAACTAAAGTAACATTTTAATTATGGATAAGTACGAATGTTATAATTGTATGTGGGAAGGAACTTCGGAGGAGGTGATCACCATCTTGGAAAGTAATCGGCACAACCCTCAAGATAAACAACTACAAGAAGTTGAAGCTTGTCCTACATGTAGGAAGACAGAGACTCTTGTTAATGTAGACAAGGAAAGGAGATATGAGAATGAAGCTCATACTCAATGGAATAAGTTTTATTTATAAAATTCAATATCATGGAATATAAAGTATTAAGTAGTTCAAGTCCACAAGGACTAACAGAAAAAGTGAATGGTCATGTTGCCGAGGGGTATACACCAACGGGTGGTGTAATAGTCAACATCATTCAGTCCCAAAATCGGTTTAGGGGTTCCCAACACGTCGACACCATAAACAAATTAGAATATGTTCAGTCAGTTATTAAAAATGAGTAAGAAAAAAATTAGAGTTAAGTTTAGAGTATTAGATGGAAAGATTCACATTAAAGGTTTGAGTGTTACTCCCGCAGAGTACGAGAAAATTGCAAACACCATTAATAGAGTCATCTCTCCCGATGTATTACAAAACAACTTCAACGCATCAATCGACGTAACCTTATAGGTATAATGTAATATAATTGTATTACATTTGTAGTCTTGTAATTTCATGATATGTTACAAGTGATTACTACGAAGACCCTCATCAGAAATGGTGGGGGTTTTTTAATGCACAAAATGTAGACTATAGTTATCATGCACTGTAAATTCTATTTGGCACGTGCCAACTAAAATTCGGGCCGGGTTCAGGATCCATGCATATTTCTCCGATTAACTGTAAAATGTGTGCACTGTAACTGCACAGTTTAATCCCTTAATTTAATTGGCAAATAAAAAACCTCATAATGTTTTGTAGATAACGTTTATATTATTATATTTGTAGTGTAATCATTTAATAACATTTAAACATTTTAATTATGGGACAGTATTTTAAAGTAGTAAACACTACAAAAGGACAGACACTAACCCCTCACGCTTTTGGGAGTGGTGCAAAGTTAATGGAATTTACATCAGACGGAATGTCTGTCATGCAAGGTTTGGGTATCTTATTGGCAGACGGAAATAATCGTGGGGGTGGAGATTTGAGAAGTGAAAACCCAATCGTTGGTTCTTGGGCCGGTGATAACATTGTAATTACAGGAGATTATGCTGATGAGGGTAAATTCGTACCCAAGAAAAACAGTAAGGAGAATTTATATTCCTACTGTGAAGAAAACTTTACCGACATATCTTTTGATGTGATTAGAGCTCTATGTGATGATAGTTGGTGGAAACAAAACTTTTATGACGATTGGAAACGTAGTAACCATTCCGATTGGAATGAAGAACGACAAGCACTCAAAGTAGAGTTGTTTGGTGAGGAAGGTTGTAAAATGAAAAAAGAAAAATATGCATAATCTACATTTTTGTATCGTAACTGCCTCTTCCCCCGAAGAGGCATGTGATACCGTTGAAACGGAAATCTCAGAATGGGGAACTGAAAATAATTGGAGAACCATTGGTGGATGTGTCAGTGCGGATAACGAAGTGTATTCCACGTATGACAAAGAAAAAGAATGGGGTAATTCGAGGTGGTGTCCTAAGGAAGGGACCACCGTCGAGGATATTAATCGGCAAGTTCGTGAGTGGATGAAAGTAGATGACTACTATAAAGATAACTTTACCAAATGTAGTGAGGGTAAACATAAAAGTCCTTTCGATTGGTATGGTGCCAAGAAATACTGTGAGGATATGTTTCAAATCGAAATGTCTAAAGTCCGTTTAGAAAAAGAGGGTCGAGAGTTTGATGTATTACAAGACTACTACTATGATTGGGAGTTAGGGGAATGTGGAGTTACACATTTAGATGGCTCCCAATTAGAAGATGACGACCCAACGAATAAAAGGTATATAGTGTATGTGGATATGCACACTTAAGAAAAACCTAAAAAGAAAGTTCATGAACCCTATCAGAAATGGTGGGGTTTTTTTATGCCTGCTTGTGAAATTATTATGCGTGCAGATCACCTGTTTGTTTTTAATTGGCACGTGCCAAATAGAATTGACCTGGAGACTCGCCAGGTGATCTGCCAGGTAAACCAGTTTTGCCACAGCGCCGGACCAGTACGTATTCTATTTGGCAAAGAAATTTATCCGTTTGTAATTGGGTATAACAAAATAATCCTTATATTTGTATAGTAATCAATAAAGAATAAACAATGGGATTAGACCAATTTGCATACCGAGTAAAAAAAGGGTTCATAAAAGAACCAGTAGATTTTAACACAGAACAGTATAACGAGGAAACTAAAGAGACCGAGATACTGTGTGATAAGAAGGAACTCCATTACTGGAGAAAACATCCCCATCTCCAAGGGTGGATGAGGGAACTCTATTATGAGAAGGGTGGTGAGTCACCTGAATTTAATTGTGTAAATGTTCAATTAACTTGGGAGGATTTGGAGAACCTTGAGAAGGATATTAAAGATGGTTCATTACCTGAAACCTGTGGATTCATTTTCGGGGATGACTCATCTGAAGAATATAGAGAAGAAGACCTACAATTTGTAGAGGAATCTCTAACTGCAATTAGAAAGGGGTATGATGTTTATTACAGCTCCTGGTGGTAAAATAAAATAAATGTTATATCTTTGTACAACTATTAAATTATAATCATTATGCCAAACTGGTGTTACAACAATATCGAAATACTTGGTGAACCTAAGGTCATCAAAAGAATGTCAGCAATGTTAGATGCTGCAAGTAACAAGAAAAAAGATAACTTCTTTGAATCACTAATTGGTGTGGACGAGAAAGAAACTACCGAATCCTTGGAAAATGGGGGATGGTATAATCATAACATAGAAAGGTATGGAACTAAGTGGGACATATCGTATGATGACATTGTGGTAGATAAGGATTCAATGGTACTTAACACTGAGTCAGCTTGGTCACCACCTATTGAGGGAATGAGAATTCTATCCACAATGTATGACGTTAGTGTAAAGATGTATTACGAAGAACCTGGCGCAGACTTCTGTGGAAAGGCAACAATACAATCTGGTAATGTCCACGAAGAGGATTATGATTACCAAGAAGGTATCTACCAATTTGAAGGGTTTGATGAATGGTTCGACAGAGAATTCATTAATAGTGGGTTAGAATATATTGTAGATGATTTTGAACACGGAGACAAAAGTGAAGACTTAGTAGAAGTAATAAAAGATAATTACCATTTCCTTAAGGAATCAGAAATAATGGAATGTGTAGATGAATTAAAAAAAGAACTTGCTACGACCTCAGCTTAACTTCAAAAAGGTGAAGGGTGAGCTCAGCAATAGTAATTGGCAGTGAATAGTAATATTAACAATATAAAACAATGAAAAAATGAATAGAAATTTAAAACATGTGAATGGGGTCTTTACGGAGATCGTTGGTACCAACAAACAACTTAGTGAGTTTGAGAGATTCTTGAATGATGGGCCAATCAAAATGTCACCTGTACTGTCCAAGATGACGGGGACCTACAAAAATATCGTCACTAAGTGGAAGACGCAGTTCGAAACTGTATCCTTACTTGAGGAAACTATTCTTCAACTAAGAGCTAAGGAAAACATTAAAGAGATTAAACTATCTATAGTACGAGGGGATTATATATATGCAAGATCCCCATTCTTTAGAAAAGGAACAAGTACTAAAGATGTGAGAGTCATTGTCGGAAGAATATCTGAAGATGGTGATGATTTAAACTTACTCGAGAAAGATATCCAATTTATGGAATCGGCCAAGAGGTCCATACAAGTTGCGATGGACAAACAAATTGCAGAAAACCGCAACGAACTTACCAAATTAATGAACAACGTTTAGTTCTACGGTAGGTAATATTAATTTAAACTGACTATTATGTCATATATTACATTAACAAAACAGTACAAGGAAAATCTAATAAAGAAAACAATCACATACATCCAAGATGAATTGAGAGGTATGGAGATTGAGTTCGACCGAATGTTCAAAGTAGATGTGGAAACACAGAAGGGACCTGAGGAGTGGATTGTAGTTGGCATATCTGAAGAAGGTATGATAACGGGTAGAAACTATATTGGTGATGACGTTGAATTCGATATGAATGGTATCGATGTAGAAACAATGTCATACATGTTAGACCAATTATTAGAAGTTAACTATAAAGTAATGGATTATGAAGTACGGTAGAGATTCTAAAGGGAGGTTCGTAAAAATCAATTCCCCCAAAAAAGTTTCCATAGAGGAACGTAGAGAGCATGACCAATATAGAGGTGGTGGTGTAACTCCGCACTATTATCATTGGCCGAAGGGATGGTGATCACAGCCGCCGGGTCCAATTCTAATTGGCAAACTTAAACTAGTATTTGTTGTGATATTCTAAAAAATACTAGTATATTTGTATAGTAATCAAAAAGAGGAATATCATGAAAGGAAATCAAATTAAGTTAGGAGAAAAGGTAATTGTGTCAGATCCATGTTACAGTGACGTAGATGGATGGTTCAACAATCAAATTAATAATATGCGACCTGGTATGTATGACACACAGGTGGTAAAATCTGATGAAGGTGATTGGGGTGATAGAATTGCATCACTCACTGTATTACATGAAATCATAAAGAGTCCTATATGGGAAGACATTGGTAGTGTTGCTGTTGACAGTGGACAGATGAGTATCTGTTGTATGACATCCTACCGTAATGATGAGGTAGCAAAAGATCTACCATGGTTAACTGATAAGGGAGATCCGTTTGGTGATCACCCCTTCAGACCAACTAAAGAAACAGGTGAGGGATGGTATGTTAAAATGTGTGACCGTACCTTAAGAGAAGAACAGTGGGGTACCTACGAATCAGGAGTTGTATCATCAACAGGTTATGGAGATGGTATGTACAAGTTAGAGGTTTCTAAGATGGACGATATGGTTCACGGGATTAGAGTAACCTTTCTTCAGAGTGAAGAAGAAAAAGAACAAGAACTTTTAGAGGAGGGATACTATGATTAATATAGAGAAAGAATGGAGATTTATGGATACCTTACCTAAGAACAATAGGTTAAGGTTCCATTTGGCCAAGGGTAAGAACTACATGAATTGGCAACTAAGGAATAAAGTGGAAGGTATACTTGAGTACTTCTCCCCCGCTGAATTCCAATACACGATCAGAGATGGTAAACTTAATAACAGTCAGAAGACTGCCAATAAGATTCATGGAGGATCCAACAAAACAGTATGTTCATGGATATCTTTTCCTTCAGGATCTCAGGACCTGTCGAATTTTAATCGGCAGGACTGTATAAGGATCTCTTATAATCCTCGGGTGAAACCATATTGGACAGTAGCGGAAGGTATAGCAGATCATAATATAGATGGATTCGAAGGGAACGTCTATATAGAAAACAAGACTCTCTTCGTTAACAAGTTAGATTTAGAAACATTTTTAAGAAATAAGATCAATGAATAGAACCGTAGAAACTAAAGATTATGGTACAGTAGAAGTTAGAAATGCAGTATTTGATTTAGATGGTACCACCTTACAAGAAGGTATTGAGATAAAGGGTGATGACATAGATCTCACCGAAATCGCAGGGTACTACGACGTGAGTGATATAACCTCCGATGAAGTTAATGATTTATTAAAACAGAATCAATGAAAAAGTATAAGAACGGTTTCCTCCCTAAGATATCCTATTGGATGGATCGGTGGGATACAGCAGCCAAAGTAAAAGATGAAGTTCAGATGAAACGAGCTGAAGAGAAGTTAATGTACTTCTTCCAAAGACAATTGGAAATAAGTAAAGTTAAATAATAAAACAACAAATTATGGAAAAAGAAAAGAAGTTTAGACAGTATAGAAGTAATCAGGGTAGATCCCCTCAAAGAATGGAGACCTCCTACAAAATGATTGGTTGGAGTTTTATGATATTGGTGGCAACAATATTAATCCACTTCATACTGAAACTCTTCTAATCTTTTTTTTCCACTCGAATCCCGTGAAGGGAGGTCAATTTTAATTGGCAAACAATACATTACATTTTATCGGTTATAAAATGGTTTCAAAAAAGTTCTTTGACATCATGGCACATGTAGGATGACCATCTTATACAATGGGGGGTTGACTTTACAAATAATATTACGTATACTTTAGTGTAATAAACATTTAAATAATAGTAATATGGCAAAGTCAACTACTGGTAGCTACAGCTACACAAACCTCGGTAATAACATTTACCAAGTAACTAATGGTTCTGGAAACAGATACAGAGTAAGAGTTTCTATTAAAGGGACGGCTTACGATGAGTACTTTACTAACAAAGCAAAGGCAATCAAATTCAGAAATCAGTTACTAAAACAGAAATCGGCGGCATAACTAACGTTTTGTCTAATATCTGATTTATTTTTTTTTTAAAGAGGGTCATCCGAAAGGTAGACCCTTTTTTTATAGAGTCAAGATTCCTGATCACCGACGGTCCCGATTTTAATTGGCAAACGTTCGAGTCTCAGATCAGGTCCCATCTCAGATTTTATTTGGCATAACCGAATATTTATTATACATATGAAACTATTAGATTTACATGAGAGTAAGTATATTGCGGATGTCGAGAAAGAAGGTTACACCTATTCCGCACATTATTATGGATACAACGACATTCTATTATTAGACATCGATGTAACCATTCGTGACCTCGACACACTAACTTCAAAATTCGGGGATATACTACAAACAGTATTAACAGAATCACTTACCCAAATTAAAAGTGAACACCTACAGAGTGGACAAGAATTCGTATCACTGAATCATCTAATAATAAAAGATGAACTCAGAGGAGGAGGATCCACAATAGTAATTGGCAGAACGGGGGACTTCATAAAGAATACCTCAGGTAGATCTCAAGTCATAGACATTGAAGACCCAACCAATGACATAGATACTATAGTGAATAGTTCTATTAAGAACATCAACCTTCCCACTAAGGAAGAGTGTATGACAAAACTTAAGAGAGATCACAAGATTGTTAAAGGTCTTACTCGTATGTATGACGTTAAGGATATTAATATTGAACTTACGTTACTCCCAAAGATTTCTTCGGTTGCACAGTTAGAGATTGAATTTGAGTTTGAGACAGACGATGAAACAAAAGGTACATTAATTGCGTTGTCTATGAAACCTTATAAGATTCGTCCACAAATAAACTCGGGTCCTATTCTCGGATCAAAACCGTTATAAACATTTCGACCCTTCACCGTCCTGATCAGGGACAATTCTAATTGGCACAGACTATAAATGTATGACACCCGTCAGGGTATAATGTCATACAATTTATAATATTATATACCCGTGGGGGTATCCCGATTTGTATTATGATTTTTTCATTATACGGGTGTATGACATCTCATCCGAGTATAACGATATAACACTTATATTGTGGGGGTATAATGTATGACATATTATAGTATAATGACTTAACTATTATACGGGGTTCAGGGGTGTATGACCGATATAACAGTATCATATTTATAAATTTTTAGAAAAAGTGTCTTTGAGTCGCACACGACACAATACCCTACGGTGTGTAGGAAAGTGGTAGAAAGTGGGAAAAACGAGGTCCTATATATATGTACCTAAGAAAAGTACCGTTTACAGGGTAGTGAGACCTAAAAAACTTACTACGACAAAAATGTACCCTAATAGGTACGTTTTAAGACACTTTTGTATGACTTATGGACACTTAACGGTACAAAGTATGTATGACGTTCTTAGGGGGTCTGGAAATGATTATCAGGGGGTATAATTGTATGACTATATTACTACCTTAAAACCACCTATCAAATGGTTAATTCTATTAGAAACCTGTATAGAAGATCCATGTAAGAAGAACCTTTTATAGATTCTTTTATCTATATAGAATCTGACTACAGGTTCATGATTATGGATCTGAAATGCGAGGGTAGAACCTATGTGATGATTTCCTTTTTTCCCTATAGTATAATCATACGTATACCCTATATAGAATTCATCATTCATAGGGATCATACTACTATATATTTTTCTTGTCATAGAGATAAGACTTACATAATGATTCTTATAACCTATGTC
>Ga0206682_10002011_pt1 | contig 19102 bp, 40 predicted proteins | sample M240m12015metaG_FD_155444 | JGI IMG/M metagenome (GOLD analysis project Ga0206682, IMG submission 155444) | Ammonia-oxidizing marine archaeal communities from Monterey Bay, California, United States - M2 40m 12015 | ecosystem: Environmental > Aquatic > Marine > Intertidal zone | place: USA...
TTTGATCAGCTTATAGAATACTTTGAAGACTTAGAAGAATATGAAAAATGTGCTACTCTTTTAAATTCTAAAAATTTAATGAATGAATTGCAGGAGGTGTAACAAGATTATGAACTTACATGGTTCAAACCAGAATGGATTTTATTTTCATTGCAAACATTGCAATAATGTAATTCCTACCTCAGAAGAAATGAGTTAATCTAGCCACTTGACCAAGCTCTTTATGGTGTACAAACCCCTCACAAGCCTTAGGAGCGCCTGTAAAGCCTTTTCGTGCGTGCCAGCTGTCAGCTGCCGAAGGAGACCTCATGTACTCTACAGTGACTCCTATGAAGTCCTTAGCGTCTCTCCACTTATGCTTGATTTTATGGTGTATATGGTGTAAGTACCAATATCTAGTCTTTGTATTAGCCCACATCTGTGGTTTTTCCTGTGCCATAAGAAGAGGAAGGTTATCCATTTTAGCTCCATCACCATGCTCAAGACCTATTAAAGATGTTCCATACTTATAATACTTTCTGTGTGCTACTGTGACATCAAAAGTTATATCTTTTGCTTTCCGGAACCAGGCTTGTAAAGTGTGAGCTAAATGAAAGCCTGATTGATAATCATGATTACTCATGCTGTGAACTACATCTACTGGAGCAATCTTTCTTAACGTTTCTATACACTCTACATATAAAGCTAAAGCAAGCTCGTAGTGTTCCCACCACTTACCATCCGTGTCTTGTGGTGTTCCTTTTGTTGTTGTACTGTAAACATTGTCAATATGCAACACATCATTACCTATACAAAACAAAACTTTTTCTATCTGAAAGCCTTGAGCCTTGTCAATAAGACCATGTATACCATCCATAACCCTTTCAACTGCTATCTGAGAATTGTATTCTTCTCCAGTCTCAAGAGCTTTAGCATACTTTCCAATATGAATATCAGCAGGATTAATAACAAGCAGGTGTGGATCCGTTTGCTTTTTTCTTTTTATAGGTTTGTAGTCTGGAGAATGTTCTTCAACAAACTTATTTACTTTTTCAAATATTAAATTTTCTTTTAATGCTAAATTTTCTTTAGTTACTATTGAAAACCTATACTCACCACTTGCACTTTGCCAATGCTTTACACTGATAACATCATTTTTATCAATACCTCTTTCATTCAAATGATCAGTTAAAGCAGAGTTGTCATTAACGTTTTCTAAATTTTGAGCACGAAGCTCACGAATCATATCTACCTCTTCAATAGACAACCTAAGTCTCGGGCCTTCAGCCTTTCTAGACTTCATCCGATAAAGAGTTAATTAATTCTGTCATGATATGACAAATGTTCTGAGCTTTGAGTTTTGCTTCATTATGATCTCGCTCCATAAGATCTTCGTAGAGTTCAGTTACAAGGTCGTGAGAGTTATTAGTCACATAATTAATGTGCTTGATTGCATTCACATCATCAACTGAAATTTTATGAGCCATTTACTATGCCTTCTTTTTTATTATAATATAACCTTTTTCTTTTAATAAAATAGTTGCATCAGTAATTTTTTTTTCTTCAACTCTAAAATGTTCAAAAATTTCGTTTTCAATTACGTTTTGTGCCATTGTTTTAATTTTAAATATAGTGAAATTAATTTAAATGTTTATTATTTAGATAATTTAATATAGAATCATCTTGATTTTTTATTAATTTTAGATCATAAATAAACAATTCTACTCTACAAATCTCTTTTTGTAAACCCAAAATTTCATTAGCAGTTAATCTTATCCTTTTAACTGTTTTAGTTTGTTTTGCATACGAGCAAGAGTGTATTATAAACTGTATAAGGTTTTTTTTGTATGAATTATAATATTCTATTTCTTCTTCTAATTTATTCATCCTTTATATATTTCTGTTTTAAAGCCATAACTTTCTAACTCTTTTAATCTATATTCTTGAAGCCTGGATACTTTGCCTGTTGGTTTTTTTATTTCAGAAAACAAAACATTACAGTTTTTTGGAAACGCCACAAGATCAGGAATGCCATTTTTATTTGTTTTAATTAATTTTAAAACGTAGTAGCCTTCAGCTTCCAACTCTTTGATCCTTTTACTTTGTATTTGTTGTTCTGTCATTATCTAAGTGTAAGTAAATCTCTTTTAAAATGATTTAAAGTATAATCCTTTTTACCTATAACAGTTTTATAAATCTGATGCTCTATACCATTTTCAGCAAACACCCAGTAAATTTTATTATACTGCCTGTCTTTAGTAGTCATCCTATCTCTTGACTGCCAGTAACTTGTGGCACTAAAATCAATGTTATAATACACAAGAGCTTCAGCTTCTTTTAAACTAATACCTTCTCTTCCTGAAACAATTTGTAAAGCAATACACTTGTCAGTTTCTTTAAATTCTTTTAAATCGGTGGTTACAGACTCGCCAAATATGTCAGTGATAGCCTCTAATTCTTTTTTAAATTTATAGAATATAGCTATCTTTTTGTTTTGGAAATAACCATGTATAAATTTAGCTTTTGCCCAATCTGTTACACCTGAATTTCCGCTTTCAAACTTAACAGTTCCTGAATACAGCTGATGAATTTTAGACATAAGTTTTACGGCTGTGTCAGCCAACACAACTTCTACTTGACCTTGTAGAACTCTTTCTTTTTTAAGTTTTTTAACCATGTTATGAGTTGACTCATGCATTGCTACAGTTAATATCTCTTCAGTAATTTGTGTTTTAAAACCGGCTTCTTGCTGTGTAAAAGAAATCATGTATGGTTTCATTTCATAAAGAATTGACTCTTTACCATCACTATAATCGTTAATACTTGTTGGCCCTATTTTTTTCTGTGTAATATTAACGTAATGATGTGAAAATTTATAGAAACTTTTATACTCTTTAAACGGGTTGTCTGGTAAAGCATAAACTTGATGATACATTTGAGAATAAGACTCTGGTGTAGGTGTTCCAGATAATAATATTACATAGGGATTTTTGTTTATTTGTATTAAAGATTTTACATCTTTTGCTCTTTTACTAGGCTTAGGATAAGCACCCATACCATGAGCTTCATCACATATTACAACATCATACAGAGATGAATCTATTTTATGAAGCGACTCGTAATTAATAATAGTAATAGAAAAATCAGGATTGAGTAAGTCGTAATCATCTTGAATACTGGATATAGCTTTCTTTTTTGTAATAAATAAAACGTTAGAAACAGCAAGAGTCTTACAAATACTCAAACTCGTAAGTGTCTTGCCAGTCCTAACTTCCATGGCAAGATAAACAAATTTGTGTTCTTTTAAAACATTTACACCTAATCTAACAATCTCTTTTTGATAATCCCTTAATTCCATAATTAAAATTCTATTTCTAAGTTTTTTTCTAGTTCATGTTTGTTTCTAAATCTAATCCATCTTCCAGGCCCATCCTTACCCTCTTCAGGATCGCATTCATATTTAAATTGATTGTATGCTACAAGCCACTTATAAAATCTTGTCCTGGATACTGTCATTTTTGCTTTTGGCGCAAAATCAGGGTTGTCTTCTATAAAATCTATATACAATTCTTGTTTATAAATCCTTCTGTTTACTTCTAATTTGTCATTAAAAGGCATACCTTTTACAAGTCCACACCACTCTATAAATTCATGACATGACTCAGCAGACAATCTTCTAATTTTTAAGTTAACAAACTCACTTTTTAATAATCCATGTGCTAAATATATTTGCAAGCATTCTATCATGTAATTATCAAAAGAACACCACTCTTCTTCATTCCATTCTCCAAACATTAATTTTCCAAACTCTCTTAATGGTGTAAATTCTTTAGTGTAATGTTGAGCTAATTCAAGCTCCCATTTTCTTCTTTCAAAAGAACTACCCTTGCCTTTAATTGCATAGTTGGTTGTAATACAAACTTTTGGAGATTTAGCGAAAGGAATTTTTATAGCATCTTTGTTTTTCTTTTCCAAAGTCAAACCCTCTGTTACAACAGAAAATAATCTTTCAAAATTAAAATGTTTACTAACATCATCAAAACAAAGTATCTGTGTGTCTGCGCTTACAAGTTGATAAGCAAAACTTTTTTCAAAATTAAAAGACTTGCCATCAATAACTACTAATTTTTTCATGTGTCCTAAAGCATTCATAAATAAACCCTTGCCTGTTCCTCCTTCTGGATTGTCTGAAATAACTTCATCATTTAATATTGTAGCTGGACAATAAGATAAATTTTTCCAGGCATGAAGCAAGTAGCCAATAGTAGATCTCATAGAGTTTGTTCTACTTTTGTCTTTGCCACAAATATTCTCTATAAAGGTTTTATAATCACAATCAGTTGATTCACAACTAATGTAAGGTCTATCTATAACATGGTCTTTCCATACATAACCTCCTAAATCTAAATAATCAATAGAGGTTATATTGTCATGTGTAATTTTTACAGCTGAGTTATTAAAATATAAATAAGCTGTGTTTTTTGTGTCTTCAATAAAATAAACATCTATTGATGCTAAAAGAGTTAAGAACTCTTCCCTAAAATACCGAGTACATTCAGCAAAATAATTGTAAGCCTGGTATTCGTTTAATTGAATTAAGTGGTTTAATATAAAATCTTTTATTTCTTTTTCACTTGTGTGGTCAATAAGATTGTTTGTTACTTTTACAAACACATAATTTTTACTACCCTGTGGATTAAATTTATAAAAACCATGTTCTTCTAAAAACCCTTTAAACAAGATGTGTACTATTTTAATTACACCCTTATCTGATTGAGTCCAAAACTTTGAGTTAGATTGTTCTTCTTCGATTCTATTAATAACATTATCAATTATTCCGATCTCAATTTTAGAATCTTCTAATTCAGATCGGATTTCTTTTTTTGGAACTCCTCTTTTTAGTTGAGCTTTTATTTTGTCTACTTGCTCTTGGTCTTCATAGTATTTAGTCCCAAAGTTCTGGACTTGCTGATAAGCAGAAGCAATAGTTCTTTTTATTTCTGTTTTATTAAAATCTTTACTAGAATAGCTATTTAAAACATACTCTGCTAAAGTTTTAGAAACACCAAAATCATTGAATGCTGATGCCAACACATAAGCATTATGATTTCTTTGCCCCTCGACCATAGGGTATTTTTTTTGCCACCATTTGGTTAGTATATCTACAATTTTATTTTCATCTGTAATTGGTATAGTAGGGAGGTCTAAGTTCTTTTCCACCTCAGTATACTGCTCCTCATAGATTTTATCCCAAGTATTTGATGTTTTATTAACATGAATTAAAGGATCGTATGATTCATAACAAACTCTTGATATATTTTTAGAGGTCTTGTCAAAATATTCTGAATTAAAATAGACTTCCAGGCTATTAAAATAATTTTTATGATTATCTGGTTCTTTAGGTATTTTAACTAATGCTTTTAATCCTTTTCCGCTTGGAGAAATAAAAACACTGTATATGTATTTATCTTTGCTCAATTTTTCTTTTTCCATTAACATAATTTTGTTAGATGGATAGCCATCAAAATCTAAGCAAATTAGACCGCTATGTTCTTGTAAAGAACTATCAGCCCTTTTGTTAAAAGTTCCACTGAAACATACAGCCGGAAGTTTTTGTTTTAATATATTCCTATTTTCTTTATTTTTTTCTGCTCTTATTTTTTTTACTAAATTTTTTGAAGAACCATCTCTAATTCTTTTAATTATTATTTCTACATTTCTGTAAAAAGGCTGAGAAGTTTCCTTAATATCTTTAAATATTGTTATTTGCATGTTAGATTAAAATTGAATAAAAAAAAAGAGGGATGTAAGTGCAGTCTTGAACTTTCCCTCTTTCTTTTTTAGGGTTAGTTAAAATATATCTTCAGATGATTTGTTCTGTGGAGAATCATTTGATTCAGGTTTGATATACTTGTCACTAATTTTAATTGAAAGTTTAACATCTCCTGATTGAGTTGTTCCTTTCCAACCAGCTAATTCTTTTTCTGATCCATCTGGTAACGTAATTGTCCCTTTGTAATCAGGCTGATTTTCTTTTTCCTTGTAGCTATTCTTAAATAAAGATCCGCTACCATTTGGGTGTACATACTTTTCTGCCATTATTTTATAATTTTAATTTTATGCTCCAATCGGTTAATTAAATCAAAGAGAATTAATTCTCTTTCTTTTTGAGATTTACAGGAGCTTGGAACATTCTCCCATATAACCTCTTTATTTGTAGTGTTTTCTATTTTTAAAACATTACAAAGTCTCTTTAAGAATAAAATTTTCAGGATCCTGAGTTGCTTTCGCACCATAAAACTTATTGTATTCATTTGTTGCTTTTTCTACGTTTTCTTTACCTCTTTCTATAAACTCCGGCGAACAATCGCTAATTTTTAATTGAAGAGTGTCCTTGTCGATAATAAAAAAAATCATTTTTTTACCGAAAATTCTTTGATATAAATAAGCCTGGCTATTGTAATAAAAATTATTACATTTCCATTTAAAATCATGTATTTTAGTTGTAGTTTTTAAATCTATAACATAATCCTCAGTAATTATATCAGCTTTTCCTTTCCACCAATTACCCATTATTTGTGCAACTCCTGGAACTTCAAATTTATTATTTGAATCATAAATATATTCATACATTTCAATATTTGAACTCATTTTATCTACCCAAGTCATAACTTGTTCAGTTTCTTTAGTTAAAAGAACATCATAAGCATCAAGGTTATTTTCTTTTATATAATCCTTGAAAACTTTAGTTGATCTTGTAGAAGATTCAATAATTTTATATTCACTTAATTTATCAGGCTCAAGCATTGCAGTATGGAAATACGATCCCATAATCAATTCTTTCGCAGGTTTTGTAGGTTTTTTAAATTCATTTGGAGAATTTATTAATGATCTAATATTAGAATTAGAAAGATACTGCTTTCCGTAATCGCCATAGTAATTTTTATCATCTTTAAGTTTATCTATTACTTTATTAATTGGCTCTTCCAGGCTAAACATTATGTAGTTTTTTGGTTATTACAGTTTTCAGACTTACTTCTTTATTATCACTATCATAAGCTTTCATGTCATATTTAGTACTTAATCTTTCAATAATAAAAGGAAGACCTTTAGTTTTGTTTGCACTAATGAAACCCATAACTTTAGTCCAATTACTACCTTTTTCTGCTGAATATTTTAAAACAACATTTTTTGCAACAGGATTTAAAACCTCTTGCTTTTCATTTTTTCTATAAATATCAGCATCAATGTCTTTATCTGATAATAAACCCAACATAGATGTTAACGCATATCTTCTGAAATAAGTTATTCCGGCACCAAAAGATTGATATTTGTTCATGCTTTTCATATCTATATCTGGAATTTCAGCAGTTCCCTCTATGCTATCTCCACTTTCTGTGTGAAATATAATAGTAGTCAGACCTCTGCCCTCAACTATTTGACTAAACCCAAGATTAAATTTTTTTAATAAAGGTTTAATTTGTGCAACAATATGGTCAAAAGTAACGTACTTGTAACCATATCCATCAGTATCTCTTAGCAATACTGGAGCTTCTTGCTGAAAATCAGCAATAGCTTTAAATAATTTAACTTTGTCTTTCATTTAATTTGATTTGATTTGATTTAATTTATTTTTATTTATAGTATATTTCTGAAGAATTTTTTCTCTTCTATTTTTTAAATTTTGAATATGCTTATCGTTCTTCCTGGTGTTTACCTCAGTTTTAATATTTTCTTCTATTATTTTAAGTTTATGTAAACAGTTGTTAATCTTAACTTTATAACATCCAACTTCCCATCCCTCATCATAAAAGAAATCATACTCCTCAAGTGTGCATTCTTGGAAATAATCGCCACCTTTCCCCATGTTTAGTATTTCTATTCTATCAGAAAACTTTTGAATTTTAACTCCGTTTGCAATTACAGAATGAACTTTTTTAGTTTGAGTTTCAATAGCTTTTCTATCCTTTAGAGCTTCTTCAAAAATGTAATATAATTCTTCAATTATCATTCTCCTGGATTGTTGTTACCATAGATTTAAAGTCTGGATCTGATTCAATAAGTTTTTTAGCCTGTCTATAACCATAAACTAAAGTAGAATGAGAAACTTCATATCCATTTTCTTTTAAATAAGTTTTAATGTAACTCTTTTTTATTGGTCGCTCAATACATAGCCAATACAATAACTGCCTGGCATCTACTATATGACTGGCTTTAGTTTGCGTGAACATCTCCTCTAAAGTAATGTTGAATTGATTTGCTATTGATATAGCATAGTAGTCAAATATTTTTTCTTTCATATTATTTATTTATAAATGTCCTCCAGTAGGCATTTTACCTAACACTGTTTCTCTTACTGCGTCAATTCTCCATTCAGAATCCTCATGTCTATCTGTCCAATTACCATCATCCATTCCATTACCGAAAACAAATTCTTGTTCGTTTAATTCATGATCAATTTTGTCTACCCATGTGTCTTCATTATCTATAATCCATTCTTGAATTTCATCAAATTCAGCATCTTTAGGTACTGAAACATCTATTTCAATTTGTGCAATTTTGTGATAAACACTTCTCTGTGTGATTTTTACTTTCATAATTTAATTTAATTTAATTTTTTACCACCAAAACCCCCATGTTTTCACATGGAGGGGAGGAGGGTAAGTTAGTGTAGCGTCTGGAAATACATCAAATAACCTATTTTTCATGGTCAGCTTCAAATCCTTCTTAGCTTCCTATTTCTTACTATCTAAACAAACAAAAATTGTGTTTCATAAAGTTCTTCTAATTCTGGATCAATAATATACATAGAAAGTAAATTTACTTTATTTTATTATTAATTCCTAATGAATTTACCATGTAATCCTCTACTCCTCCCCACTCATTACATTGAGAAAATTTTGTTTTATAAAAATCTCTTTCACTTGCACAGATTACTAAAACTTTTTTTAATTCTTTAATTTCTCCTTCAAGCTCCAGGACTTTTCCTATTAATTCTATGTTATCTTTTCTGTAATTCATAATTGTCCAAGTATATAAATTATTGATCCTAAAATCACAGAGGCTATCATAATTCTAAAAGTAAAGTCTAAAACCTTAAATGTTGTTGATTCTTCTTTTGGACTTCGCCCTTGATTACTCCGGTATTGTCTTTTTTTATTTTTCATCTAAATCTTCTATTAAAAATTGAACATCATCTATTTTACTCAATATTTCTTCTCTTTCTTCTGAGTCTGGAGTTCTATCCATTATTTCTGAATAGACATTGTCTAACATTACTATTATATCTCTCATAACTCTTCTTTTTTATCAGCATAGTCACACGCTTCGTTATAAATGTTTCTATGATTATCTTGTACATAATCAACAAAATTATTAAACCATTCATATAAAGGAGTTTGAGAAAACTTCTCTACATCAGTTGGTTTTGCTACAATTCTATCTAATTTTATACTCATGATTTTTTATTTTTAATTGATTCAATTATAATGTCTTCACATTTTTCCATGTGTTTTTTCATAGGCATGAAATCATCAAAGTCAATGTGTTCGTGTCTATCGCCAAATGTTAACGAGATTTTCTCTATTAAATTTGATGGTGTGAATTGTTTGATGAAATCATCTTCTAATTTTTGTCTTGATTCTTTAATCGAATCTTCATAGTTGTATGATTTTTTATAACCATAGCCTCTATCTTTTGGATTTCTTTTCATAATTTATTTATTTAATTTAATTTATTGTTTCGTGTTTGTTTTCTACTGCATACTCATAAACATCATTGAACATATCTTCGTTAAGATAATCCCAATAAAATTTAGTTATATTCATGCTATTCAAACGCACTTCTTTTATATCTAATTGATCCTCGAAAGGGTCTTCATGCGTTGATTCTTTATGGTAATACTCATAATCTATTTCTAAATTATACTCATCCATATTATCAATTCTTGTGTAGGTGTTTTTAACTATCATTTTTTTAATAATTTTAATAAAACTTGTCTTGCTTTTAATGTGGAGCTGGGACTTTCGCCTCCTATGTGAAACACATATTTTGATTTTAAATCTAAAGGCTCGTATTCTTTCCAATCATAAAGAGAAAAATATGTGCCATCGTCTAACACAGCCTCAAAATCAAAATTCACTTTATCAGATCCGTCATTCTGTTCCCAATAATCTAATCTAAAATAATTGAAAAGTTCAATTAATTTATTTGGAGTTGTTTTGATTGTTACATCATGGAAACTCCCACCTCCAAAACCTGTTACTTTGTTTAATTTCATAATTTATTTATTTAATTTAATTTACAATTCTGCCTGAAAACTTAACACATCTCTATCAGGATTATCATCAAACCAATTTTTGATTTGTTTACCCAATTCATAATCTGCATATTCCTCAATATCTTTTTCTTTTACTCCATATTGTTTAAGAGTGTCATCATCGTAACCATCTCTTTTTAGCAACTGCAACTTCTTAAACATATCGTCTACTTTTTTAATTGCACCATTGGATTCGATGCTTTCTAATTCTTTTACAATGTCGTTGTAGCTATCTTCTCTATCAATTTCGTATTCAATGTAGTATGGACTTATTTCTTTTGCACCAAATCTTTCTCCGGCATTACTTGGCTGAACTGCAAACCAAAATTTACCATCTATATCTCCGTTGTAATATCTTCCCATGATTATATTTTTTTATTTAATTTAATTTATTGTTTCGTATGCTGATGTCATTATGACCTCACACAATTCAGATGGAATTTTACTCCTTTCAAAATTGTCTTTTAATTTCTGTGTTCCCCCTTGCTGTGTACTTCGTGGGCTTGGCTCGTGATGGCAATGCCTATCAATTACTTCTCCATTTTTATTATATTTAAATGGTTTGCACATTACTCTGGGAGTCCAATTAAAATCGTTTGTCCAAATATCTGTTGGTTTCATTCTTACATCTCCATATTTACAATATGAAACAGTATGTCTAACATGATTTAACAAGCTCCATTGTGGAGCTTTTCTCATTTTGCCTCTTGGATTTTCTATGTACCATATTAAATCAGGATTTTTTTCTAAATAAAATTTAATTATATCCATAGTTTTTACCATGATTTTAATGCCAACTTTTGCGTCTTCTGTTTTTGGAGTAAAAATTTCTCCTTGCACCCACTTTCTACCAATACAAGCGACAGAAAATGCAGTGCATGGAGGACTTGCCCAAATAACGTCTGGAATATATAATTCTTTTAATGTTCCCCCTTGCATTTCGTTGAGTCTATAATCCCAATCTAAAATATCTCCTACCCAATTTGTATTTGGATAAGCAATATTGTCAACAGAAAAAACTTGCATTCCTTTTTTTTCGGCAACCTTTCCGATACTACGACTGCCACTAAATAATTCTAATAATTTCATAATTCGTTTTTATGTACTTTTAAAACGTCTAACATTTCAATTTTAGAGTTTGGATTTTCTTTTAAAATTAAATCCACAAGCCACTCAATTTCTTCAATAGGATATTCACATTGTTGAAGCACCCACAAAGAATAAACTGCAATTTGACTTTTTAAATCTTTGTCAGGCAAATAAATACTTTGTCCATTGACTACGCTAAATCCCACCGGATTTTTAATTTCTTTTTGTAATTGAATTAATCTCCTATTTTCTTTTATTAATTTCTCTATTTGTTTAGCCTGAAAGTTTATAAAATTTTGCTTTCTGTCCGTAGGATCTGAAATTGGCTTTTTGTACTCTTTGTTGTAAGTTGTTTGTTCGTTCATATTAATTTAATTTAATAATAATTCTGTAAGGCTCATTATTGTTAAAATCTTCTAATGTTTTATAGTTTGTCAAAAAATATTCATTATGTTCTTTGAGATGCTGTTTTATATTATTGAAATAATTTATAGCATGGTCATCGGTTTCTATTTCTTTATATAAATATCTTGTAAGTTCTGCGAACTTTCTTTGCTCTCTCTGTTTCTTTGCGTGGTGTAAAATATTATTTTCAAGTCTATGCATTTTCTTTGATTTTTAAAATTTGTGATTCTAAGTTTTTAATATTATATGACTGGAAGACAATCCCTCCCCCATATTGTTTATTATGGAATTTTCTCCCTCCAATTTGATTGGCCAGAAATAAAGCTCTTGCATAATTATCGGCAAAATTTAAAAAGTGGCAGACATAACGGGGATTTCCGTTGCCATCATTTTTAACACTTTTAAAGTCAATTAAATTAACCTCTGGTCTAACTTTTAAATTTTCTTCGTTGATATTCATGATTTTTTTTAAATCCTGGTATTCTTGTTTTATCATGCCTCTCTCTCTTTCACTCATTTTGGAAAAAATGTATTTCTCCCCAAATAATTTTTTAGTAATGTTGTTTAAAATAATTTCTGTGTCTTTCATAATATATATTTAAATTAATTTTTGTTAATAATAATCTTTATCTTTTATTTTCTGGGCTTTGTCAATGACTTCAAAAATTAAATCCCTCAAATCATCTAACGCCTCAGTTTTATAAACGTAGTCTTGACCTTTTTCGGAATCTTCCCAACCTTCCCAAGCATCTGTTTTATTTTCTGCCTGTTCTTCTCTGTTATAAATTTCCTCTTTTATTTCCTCGTCTATATCAGACAAAAAACTCATTAATTTTGTTAATCTTGCCATTTTATTAAATTTAAGTTAGTAAACATGGAGAGAATCGAACTCTCCCAAGTTCCAAAATGTTTTTTAATATTCTTTTAATGTTCCTTTGTCGTTACTCTCCAGAAATTCAGAGCCGAACATAAAAATAAAATATTCTTTTTCTAATTCTTTTAAGCGTTCAATACTATTATATTTTAGTCTATTATCAAACCAATTTTGATTGACTGCCTGAGTATTTAAAAACCAATCAAAAATAAAATTTTCGTTAGCTACGTTTTTTTCTGTCCCCCAATAATCAGGATTAGAGGACAGGTTTTTAATTTCAGATTTTAAAATTTTATGAATCATTTTTTATAATTTATATTAGTCTATTGTTCCACTTGTCAAACCAAGTTTTATATAATACTCTTTTTCTTTTAAAAGTAATTTTTTATATTCTTCTTGTTGTTTTATTTTAATTTCTAAAGCAATTTCTGTATTTTTCATGATATGAATCGCTAATAAATTAAACCAATTATCACAAATTTTATCTTCTAATTTTTCAGAAAATTGGTGTTCAGGATCTAAATTATGGAGCTCCTTAGCAACTTTTATAATATCATAGTTATAAAAATCGCAACTAATCGCCAAGCCTGATAGCCATTCTGTCATTATTAAAGTTAAATTAAAATCGAACTTTCTTAAATTGTATTGGTGTACATATTCAGACTTAAAACGATTGTATATATAGATAAATTTTTGGTCTGGTGTTAGGTGTTCGGTGTTTTCTTCATTCTCGAAACAATCGAGTAAATAGTTACGCATATTTTCAGCGAATTTTAATGAATTTAATTTATACATAATATTATTTTTTAAAGGTTTCAACGATTAAGGATTTTAACAAGTAGCACAAAACAAGCGAACACATAGAAATAAATCCGACTAAAAAAACAAGTGTTAAAGCCTGAATAAATGTTGTGATGTCTGGTAAAATTAAAAATAAAATTCTGTAACTGCTACCCATCACAAAGACAGCAATTAAAGAGATTGAAATGATTTGAAATTTTTTCATATTATAGGGGTTAAGGGGTTAATATTAATATCGTACAATATAACGAATAAATAATTAAAATGCAACAAATTAATAAAGATATTTAGACTATTTTATTAATGGCTGGTAATAGTCAACCGGTTTAATACTTTGTTCAATGTCCTGAACTTGCTTTTTATTCTGTTACTCAGTTGTTTAAGTGTTCCGGCTTTGATGTTGTTTTGTTTGTGCGTGTGGTGTGTCGTGGGGTTATAAAGGGGAAGGCTCGAACGTGTGAAAGAGTGCGAGATGTAACGAGGGCGTAAAGGGGGCAAGGGGGCAGGGGGCGAGGGTGTCAGTATGTCAGGACTAAAAGCCAAAAAAATCCGAAAGAAAATTTTGAAATGAAAAAAAGTTTTTTTAAAAAAATCAGTTTCCGTTTGGGCATGTGTGTGCGTATAATGTACTATTACCCTAAACCTCTATATATCTGAACACACAAAAATATTTTCACTATATTTACACTAAATAAAAAACTTATGTCAAAAGATAATTACGTCGACGGTTTATTCATCAAGGATGGTAGACTAATCAATGATCGTCCTGATGGAATGACTGGAATTCAACAAGCAGCTAATATGAAAAGAGCTGTTGATAATGATAGAAAAATTAATAGTATCGCTGAAGGTATACAGGTTGCTGAGAATCGCAAAGGAATATTTAATCAGTTAAAATACTAACCGTATAGATTCGTTCTATTTTGATTGTTGATTTGGAAAGGGCTCTTAATTGAGCTCTTTTTTTTGTGACGATTTTTACATTATGTTAAATCGTATTTTTTCTAATTTATTATGCACGCATAGTATATTTTTTTAGGCAACCCTAAATTGTATGCTAAAATGACGATTATCGTCACAAGAAAAAAAAAACGTCACAAAAAACGTCACAAACTAAATACTTAATAATCAATACTTTAACTACTATATTATATAAAAATGACGATTATGACGAAAAAAAACCTATTATACTATAGTAAAAAAATAAAAAAAAGAAAAAAATATATATATCTATATAGCGCTTTGAAATCGTCACAGACTTAATTTTCGTGATGCTTAATATTAATACAAATAATTACTATATTTGTTTTAAATCAAATTTATTTTAATGAAACAATCATATATCCCAAAAGACTTAACGTTTGATAACGAAGGTCGCTCAAAACTTATTTCAGGAATAACTAAAATTTCCAAAGCAGTCAAGAGTACCTTAGGCCCTAGAGGCCGTACCGTTCTAATAGAGTCACCTGATCACATAGCCGGTATAACTGTCACTAAGGATGGGGTAACTGTAGCTAACTCAATCTTCTTAGATGATCCTATTGAGAACTTGGCAATACAAATGATGAAGGATGCGGCAAGCCGTACGGCTCAGTCTGCTGGTGATGGCACAACTACTGCAATCGTTCTGACCGAGGCTATTGTAAACGCTGGTCAAAAATATTTAACTAAAGATCATAACGTCACTGAGGTTATTAAGCATATAAATAAATTCAGTAAAGAGTTAATTAAGATATTAGTAAAAGACTCTAAGAAGATTACTAAGTCCAGGCTACTAGATGTAGCGACTATATCAGCTAACAACGACAAAGAGATTGGATCAATCATAGCTGAGGCTTATAACAAGGTTGGTGTTAACGGGATCGTTACAGTTGAGAAGAGTATGAACCATGAGACGTATGCCGAGGTGACTAACGGGATTAAGATTGACCGTGGATACACTTCTAACTTATTTTTAAACAACCAACGTAAGGATGAGTGTATACTTGAGGATGTGATGGTGCTGGTATGTGACCAGGAGATAAGTAATATACTTCAAATAGAAAACATATTAAAACCAATCATACAACAAAACAAGAAATTATTAATAATTGCACCGTGTGCAACCAATGTAATAAACACACTAGCTGCTAATGTTGTTAGAAACAACTTAAAGCTGTGTAATATTATTCCTCCACAGTTTGGATACAAGAGTCATGAGCTAATGCAAGACATAGCCTTTGCGGTTGGAGCGAAATATTATTCTGAGAAGACTGGTGATGACCTTGGTTTATTGAATTTAGATGACCTAGGGCATGTAGATAAGATAATAGTGGGGAAGAACTCTAGTGTTTTAATAAAAAACCAGGCAACAGTTAGTGAAGAGACTACTAAGCGTATAGATGAGCTTAAGATTCAGCAGGAGGCTACAGCATTTAAAGCTGACAAAGACTTTATCAATGAGCGTATAGCTAGTTTAGCCGGGGCAATAGGCTGTATTTATGTTGGGGCTAACAGTGATGTGGAGCAAAAAGAAAAATTTGACCGAGTCGATGACTCGGTATGCGCTGTGCGCAGCGCCTTACAAGAAGGCATAGTCAGTGGAGGAGGGCTTGCTTTATATATGGCAACTGACAAGTTTAAAAAAGACACCGTTACAGAGAATCAGAAGGTAGCATTAGAAATATTAGTAGATGCAATACAAGTTCCGCTAAAACAAATCATAATAAACTCTGGAAAAGATCCACAACAAATTATTAAACTAATTAATTTTAACGATAACACCGTAGGATACGATGTAAAGGCTGAGGTTGTGGGTGACATGTATAAGATGGGTGTAATAGATCCATTAAAAGTTACAAAGAATGCATTGATAAATGCTGTAAGTGTAGCAACAACTATATTATCTACTAATGCAATAGTAACACATGCAAGGGCTATTTAAATCTGACACTTTACCTGGCAAAGCACAGGAGCAAATAAACGCTATTAAAATTTTAGCGTCACAAGGCTATACAATTATTGATTTAGAAGGACATTTTATAAATAAATGGAATCTTGATGATCGTCAAAAGCCTAATATAAACTATAAACACACACCTAAACTCCAACAATACTAATGAAGCCAATAGGAAAATATATTATTATAAATACAATAGAAGAAGAGCATAAAACTAAATCAGGGCTATTATTATCTGCTACAGACGTAGAAGGATTTAGGTATCGTAAAGGTGAAGTTGTAAAAACTGGTAGTGACGTTAGTGTTATCAATGAAAACGACTTAATATACTACGATAAAAACGCTGGACACAGTATGCTTATCAACGATGTACCTTATACGATTATTCTTGAGAGAGATGTCGTTGTTGTTTTATAAAATCATTCATATCGACAATACTGTTACGATACACCTTGTCCATATACGAAGCGTCATTGCGAAATAACGGATTAGCGTGCGCAGTTTCTGCAATTTCTTCACCATTTAGTTTTTTATAGACTAATGTTACGATTCTTTTAGCTTTATATGTTAATTCATACAGCGTTGCTTCATTACCCTGGCGTTTTCTCCATACATGTATCCAATCATCTCTCAATAAACGGCTAAATCTTTTTATATCCCAGCTCATTACCTCTTCAAACCTCTTAAATTGCGTTTTATTAAACATCTGTTCGCTATATAAAAACAATAACATCTCTAAATCTGGAGTAGACAACCCATATTTAGCTTTTACCCAGTATCTTATAACTCTCCAATACTTTAAATAATCATGCGTTGGTGTACGCCTTGTTGTAGGCTTACGCTTGTAGACTCCCTTAGATTTCATTTTAATAAATTTGTATATTTGTAAAAATAGTAAATTAAAAATTATGAGTGAAAGGTGTAGGGTATCTGTAATGGGAAAACAAGCTTCATTAGGTAAAGCTACTAAAATGCAAAAAAAAGAAATTGCAGCTTGTAAAGCAAAAAAAAGAAAAACTACTTTTAATAAAGTAAAAAATACGGTATCTAAAAAAGTTACTAAGGGTTATCAGCAAGCTGCTAACTTTGTGAGTGATCAAGCAAGTAAATTAAAAAAATAAATTATGCCAAGAGTAGGAAAGAAAAATTTTAGTTATACAGCAAAAGGAAAAGCAGCAGCTAAAAAACATGCAAAAAAAACTGGAAAGAAAGTTAAGTCTAAATATTAATGGCGACTTTAAACAGTTCTAATTATATTTCAAAATCAAGTAAGCGTCCTGGGGTTCATTCTAAAAATGCTTCTAAAGGGCAAAGCGGATATAAAAATAAATATAGAGGCCAAGGCCGAAACAGATAAAAATAATATATGGCAACAAAAATTGGTGAAGACACAAACGTACAACTGGATTTAAAAACTATCGGAATGATAGTGGCTGGAACAGTATCTTTAGCAGGAACTTGGTTTTCACTACAAGAAGATATGCAAGATCTGCATAATAAAATTGAAAATTTTAGTGGCGATGAATTTGTTCAGAAGATGGAGTTTAATTTAAAAGATGAATTAATTCGTTCAAATGTCATACAAATTGACAACGCTACTAAAGAGTTAAAAGAAGATATTGATGAAAATAAAGAGTCTATTAGAGATTTAGAAAACAAAGTATTTAAAAGATGAAAAATTTAATATGTGTTTTTTTTGTTTTTTTTATGTGTTTTTTAAACGCACAAGACTTAACATTGATGCATGTTAATGCTAAATGGAATCAAAGTAATAATTATAATTTGAGAGGTGTTAAGAATTGTAAAATTCAATATGCACTCTTAGAAGATCAGGCTCCGTCTTTACGAGCTCAAATAACTTCTGTTCCTATAATTATTTTACTTGACAAAAACGGAAAGCCAAGAGGTCAATGGAAAGCTGGACTCAGTTTTAAGATTGACGTTCCGGTTGAAGAAATACAAAAAAGAGTTAATGTAATAATGTTAGAAACAAGTCGCCGAAGAGCTACTTCAAATTAATTAATATGGCAAAGAAAAAAATGAAAAACCCATGCTGGAAAGGATTTATTGCATACGGCATGAAAACTAAAAACGGTAAGAAAGTTCCTAACTGCGTAAGAAAAAAGAAAAAGTAATGCCGGATCCAAAAAAAAATACAAACTCACAACGGTAAAGTAAAAACAATAAAAAAATAAATATTATGCCAGAGCCAAAAAAGAAAAAAAATTCACCCGGAAGAAAAAGGTTAGATGCAGCAAAAAAATCTAGAAAAGATGCTAATGTAGCAAAAAGAAAGAAAAATGCTAAAACAAGACAAAGCTATAAAAGTACAGCAAAATCAGAAAAACTAAGCAAAAGAGCGTTGAAAGTAGAAAAACGTCAAGAGAAAAAAAACACGAATGGTACTCGATCTGCATTAAGGAGTGTTTCAAAAAAATATGATAAGAAAATTTCTACAATGAGAAAAAGAGAAGGGTTAGGTAGATCCCCTAATACTTTAATAAACAATGCAGGTCGTCCTAGAGGAATAGGTTCAAAAGTTAAAACTGCAATTAAAAAAGTTATTAAGAAAAAATAATGCCAAGTCCAAGAAAAGGTAAAGCAAAGGTTAAAATTACCTCTACAGGTAAAAGAGTAAGTTACGGTCAAGCGGGCAAAGCTAAAGGAGGAGGCCCAAGAGTAAGACCTGGAACTTCTA
>Ga0206682_10002014_pt1 | contig 19093 bp, 21 predicted proteins | sample M240m12015metaG_FD_155444 | JGI IMG/M metagenome (GOLD analysis project Ga0206682, IMG submission 155444) | Ammonia-oxidizing marine archaeal communities from Monterey Bay, California, United States - M2 40m 12015 | ecosystem: Environmental > Aquatic > Marine > Intertidal zone | place: USA...
TCAAAAATTAGCCTAAATAAATTTGAAGACGGAGTTTATATTCTGGAAATAAACACACCAACAAACACATTCACCACGAGAATTATTAAACATTAAGAATTTATAAACCCTCTAAAGCAAAAACCCTAGTTTTCTTTTTTAACTGGGGGTTTATGAGGTAAATATTTAAGTTTCCTCTGATATTTTTTGTCTACCTCTAAATAAATCCTATATTTAGCTTAAATAAAATTTAAATAAATAATTATGGAAGGTTATTGTGTAAAATGTAAGAGTAAAAAAGAAATTAGTGACGCTAACGAAGTTACAATGAAAAATGGACGAAAAGCCATGAAAGGTAAATGTCCATCATGCGGAACTGGAATGTTTAGAATCCTAGGTAAAGCCTAGTCATTTTAACATATAAATTTTTAAGGGAAGTTATAGTCTTCCCTTTTTTTTTGCCTGATTTTAAGTTGTGAATCTAAACTAATATTTAATAGGGTTTTTACAATTTCGGTTATGATTTTTTCTGTGGGTTCCTTATTTGCTAAATTTAACCCTGTCTTTAATAATTTAGTTTGGGCCGATGAATTCAATGGTTCTGGTGCGATCGACTATAATAAATGGTTCCACCAGAAACTATTGCCAAATGGAACTAGCTGGTAGAATGGGAAGCAGCAACACTACAAAGATGAAATCACTAATTCTTATGTTAATAATGGATTATTAAATATTGTCGCCATAAAAGAAGTTTATTCAGACAAAGGGATTACCAAAAACTATACCTCTGCAAGATTAAATTCAAAATTTGCACTTAATTATGGAAGGGTTGAAGTAATGGCAAAATTACCATGTGGAGAAGGGACTTGGCCTGCAATATGGACTTTAGGGAAAAATATAACTAAGAATGGCGGTTTTTGGGCTTCTACTTTTGGCACAAAAGGTTGGCTTGCATGTGGGGAAATAGATATTATGGAACACTGGGGGCATAATCCAAAATATATTCAAAGGGCATTACACAACAGCTTTTCATCTGGAAATACTATCAATCATAGCGGTATCATGGCTTCAGATGTTGCCAATAATTTTCATCTTTATGCAATGGAATGGACAGAAAATGAAATTAAGTTCAGTTTGGATAGTGTAGTTTTTTATGAATATAATTAAAAGCCAAAAAATATTGCAAACTGGCCTTATTTTCAAGACCAATATCTTCTTCTGAATATTGCTATTGGAAGTAGTTGGTTTTCTATATATCCTTTTTTTAACTCTAGCGAAATGGAAGTTGACCATGTAAGAGTTTGCCAGGCAAGTCCTGCCAGTTTAAGTCCTAATGAAGAAACTTCGCCTTTGTCCATTTATCCTATGCCTTAACAGGGGGCGATTTCTTTTTTCTTTGAAGATAATTTATCTATTTCTGCGTATTTATACACTTTTCTTGGCAAGCAGATAAAATTGTTTTCTTGTAAAGAGGATATAAATAATTACTCTTGGGAAAGTTTAAAAAGCGGAACTTCTTTTATTAAAATTGATCATTTAGAGAAGTCTACTACCCATAAAATTATTAAATTGTAGAATCTACTTTTGATTCTATGGGGCCAAGATTATTATTTATCTGTTTATTTATTTTCTCTTTTTCTTATTCGCAAAAAGGCAACCTCCCATATATTATAGTTCTTGGAACCATTCAAGATGCAGGATCTCCCCACATGGGTTGTGAAAAATCTTGTTGTATTAGCTTATTTGAAAACCCCGACCCAAATCGAAAAGTAGTTAGTCTTGGCTTGGTAGATCCTTTAGAGAAAAAATATTGGCTTATCGAAGCATCCCCAGATTTTATAACTCAATGTAGAGAATTAAAGAAAACATCAGATTTTGAACATGGAAAAAGTCCTGACGGTATTTTTTTAACCCATGCCCATATTGGACACTATACAGGTTTAATGTATTTAGGAAAAGAATCTTATAACAGTGTGTCTGTTCCTGTATTTGCAATGACTAGAATGAAAGGTTTTTTAATTAAAAATGGTCCATGGAGTCAGTTATTTAAATTAAATAATATTAAATTAAATAATATTAACCATCAAGAAGAAATTAAACTCTCCAATAATTTATCAATTACTCCGTTTTTAGTTCCGCACAGAGATGAGTTTTCTGAAACTATAGGGTTTAAGATCAATGGCCCAAAAAAATCAGTTCTTTTTATTCCAGATATTGATAAATGGGGGAAGTGGAATAAAAATTTAAAACAAGAAATTAAGGAAGCAGATTTGGCTCTTTTAGATGGAACTTTTTACGATAGCAAGGAGGTAAACAGTCGCAATATTTCTGAAATACCACATCCGTTTATTATTGAGACAATGGCCCTTTTTAAAGAGGAAAATAATTCTGAAAAATCTAAAATTAATTTTATTCATTTGAACCATACTAACCCATTGCTAGATACTAATAGTGCTGTCTTTAAAAAAGTGAAAGAAAATGGCTTTAATGTCGCACAGTACAAGGATATTATAAATCTTTAAAGAACAAATAAACCTTGTAATAAAAGTATTTAGTAATATTGAGTAAAATTATCTTTTGAAATATTTCCTAAAATTTATATTAATTTTCTTTTGCTTCTCTGTATCAACAGGACAAATCCCTTCTTATTACCAAAACATTAATCTAAATTTAACTGGTGACCAACTAAAAAATGAGTTGTCTACTTTAATATCCTCGACCCACCAAACGCTAGTAGAGTACACTTCTTCTGTCTCTGTTGATACATGGGATGTGATTAAAGTATCAGATGGGTTTTCTTCTGATACTTCCAAAGTTCTTTTAGTTTATGGATATAACGACAACGATGCCTTGGTAGAAAACGATAGAACTAGAGATAAATCCCTTTCTTGTCACACTAGTTCGTGCTTTGGGCTTTGGAATAGAGAGCATGTTTTTCCTAAGTCTTTGGCCTCTCCTAATCTTGTAACTAATTTCCCTGGAGCTGGAACAGATGTTCATAATTTAAGAGCTTGTGACTACTCTACTAATGCTAGCAGAAGCAATAAGAAATTTGATGCAGGAAATGGAAATTCATCTTCCAATAACCAAGGTAACTGGTATCCAGGAGACGAATGGAAAGGGGATGTTGCAAGAATAATTATGTATATGTATTTACGATATCCAAATCAATGTGAGCCAACTAACGTTGGAATAGGGACACAGCTATTTAGTCCAAATGGAGACATACCAGATATTTTTCTTAACTGGAACTTCTCAGATCCTGTTTCTGAATTTGAAGAGACAAGAAATAATTCAATAGCTAATGTTCAAGGAAATAGAAACCCTTTTATTGATAACCCTCATCTAGCAACCCTCATTTGGAATGGCCCATCTGCAGAAGATAAATGGGCTTCTGCTAACTCCACTAAAGACTATGAAGATGAAAATTTAGAAATACAAATTACTTCCTTAAACAATGAAATAATCATTGAAAATTTGGATTTAAATACTCTTCTGTCCTTGGAGTTAGTTAATTTAAAAGGGCAAATTATTAAATTTACTAGAAATAATATTGTAAGAACTCCAGGCTTGGCTTCTGGGATTTATATTCTAAAGATTACTACAAAACATGGTTCTTATTTAAGAAAAATAAACTTGAATTAAGATTATTTTTGAGAATCGTCTAACTTTTGCTGTTCTCTCATCTCCTGAGCCATTTTTCTAAATGCAGCTACTTCTTCTTTTTTTCTTTCTTTAACAACTTTTAGCGCTTTCGCAACTACTTTGTCTCTTTCATCATAATCAGCTATTTTACCTGGTTTAGGAATTCTCATGTCTTCGCTTATGCCAAGTTCATCTAAAATATCGTCAATAAAATTAATCTTCCCCAATCCAAAATATATTTTAATAAGCTCTTTGTGCTTATTCATTATAAGAATATCTTGAATTGTAATGTCTTTTATATCTCTGTAACCAAAACCTAATCTTGACTTTCTGGTTAGCTTTCTTAGGTTAACACTGTAGGTGCTATTTTCAAAATCTAATATATCCATATTGCTAAAGTAATAATATCTATTGTCAAGTCTTTTTTCTTCTAATAAAAATTGCCTCTCCAACAAAACAAATTCCCGAATTAAAAATAATTAATGCTGTTGTTCCATACCAAAAAAAATTCTCTTGTTTAATTTTTCTAATAAGCGCTTCACCAAAGATACATAGACCTGTTCCAATAAGTAAAAGACCTAAAATTGAAAAAACATACCACTTGTAATTCATAGTTTTATATTTGCAATAAAATTAATATAAATCATGGTTTATTGTTTTGACTTGGATGGAACTTTATGTAATACAGATGGCAATAATTATAAAGATTCCACCCCAAAAAAAGAGAGAATAGAAATTGTAAATACTCTCTATGATGAGGGACATACAATTCTTATTGACACTGCAAGAGGGTGTGTAAGTGGAAAGAACTATTTTTTCTTTACTATGGAACAATTAAAATCTTGGGGTGTTAAATTCCATACCCTAAGAACTGGAGTTAAGTTTGGTGCCGATATCTTTATTGACGATAAAGGAATTAGCGATGAGAGGTTTTTCAAAAAATAACTGATATCAACATCTAAGAGATAATAACTACAATAGGTTATTGTATTAAGTACACCTAGTTTGTCCTATATTTGGAATATATGGATAATACTAAAATACATGTTTTTGACACAACTTTAAGAGATGGTGAACAAGTTCCAGGATGTCAATTAAACACAGAAGAAAAAGTAGAAATTGCCAAAGATCTGGAAAGTCTTGGGGTAGATGTTATTGAGGCTGGTTTCCCCGTTTCAAGCCCTGGTGACTTCAACTCAGTTTCTGAAATATCAAAAAATGTAAAAGAATCCATAATATGCGGACTAAGTAGAGCAGTTGTAATGGACATTGATACTGCTGCTATGGCATTAAAAGAAGCGAAAAGAAAACGACTTCATACAGGAATTGGTGCATCAGATATGCATATTAAATATAAATTTAATTCTACCAGAGAAAAAATATTGGCACAAGCTGTTTCTGCTGTAAAATACTCAAGAAAATATTTTGATGATATTGAATTTTATGCTGAAGATGCTGGTCGAGCAGATGAAGATTTTTTGGCAAAAATGGTGGAAGAAGTAATTAAGGCAGGTGCCACCGTTATAAATATTCCGGATACAACTGGCTATACTTTACCTGAAGCATATGGTGCAAAAATTAACTTTTTAATGAACAATGTTCCAAATATAGACAAGGCTATACTGTCTGTTCACTGTCACAATGACTTAGGTTTGGCAACAGCAAATACTTTAGCTGGAATTCAAAATGGGGCAAGACAGGTTGAGGTCACTATGAATGGAATTGGAGAAAGAGCAGGAAATACTTCTTTAGAAGAAATAACCATGATTCTTAAAGCTCATCCGTATTTAAAATTATATTCTGAAATTGATACTTTAAAAATATTAGAGTTAAGTAAAAAAGTAAGTAGAATGATGAATATGCCCGTTCAAAGAAACAAAGCAATTGTTGGTGAAAATGCTTTTTCTCACTCTTCGGGGATTCATCAAGACGGATTTCTTAAACATAGAGAAAACTATGAGATAATTGATCCTTCAGAACTAGGAATTGACAAGTCTTCCATAGACTTAACTGCCAGAAGCGGAAGAGCAGCATTAAAGCATAGATTGTCTATATTAGGGTTCAAACTGACAAAATTTGAAATGGAAACTATTTATGCAGATTTTTTAACCTTGGCAGATAAAAGAAAACTTCTGCACGATGAAGATCTATATGAAATAATGGAGAAGAAAAATGGAAAATAATCTTACTTTATTTGATAAAGTTTGGGAGTCTCACGTTGTAAAAAGAGTAAGTGGTGGCCCTGACATATTATTTATAGACCGGCACTTGGTGCACGAGGTTACTAGCCCTGTTGCTTTTCAGGGGATGAAAGAAAGAAATATCAAAGTTCTTTTCCCTGATAGAACTTTTGCAACAGCAGATCACAACACCCCTACTATAAATCAACATTTGCCAGTGAAAGACCCAATGTCTGCAAATCAGCTTAAAACTTTAGAGAAAAACACCAAAGAACACGATGTTTCTTATTGGGGATTGGGACATGAAAAAAATGGAATTGTTCACGTAATAGGACCAGAAAATGGAATAACTCTTCCTGGAGCAACCATAGTTTGTGGAGATTCTCATACCTCTACTCATGGTGCTTTTGGAGCGATAGCCTTTGGAATTGGAACCTCAGAAGTAGAAATGGTTTTGTCAACACAATGTGTTATGCAAATGAAGCCTAAAAAAATGCGTATTAAAATTGATGGAAGCTTAAAAAAAGGAGTTACCCCGAAAGATGTTGCACTATTTATTATCTCTAATCTTTCTACGTCTGGAGCAACAGGTTATTTTGTGGAATACTCTGGTGATGTTTTCTCCAATATGTCAATGGAGGGAAGAATGACTGTGTGCAATCTAAGTATAGAGATGGGAGCAAGAGGAGGAATGATAGCTCCAGATAAAAAAACTTACGAGTTTTTAAAAGAAAAAGAGTTTACCCCAAAAGGAGATAAATGGGAAAAAGCTATGGAATACTGGAGCACTTTATATTCTGATGAATCTGCAATTTTTGATAAGGAATATATGTTTAATGCAGAAAATATTGAGCCCATGATTACTTATGGAACCAACCCAGGAATGGGAATAGGTCTTTCTAAAAAGATTCCAAAAAGTGCACCAGGAGGAGAAAATTCGCATGCAAAATCTTTAAATTATATGGGATTTAACGACGGAGAGAGCATGCTTGGAAAAAAAATAGATTTTGTATTTCTAGGGAGCTGCACCAATGGTAGAGCAGAAGATTTTAGAGCTTTTGCAAAAGTGGTCAAAGGATACCAAAAATCGAAAAATGTTACAGCCTTGCTTGTTCCTGGATCTCATTTTGTAGCTAAAGAAATTAGAAAAAATGGGGTGGCGAAAACTATTGAAGATGCAGGATTTGAAATAAGAGAACCTGGTTGTTCCGCTTGCTTAGCAATGAACGATGACAAAGTTCCTGCAGGAAAGTATGCAATAAGCACCTCCAATAGAAATTTTGAAGGGAGACAGGGCCCAGGGTCAAGAACGCTTTTGGCAAGTCCGATAATGGTGGCTGCGGCAGCTATTACAGGTAAAATTACTGATCCCAGAAAATATATAGATTAAATTATGGCATACGAACCATTTACAATATTAAAAAGTTCAGGTGTTCCCCTTCCAATAGAGAATGTGGATACAGACCAAATAATACCTGCTAGATTTTTAAAAGCAACTGAAAGAAAAGGATTTGGGGATAATTTATTTAGAGATTGGAGGTATAACCAGGATAATACCGTCATCAAAGATTTTGTTTTGAACAACCCTGCTTATAAAGGAAAAATTTTAGTGGCTGGTAAAAATTTTGGCTCTGGTTCATCAAGAGAACATGCCGCCTGGTCTATTTATGATTATGGTTTTAGATGTGTAATTAGCAGTTTTTTTGCAGATATTTTTAAAAATAATTGTTTAAATATTGGTGTTCTTCCCGTAAAAGTTGAACCAGCATTTTTAAAGGACTTATTTGAAATTATCTATGAGAATCCCTCTACAGAAATTATGGTAGACCTGCCCTCCCAATTGGTATCTGTTGAAGAAAATAATTTAGCTGCTAGTTTTGAAATTAGTTCTTACAAAAAGAATAATTTATTGAACGGTTTTGATGACATTGATTACTTATTAAATATCAAAAATGAAATCAATGATTTTGCGAAAAAAACTCTTTTTTAATACTTAGAAAATGGATTTAAAAATTGCTTTATTGGCCGGTGACGGAATTGGGCCAGAAATTATAGAACAAGCCGTTCTTGTATGTGACAAAATTGCTAAAAGATTTGACCATAATATTATATGGAAAGAAGGGTTGGTTGGAGCAGCAGCTATAGAAGATTGTGGTAACCCTTATCCTGAAAAAACCCATAAAATTTGTTTGGAATCTGATGCTATTCTTTTTGGAGCAATTGGAGATCCTAAATACGACAATGATCCATTAGCAAAAGTAAGACCAGAACAGGGTTTGTTGAAAATGCGAAAAGATTTAGGATTGTTTGCCAACATTCGGCCTACTTTTACTTTTCCATCCCTTATTAATAATTCTCCATTAAAAAAAGAAAGAATAGAAGGAACAGATTTGGTTTTTTTAAGAGAGTTGACTGGTGGTATTTATTTTGGAGAGAAAGGAAGAAAAGATGGTGGGGAAACTGCATATGATATTTGTTCTTATACCAAGCAAGAAATAAAAAGATTGGCAAAAAAAGGGTTTGAAATGGCTATGAAAAGATCTAAAAAACTTTGCTGTGTGGACAAGGCCAATGTATTAGAAACATCTAGACTATGGAGAGAAACGGTTCAGGAAATGGAAAAATATTTTCCGCAAGTAGAGGTTTCCTACGAATTTGTAGATGCAGTTGCTATGCGCTTGGTTCAATGGCCAAATAGTTACGATGTTTTAATCACAGAGAATTTATTTGGTGATATTTTAACCGATGAAGCGTCCGTAATTTCTGGGTCCATGGGCTTAATGCCCTCCGCTTCAGTAGGTGAAAAAACTTCGTTATTTGAACCTATTCATGGGTCTTACCCCGAAGTAGCTGGTAAATATATAGCCAACCCACTAGCTACCATACTTTCGGCTGCTATGATGTTTGAAGATGCTTTTGGCTTAATGGAAGAAGGTCGCGCAATTCGAGATGCTGTTAACGATTCTCTAAAGTCAAAAATTGTCACTAAAGATTTGGCTAGTAACAAAGAAGCGTTTTATAAAACTAATGAAGTTGGAGAATGGATTGCAATAAATTTATAAAAGAATTGCTACAATAAGTAAAAGAAGAAACAAAACTGCAGCGACCACAGCTGTGCTTAAAATAAAACTAAACTTAGCTATTCCCTTGCCTTTAAATTTTTCTGGATTTTTTTTAATCTTTGATAAACTTATTGCACCAAAAATCATTCCTAATAGGAATCCTATTCCAGTTATAAACCCCAATAAGGTAAATATTAAGCTTAGAATACTTAAGGGTTCTTGAACTTTTTTCGTTGATGATTCTTTAGATTGTAACTCAGCTTTAGGAGTATCTGAATTAGAAATTTCAAACTCAGAATTGGTATTGTCCCAAACATCATTTTCTAAAGAATTATTATTGCTGGGCTCAGCTACTTTTTCAGAGGGAATTGTGGTTTTTATAATAGCTGTATCAAGAGTTGGATCAATTGCTAAAGATTGGGCATTTGTGACCGTAGGATTTTTAATAAATTGAATAGATTTAATCTCAATATTGCTAATATATATTTCTCTGTTTTTATCCACTTTTATAAAATAACCATCATAGTCAGATTTAGAAACTATCCCTTTGTAAGTCTTACCCGTTTTAGTTACAATTACAATACTGTCTTTATTAGGAACGTTTTCTTCTAATTCAATTAATCTAAAAAGTTGACCAACTGGTTTGTTATTCAGGGAGCTACTGAGATTGGTATTTTCGGGATTAGAATTTACATATTTTGCCCAATGGTGAGAAACAATAGCGGAGTTAGAACAGGAGGCTAAAACAAAAAGTAAAAAAATATATACTACATGGGTTAATTTCATAGGTGAAATTTAAACAAAATAACCCTATTAGGATTTTAAAATATTTAGTAATAAAAAAATTTAAAAGAGGATAATAAAGTCATATGTACATGAAAATCAATTATTTAAAACTTAATAAAAGGATTTTTTATTGGTGTATAAATCGCTGTGTTTTCGTGTGGAAGGAATCAAAAACTTTAATAAAATAAACCCCATTACTTAGCTTAGAAATATCTATTGAATTTTTGTTATTGAGTTTAGATAGATTTAGTTTTTCTTGATAAACTAGTTTACCAAAACCATCTAATATTTCAAAGTGGACATCGTCTACAAAGCCATTAGTCTGAATATTTAGCTCATTGTGGGCAGGATTTGGATAACATTTAAAATCAAACATACTGGTATTTTCTTCAATGGAAAGACCATAGCCTACTGTAAAATAATGGATAATATTTTTTCCAAAATCAGATTCAAAGCCAGCTAGTGGCGCTCCTGTTGTTTTTCTTATTTGAAAAAAGCCTGAGCCATCGTTATTGGCAAAAAAGTCTAGACCGTCTTCTCCTGTATCGTCCAATTCAAGCTGGTAACAGCCAGTGGGTAAGATGACAGTATCTTTATGTAAGGTATTGCTTTGAAAATTGATCCTTGAAAAAACAATATTTCCATCCACATCTCGGATGTAGAGCTTGGTTTCGTTGGCTGCTAAATTGGTTCTAGTCCAAAGCACTATTCCTTCTGGATAGAATGGAGGAACATCAAAAGTAGTATGGTAATGGTTGTTTTCAAGGTATTCGTCTGCAGTACCATTTACTTGCATAATTTCAACATGAAAATCCTTACAAAACTGTGCGTAGTCCCAAAATGATTGACTAGAGATTGGTAATTCGATTTCTATTTCTTGGTCAAATTCTAGTTGACCACTCCAAGAAAAAGTTTCGTGTGGGCCACCACAAATCCAATAATCAATTTGGGCTGAGAGTAAGTCTTGCTCCCCAGTATTTTTTAATAAAATTCGAGGTTGGTCACATATAGGATTAATTCTAGTGTGGAATTCCCAGTCGTTAGGAGCTAACACGTCAGTTATCCCAGCATCGTTTTGAAAATTATAATCTCCATAAGAAACCAGCTGTACGGTTGTTCTATAATTTCCTTCCATTCCTCCGCTAGTAACTTCCATCCCATAATCAATATTCACCGAAGTATCTCCCGAAGAAATAAATGGTGTAATTTCATGATCGTAAGTGGTTCCAAAAGTTCCTGGACACCACCCTGCCCTATCGTAAAGCCATGTTCCTCCTTGAGCCATTACTGGATTGTCTGAACATTCTTTCCAGTTTAGCCACTCGAATTGTTTGGTGCCGTTTACTTTTAAATGGTGGTATTTAGGGCAAAATTCTGCACAATTTTGAAATCCTCCAAACCAATGCCCAGTGGTTCTTGTCTTTGCTTTAAAATTACTTGCTGTCGAAAGCAAAGGAACATCTACTGCGGGCATAGAAACATCGTTGGCAATATTAGCATGTCCATAATCTCCTCTCCAAATGGTTTTAAAATCTAATACATCTCTTGGAGGTGTCCCATGGATAAATAAAAATTTAAGATCAATTAGTTCTTGCTGGTTGCCTGCAGAAATTTCTAAAGTGTCTTTAAATAACGGCAAATAATCTGTAACATCGTAAACCCATCTAAATCCAAATTGACCTAAACTTAATCCTATTCCATAAGGAGTCACATAGTTTTGGATTTGATGAATATCTTGTTTGTATTGGTTGGTTAATTGATGATCTATTCCAAAATCTAAAGAGTCAATTTTATTTCCACTAGAATTATAAGTATAACCCCAACCACTTTCATAGCCATAAATTGTATCCACTAAAGTTTTAGAAATTCCTGTGACATTCATATCCACATAGGGAAGTGTTTCAATAATACTAACTGGTGAATAATAATTGGTGTCCAAAAAAAGTACAGAATCTAAATGACTATTGTAAGTTCCTTTATAGAAGGTGAATTTTGGTCGATTGGAAGTAGTGGAAAGGTCAAATCCTCTCAAAGATAAATCTGCATGTTCCCATTTTGGAAGCCCCAATAATGTGCCATTTCTAGCATTTCCACTGTAATCATTAGCCACAAATCCAGATTCTTCGTCAAAATTATAAGCAGCCTGAAGATTGGAATAAAAAGGATGGCTACTATCTATAGTTTTATTCATCCATGACTTAATAGTAATATTGTCCAATGCCTTGTTCCAAACTCTAAATTCATCTATTTTACCATCGTAAACTCCGTTAAAATTTGCTGCTGCGTTTCCACCTATTCTGAACTTTACTATTCCTGCCATAGATCTAGTTTTGGAAGTTCCGCTCATAAAAAGCTCTCCATTTAAAAAAGCTTTCATTTCTCCATTATTTATATCCTTGGTAAACGCCCAATGGTTCCATTTGCGGGAAAAATCATTAATATTTGCTAATTCGTGTATTCTATCGTAAGATCCCGCACCATTATTTCCAGCATCCCAATAAACTCTACTGTTGCTCCAAGGCAAATGACAATTTATTACTCGGTAGCCATTAGCATCTCTTCCTTCAAAAATATAGGAATTAAAAGGCATTAAATTTTCATCCCCAAAACACCAAAAAGAAATGGTAACTGCGCTATCTACATTTGCAAATACTGAAGAGGGGATGTCTACAATGTCATCGTCTTTAAAATCTAGATGGCCATTGTGACCTTGTACAAGACCTATATTTAACCCTGTACTATCCGATGCAGTTGTATAATTGGTGTTGGTAGAATTCGATGAGAAAACAAAGTCTACAACAATATTACTTGTACCATTCCAAGCAAAAGGTTGTAGAAAATTATAGGTTGTTGTTCCTGATGGATGGTGGTTGATAGAATTGTTGTAAACCGTAGAAAAATTATCTACTTCAAAAGTAGAGTCAGTAAGCTCTAAGAGTGTTGTTTGCTTCATTCTAATGGTAAGTTTTTTTAGACTCTCGCCTTGGATTTGAAAATCAATTGACATTCTTGAAATATCACCTGCAAACAACCCTTGGTTTTGAAGATCAGAGGCAAGAATTAAGTATTGAGTTTTACCAGATTTTTGAGTGGTATTAAGAAGCTCTACAGTGTTCTCCAAACCAGTGCCAATGGTAAAACTGTTTTGGGAGATGGTGGAATCTATAGAAAGATTATAGGAGAAATTTTGTTGGACATCATACTTTGGCTGGTCGTTGTATTGTATGGTTTCTGGATTGGAATTTCTGTAATAATAATAGGGGCTATTTACATTTTGATGATTGTAAAGTCTAGTGTAAGTAGTGTAATCCCATTCTCCACATGCATAATTATCTTGTGTAGTAGCAGCATCGCATTTTAATGTATAATACATCAAAACCTTGTGGTATTCGTTGGTGTCAGCAGGAAAAATATACCACCCTTTTCGCTTAGTGATGTCGTTAAAATCTAAGGTTTCAATAATGGTGGTGTCTCCTGGATTTTGGCTATTGAATTGTAAAAAAGAAAAAATTAAAAATATAAAAAATGGTAAGCTCTTCATAGTGGACAATTTTGAAATAAAAAATAAAAATAACCAATAAAAATTAGGAAATAAGATTGAAACACCTAAATAAATATGGTTTTTGTTTAAATTTTTCGTTTATTTGTTAAACAAAATATTTAACTATGAATTCTTTAAATGATGTAAATGTTCCAAATGTGCAATGTACGCAGTATCTAATTGATGGGGAAATCACCAATTGGACAGGGCCAAGCGCAGAAGTATTTTCAAATATTTATCTATCCAAAAATAAACAAGGCGAATTAGGACCAACCTTAATTGGAAATGTTCCAGACTTAGACGAAGATGTTTCTATAAACGCCTTGGACGCAGCGGTAAATGCATTTTCTAGAGGACAAGGGAAATGGCCAACGATGAAAGTTAAAGAGAGAATTTCTTGTATGGAAACATTCGTGAAAATAATGGCTACTAAAAGAGAAGAAATTGTAGAGCTTCTAATGTGGGAGATTGGCAAAAACACAACAGATGCAGCAAAAGAATTTGATAGAACTGTAGAGTATATCTACGATACTATTGAAGCATACAAAAAGCTAGACCGAAAAAGTGCAAAATTTGACACTGAAGGAAATATTAGAGCCCATATAAGAAGAGGGCCGCTAGGGGTTGTCCTTTGTTTAGGGCCATATAACTATCCTCTTAACGAAACATTTTCTTTATTAATTCCAGCACTAATTATGGGTAATACTGCCATTTTTAAACCTGCAAAATTAGGGGTGTTACTAATAACTCCTCTCCTAGAGGCTTTTAAAGAAGCTTTTCCTCCTGGGGTAGTAAATATTTTATTTGGAAGAGGAAGAAAAATTGCTTCTCCAATAATGAAAACTGGGAAAATTGATGTTCTTGCATTAATTGGGCATAGTTCCTCAGCAGTGGCATTACAAGATTTACATCCTAACAAAAATAGGCTTAGATTAATCCTTGGGCTAGAAGCAAAAAACCCAGGTATAGTTCTTAAAGATGCGGACATGGACCTTACTATTAAAGAGTGTGTTTCTGGAACATTATCTTACAATGGACAAAGATGTACAGCTTTAAAAGTGTTGTTCGTGCATGAAGATGTAGTAGATGATTTTATTACTAAGTTCTCCAAAGCGGTGGATGAGCTAAAATTTGGTTTGCCATGGGAAGAAGGGTCTTTTCTAACTCCATTACCTGAAGTTCAAAAACCAGAATATATAAAAGGTTTAATTCAAGATGCCACTTCCAAAGGAGCAAAAGTAATGAATAAAAAAGGAGGTGAAATGTATCCTAACTACTGTTACCCAGCAATATTGTATCCAGTAAACGAGGATATGGATTTATTCCATGAGGAGCAGTTTGGCCCTGTTATCCCAATAGTTTCTTTTAAAGATATTGACCAACCTTTAAATGCTATGGCCAGCTCCGATTATGGCCAGCAAGTAAGTTTATTTGGCCAAGATGTGAAACAGTTAGGTCCCTTAATAGACACCTTAGCAAATTTGGTTTGTAGAGTAAATTTAAATAGCTCTTGCCAAAGAGGTCCAGATGTTTATCCATTTACAGGAAGAAAAAACTCTGCGGTTGGTACTTTAAGTGTGTTTGATGCACTAAGATCTTTCTCCATTAGAACCTTTGTCGCTTCCAAGGATAATGAATACAATAATAAAATTCTTCAAGATCTTTTAAATTCTAACCACTCAAACTTCATCAACACCGAATATTTATTATAATTTAATGGCTTAATATATTTATATGAAGCCAACACTCTTAATTTTAGCAGCTGGTATGGGCAGCAGATATGGTGGTCTAAAACAGATTGATGGAATAGGACCAAATGACGAACCTATAATAGAATATTCTATTTACGATGCAATTAAAGCTGGATTTGGAAAAATTGTTTTTGTAATTCGGGAGGAGTTTGACTCTGCTTTTAGAGAAATTTTTGATACTTTTAATAATAGAATTGATATTGAGTACGTTTATCAGCCCGTTAATTTTAAGGTTGACGGACTAAGCTTAGTAGAAAGAACCAAGCCCTGGGGCACTTCACATGCGGTATTAGTAGCCAAAGATGTAATTAAGGAGCCTTTTGCAGTAATTAATGCAGATGACTATTATGGCGCCAATTCTTTTAAAATTATGGCTGACTTTTTAGCTAATGAATGCTCTCCTTCTAATATGTCAATGCTAGGATATATTCTAGAAAACACGCTTTCTGAAAATGGCACTGTAAATCGAGGAGTGTGTGAGGTAGATTCAAAGAGCAACCTTATTGAGGTTAATGAGAGAGAGAAATTAGCCAGACAAGAAGAAAAAGTAGAATATAATATTGGTTCTGACGAGCCTAGCAGAGAGGTTGATCCAAAATCTTATGTTTCTATGAACTATTGGGGTTTTCATCCTTCTATTTTTAAAGATATTGAGAAAGGTCTTCATAGTTTCATGAAAGAAAATAGCAATAGCCCTACTGCAGAGTATTATATTCCTAACATTGTTTCCGATAAAATTAAGGCTGGCGAAATAGCTATTGCAGTTATTCCAACTAACGATAATTGGTTTGGGGTAACCTATAAAGAAGACAAACAAATGGCAATCGAGACTTTGAATAAGCATATTGAAAACGGAGTATATCCTAAGAGCTTGTGGAGCTAAAATTTGCTCAAAGTATCTTATTAGGCTTTGGCTTAAAAGAATCTATTGTTACCTTAAAAAAAGTTGACTCTGGGTTAATAAACTCAACGTTTGTACTAAATTCTAAAACTAACTCGTACATACTTCAAGCTATCAATACCAATATTTTTCCGAATTATGAAAAGGGATTAGAAAATATTCTAACTGTTGGTAATAGGCTTAAAAAGAAAAATTATCCATACTCGTTTCCTCTACCCATAAAAGGGCAATACTTAAAAGTAGAAAATGAGGTTTGGAGACTCCTGCCTTATGTGAAGAATAGTATGTCTTATAATCGAGTTTCCTCTTTGGGTCAAGTGAAAAGTGCAGCTAATTGTCTTGGTGAATTTTACCACCATTTGTCTGATTTTAATACTGAAAGTCTTTCTATTACACTGCCAAATTTTCACCACGGCGACTTGATAATTAAAAAATTTGAAGAGGCTCTTTTAAATGGCGAAAAAGAAAGATTATTAACAGTTAATGCTTTAATAAGTGAAGTTGAAAAAAAATTACCTATTTTAAATAAATGGGACGAAGTCTGTAATTCCCTTCCCAAAAGAGTAGTTCACTACGACACCAAAATCAATAACTTTTTATTTGATAAAAAAACAGATGAAGTACTAGCATTAATCGATTTCGATACTATTATGCCAGGTTGTGTTCTTTCAGATATTGGAGACATGATTAGAACCTATAGTAATCCTCTTGGGGAGGAATCTAAGGAAATTGATAAGGTAGTTTGCAATATGGAAATTATAAATACCATAATACAAGAGTTTACAAAAAAAGTAGCCTTAGCAAAAGAAGAAATAGAAAATCTGTTTTTTGGAGGGATGGCTATAACGTTTATGCAAAATGTTAGATTTTTAACCGATTATTTAAATGGAGATAGCTATTATAAAACTAGTTATAAAGATCAAAACCTAGTAAGAGCAAAAAATCAGTGGGCTCTCTATCAGTCTATGAATGAGAACAGAAAATGAGGCTTCCTAACTAGTTAAGTCTTTTGGACGGTAGGTAGTTGATTTCTCTTTAGATAGGGTTTTTACTATTTTCAACATTTTCTCAGCTAGTGCCTCTACAGCCAAAGGTTTTTGAGATTTTAGAATTCCTATTTTATTAAGTCTATTTAGAATTTTAATTCCACTTTTTTCTCCTTCTCTCATTAGGTCTGGCTGTCTAATTAACATGGGCGGTTGAAAAATGTCAATTTTTTTGAAATCTAGTTTTTTCACCACTTCTTCTAATGCCCCTTTGATTTTTGGATAGAAAAAAGAAGATTTTGCATTGGCGCCAACAGAGGATACTAAACACAATTGCCCTACTCCATTTTCAGCTGCTATTTTGGCAAATTTATATTGATAAGTGTAGTCAATTTCGTACTGCTGATCTTTTCCGCCAGCATCTTTTTTAGTAGTTCCTAAAGAAGAAAACAATATATCTCCTTTTATTTTATCCTTGTATTTTTCCAGATATTTAAAATCTATTTCATAAATTTTTAATTTTTCATGTTTAATATTTGGAGCAGTTCTAACAAAAATAGTGACTTGTTGAAAATCATCGTCTATTAGTAATTTATTTACCAATTCTCTCCCTGTAGCTCCTGTGGCTCCAATTACTAATGCATTTAACCTCTTCATTTTATTAAATGAGACAATTTTAATACTTTTTAAATGATTTTTATCTAAAAAATGTGCTTCTTAATGATTTTTATCGTTTTTTTAAAAATAATCAAGATTATTATGAAAATTAAATTGATAGTTGTTGGAAAAACAAATGCTTCTTATTTAAAAACTGGGGAAAGTAATTATGAAGACAGGCTGAAGCATTACTGTAAATTTGAAGACTTATTAATTCCCCAAATTAAAAATGGTGGAAAATTATCAAATAAATATCTAAAAATTAAAGAGGGGAAATTGATATTAAAAAACATGCACTCTATGGACCAGGTAATTCTTTTAGATGAAAAAGGAAAGAGTATTTCTTCAATTGATTTCTCTAATTTATTAAATCAAAAACTACTAGATAGCACTAAAAGATTAGTTTTTGTTATCGGAGGAGCATTTGGATTTAGTGAGGAGGTTTATAAAAGGGCAGATCTGAAACTAAGTTTTTCTAAAATGACATTTTCTCATCAGATGATAAGGCTAATTTTTAAAGAACAGCTATATAGGGCTTTTACGATACTGAAAGGGGAAAAGTACCATCATGAATGAATTAAGATTAGTTTATAGTTTGATATATTGTGAATCCCAATTAGAAAAATCAAAACCTATTGGTGGCCCTGAAATTCTTGACAAACCCACTTATAATCAATATCTACAATATAAAATTGTCTCAATTAATAAAAATACTTTAAATTAGCCCGCAAAGAACTTTGAAAAACAAAGCTGCAAGTGGTTTCTATTGAAGATTTAATATTAGTTCCGTTATACTTATTTGTTATTATCGGCCTAGCCAGATTAATAAAATCAAATAATATTAATCAACATCCTGAATACAAATATTTTGTAAAAGGCATTTGGTTTAAACTAATTGGCGTTAGTGCATTTATTTCAATCTATTTATTTTACTATGGCGGGGGAGATACTATTACGTATTTTAAAGGAGCAAGAGCTCTTGGAAATTTAATTATGCAAGATTTTTCAAAGGGATTTGCTGTTTTATTTAATACAAATAGTTATGAAAATTCACTTAGTAGCTTTAATTCCAAAACTGGAATTCCACCTTGGCATTACTTTGCTAATAAAAACACTTTTTTAATTTGTAGGCTATCTGCCCCTCTATATCTTCTAGGGTCTACAAGCTTTTTAATTACTAGCTTTTTAACTAGTCTTTTTTCCTATATCGGTATTTGGAAGTTTTATCGTTTACTTAATATTTTGTATCCCGGACATTCTAAAATATTTGCATATTTAGTATTGTTTATGCCATCTTTAGTATTCTGGGGAGGAGGAATTATGAAAGATAGCTATATGCTAGGGGCAACTTGCTGGATCACCTATAGTTTTTACCATGTGTTAATAACCAGGAAAAAAATATTTTGGAATGTTTGCTTTTTAATACTAAATGTAGTTATGATATTAAATTGTAAGCCTTATATATTAATATCTTTAATTCCTGGTTTTTTATTTTGGGTTAATAATAGTTATTTAAAAAACATTAAAAACACAGTTATAAGAGTTCTTGTTTTCCCTGCACTTATTTTAATTTTTACAGGTTCAGGAACGTTAATTTTTAATGGT
>Ga0206682_10002016_pt1 | contig 19086 bp, 17 predicted proteins | sample M240m12015metaG_FD_155444 | JGI IMG/M metagenome (GOLD analysis project Ga0206682, IMG submission 155444) | Ammonia-oxidizing marine archaeal communities from Monterey Bay, California, United States - M2 40m 12015 | ecosystem: Environmental > Aquatic > Marine > Intertidal zone | place: USA...
AAAGTTTTTGAAGGTGCGGCAGCCGTGGTTGTTTATTGTGATGGAGGTGGTAGGCATCTTTTAAACGCCCATCTTAAGGAATTTGATAAGGTTATGAGAAAGGGCGTTGGTTTAGTTTGTCTTCATTATGGAGTTGAAGTCCCCAAAGGTGCTCCTGGAGATTATTTTCTAAAATGGATTGGTGGGTACTTTGAGACCAACTGGTCAGTAAATCCGCATTGGAGCGCAGATTTCAAATTATTCCCAGCGCATCCAATAACTTTCGGTGTTAAACCTTTTTTAATTAAAGATGAATGGTATTACCACATGCGTTTTCAAGAAAATATGAATGGAATAACTCCTATCCTGTCTGCTTTACCATCTGAAGAAACTTTAAAGAGAAAGGATGGACCGCATAGTAACAATCCATATGTGAGAGAAGCGGTTATAAAAAGAAAAGAAAAACAACATGTTGCCTGGGCTTATCAGCGTGGGACTGATTATAGTAATGGTAGGGGATTTGGTTTTACCGGGGGACATAATCACATCAATTGGGGTTCCGATAATTTTCGTAAATTGGTTTTAAACGGAATTATTTGGACGGCAAAAGTAAGAATTCCCTCAGAGGGTGCTTCCGTAACTGAATTAACCGTTCCCGACTTACGAAAAAATCAGGATTATGAGCCCAAGGGTTGGACCGATGCTCAGATAATTGATAGATTGAGTACATTTAATTCAAAATAGAAAGTAATCCTGCAAGTTACTAAAATTTTTTTAAACACATTGTCAGCTATTTATAAATTTCAAAATACAGATGATTTACCTAGTATAGCTGGGGACTCTGACTTGATAGGTCAATTAGGCAACCCAGAGTACTTGCATAAAATTTCTGACCACTATTATGAATTTGCAGAATTGGGAAATTGTCGAAGAATGAATTGTAAATTCCTTGGTGAACTTCGATGTGGATATACATATTTTTTGTGTAGTGCATAATTATGTTGAGGCAGGCGTTAATTTATTACAAGTCACTCAAGAGGGAAATGGGTGAATCACTAGGATTCATTCTCATGTATTTGAATGTGAACATTTTAGTTCAGATTCTGAAGTGGAGAGTACTTCATGATCTCGATTTTGGAAAGTATTTGATTAGAATAGCTCGATTGGCAATACTAGAAAATTACATATCAAATTTTGTTAGATTCCCTACCGCGATACTAAAAAATGAATAATAAAATACTTTGCGTTGACGACGAAGAAGCAATTTTAAAAGGTTTTCAATTGAATCTCAGAAAAGATTTTGAGCTTCATTTAGCTTCAAACGGAGCAGAGGGGTTAGAAGTATTTGATCGTGAGAAAGGATTTGCCCTAGTTTTATCTGACATGCGGATGCCCGAGATGGACGGTGCTACCATGCTATCTGAAATTAAAAAGAGAGATCCTGAAGTGGTAACGGTTCTTTTAACTGGACATACGGATTTTGAATCAGCAATTTCTGCTGTCAACGAGGGAAATGTATTTAGAATGCTTTCAAAACCTTGTCCTCCTGTGACTCTCATTAAAGTTCTTCGTTCAGGTCTCGAGCAACATGATTTAATCAAGAGTAAAAGAATATTATTAGATAAAACATTACGGGGTGCAGTGGATGCTCTTGCACAATCCTTATCCACAGCAAAACCATTGTTTTTTGGAAGAGCACAGCGTGTTCGTAGACTTTCGAATGAATTGGCGGAAATGATGAAAGTTCCGAATAGTTGGCGAGTTGATGTGGCAAGTATTTTTTCTCAACTAGGTTATATTTCATTACCTGAATCGGTAAGTGAAGATGTATATCATAAGCGGGATTTACCCCAAGAAGTAAAGAAACTGGTAAAGCAGGTACCAATTGATACACAGAATCTAATTACTAAAATCCCAGGACTCGAAGAAGTAGATGAAATTCTTCAGAAAATGGATATTCAGCATCGGTTTGAAAAGGATGACGGTTCAGGTGTTCGCACATTAGCTTCAATTTTAAGAGTTTCATTAGATTTTGATTTTTATGAAGAGTCGGGACACGATAGAAGCGTAATTGTACAAACTCTTAAAAGTAGGTCTAACGATTATGATCCTGTTATCACTGATTTTTTATCAAATCTATTGGTAGTGGCCGAGCAGACATTTCATTTGGAAGAAGTTACCGTCAAAAATTTGGAAGTCGGGATGAGGTTAGCACAGGAACTTCGTTTAGATGATGGTTTTCTTATTGCCTCTTGTGGGGCAGATGTTGATCGACAGCTACTCAAGGTGATTAGAAATTATAATTCTTGTTATGCTGAAAGTCCATTTCCAGCCAAGCTACAGGTAACTGTTCCTGTAGCTCATTAAAAATTATTTTCCAGTAAATATTGAAAGTTAGATCATATATTTGGCTACTTTCTTCCTCAAGTTTAGGAGGTGCATTATTAGTAGGAATTTTAGGTTGGTGGATGTTCCACAGTACCAGTAGGCTAACAAAAGAACTCAATGAAGAGAGTAAAAATTCCGGAAAATCAGCTGGTGAGTATTCTGATGTAAAAGACTTTTTGGAAGTTTCTCGAAGCATCGTTGTTTCCTTTGAGGTTTATCCTGAAAATTACGAAGGTCTATTTGGGGTAACTTGGGACCGTTTAACTACAGCAAAAAAAGGCCTAAATGATATTTCTGATAAGTACTTAAACAACTATCCCAAAGCAATGCTGGAGCCGATTGCAAAAGGACTTAACAAATTAACATTCGCTATTAGAAAAATGGAGAAGATATCTGTATGGGATGAATCAGGAAATAAGAAAAATCTAAAATCAAATAACCTAGCAAAATCACAGTTTAACATGGCAAGAGAAGAACTTGATCGAGGACTTAACATTTTGGAGCAAAAATCTGAAAATTTCCTTCTAGAATCTCGTAGTGCGCTAGAAGCGAAAAGAATAGAACTCTTACAAAAAGAAGATTCAGATTTAATCATCTTAATTACTGCCAGCATACTTTATTTTGTATTGGTATCTTACTTGGCATTCGTAACCTACAAAAGTTTTGCTAGTCCAATACGCAAGCTAGAATACGCCGCCAAAAATTCCATCGATTATAATAAACCATTTACTTTAAAGGAAACGGGTCCATACGAAATCAGATCAGTAATTAAAAGATTACAAGGCCTTATATTAGGACTGGAATCAACGGTTAAAAAGCGAACATCCTCTCTTCATGCTAAAACGATTCAATTACAGGAAGAAATGAACCAGCGAAAAGAACTAGAAACTCAATTGGTGCACGCCCAGAAAATGGAGGCAGTCGGGCAGCTTGCTTCTGGGATTGCACATGAAATTAATTCTCCATCTCAGTTCGCAAATGATAATATTTTGTTCTTAAAAGATGCCGTAGAAGGTTTTATTGCAAAGTTAAGAGGCGACCCCAGTGCTCCTGATTTAAAGGAACTTCAATTTCTTGCCGAAAATGCTCCCGAAGCTGTGGATCAGGCAAAAGAGGGAATAAGCAGAATTACAACGATAGTGAAATCGATGAAAAATTTTGCCTACAAAGATGCAGAATCCGCAAAAAAACCGAGTGATCTAAACCAAGCAATACAATCTACTATAGTTGTCGCAACCAATGAATGGAAATACCATGCCGAACTACAATTGAATCTCGATGAAAATTTACCTTTTGTACCCTGTAATATTGGTGAAATTAATCAAGTTGTATTGAATTTGGTTGTCAATGGTGCGCATGCGATTCGGGATCGATTTCAAGATGGTAAAAAAGGAAATTTGACTGTTTCTACGAAGCACTACCCTGACGCAGGTTGCGTGGTTATTTCGATTAATGATAATGGCGGTGGCATCCCACCAAAAGTACAGACTCGGATTTTCGAACCATTTTTTACAACCAAGGAAGTAGGAGTTGGTACGGGTCAGGGCTTAGCGATTGCACATAATGTGATTGTAAAATCTCATACAGGTCAAATTTGGTTCGATACAAAGGAAGGGCAGGGAACGACATTCTTTATTAAGTTACCAATGCAGTTACCGGAGAACTAGAATGTGAATATCGGTAAGGCTAATTGTATATTTGTGGTCTGTGTATTTATTCTTATTGGTTGTTCGGAACCTGACAATAATAGTTCTTCCTATAATGAAAATTATGTTCCTTTTACCAATGATGAAAAGGTACAGGTGAGTGATGCTGCGTTTAAAAAATTAGCAGACCAAAAAAATTATATTTTGATTAAGCCTGGAGAATTTTGGATGGGTAGTCCTGAATCTGAGATGGGTAGAAATGAAGATGAATTCAGGCATCTCGTTGTTATTAGTAAACCATTTTTAATAAGTAAATTTGAACTTACTAATCAAGAATGGAATGCAAATGTTTCACCATCATTAAAAAAAGGAAATTTTGTTTATAGCTTAACAAGTGGAAAGCTAAAAAAAATGTGTATCGGCAAAAATTTTGCGGATGGTAACTACACAATTACTAACTTTGAAAAAAGAAATTCAAAAGGGAACTTATTTATTAATTTCTACTTTGAGGAAGTAATTCCCAACTCCGGTACGATTGGAAATTGGGAAATTAAGGAAAAAAACCGAAAAAGTTATCAATTAGACAGCCAAAAGTTTTTAAAGGATTTAGATATTAAGGATTATTTTAAAGAAAGAAATATTTCTTCTATCGGTCTTATTGGAGAGAAAAATCCAGTTACTCGAGTTTCTTACTCACAGGCAACTGCATTCTGTTGGAAGCAATCAACTCGAGCCCACAAAGAAGGTAGATTACCGAAAGGGTTAATATATCGCTTACCCACCGAATCTGAATGGGAGTACGCGTGTCGAGCCGGCACTGAAGGTATTTGTGGTCTCGGCAGTGGAGAACGCTTATCTGGTCTAAACGCTTGTTTAAATGGTTCTAGAGCCGAGTATGTACTGGGTGGTGAAGTAATGTTGATTAATCGAAGGAAGGTTGCACCAATTGATGTGTTGAATCCAAAATTTCCCCCCAATGCATGGGGTATTCATGATATGCACGGAAATGTAATGGAGTGGTGTCATGATTTTTATTCTCCATATGGTAAAAAAAGCAAAGCAATTGATCCGTTGGGTTCCTTTAATGGAACCAGACGCATAGTGAGAGGTGGTAGCTTTTATCGAACAGCTCAACAATGTAGGTCTTCTAGTAGGGCGAGTTATGAACCATCTTATAGGGGGTCTGAAATTGGTTTTCGAATGGTCATAGGATATCCTATTTTGTAATTAAGGAATTTTTGGTAAGAATGAATTTATTGTTTTGAGTAGTTCAATTGTGGGCAATGCGTACATTGTAACTCGATCTACTCGGGCAATGTTTATGCCGATGCACTGACCATTTAAGTTAAAAAGAGGCCCACCCATAGCTTCTCTTGGTAGAGGCAAGTCATGTTGTAGGACATTAGAAAAGCTGTCTTTTCTCTTTGATACAGGTCCGCTCATTTGTAAGTTTCGGTTAAATAAATCAAAAGTAACAGAGCGATGGCCTAACGTGACGACAAAGTTTTTAATTTCTTTGTTCCTAACAAGTTTGATACGAACTACATCCCCAGGGTCTTTTTCCCCAACTATTTTGATTAATGAATCTTGATTTTTTACACGTCTATTATCGACATATGTTATGATATCATTCTGTTTTAGACCGGCTCTGTATGCAGCTGCTTGCGGAACGATTTCCGAAATTTTGACGCCTTTGATTTTTGAATGGTCATTTACTAGTAAGACACCCATGACGCCTCCTTCACGATCAATTTTTCTCGAATTTCCACTTTTAATTCCAATCCGAATTTCATTTAAGGAGTAGTGAGCAGCAATAACCCAACTCCCTTCAGTTGCATTATTTTCTGTCTCCCAATTTAATACTGGGAAAGAATTATCTCTGGAGATGAGTTGGTATATGGCTAGGTCCTCTTCCTCGAATCTCCTTTTAATTTTTAATGGATATTTTGTACCATCAAAAGTTTCCGCTTCCCTTGCACCAACGCAGGAACTCGCTTTTGTTAAGATATAGCCATCAGGGTGAAAGAATCCACCTAATGCTATGAGTTTATCATTTCTGAGCAATCTAACAGTACTTTTGAGTGCTGAGTCTTTTGCGTTACCAAATGCATTTTGAATCGCCTTCCCATTTAGTCTATAATCGAGTGCTAAGAGTTTTGAACCGTTTGAATCCGCGGTGTATCCAATCGAAAAAAATTGAAAAAATAAAACGACTTTAAAAATTTTTCTCATAACTTTAGTGCTATTCTTGAGGTCTCGCACCTAAAGCAATTTGTATGGAGATTTCTGTGGATCCACGATGGTATTCTAAAGAGATTAATTCATTAGGTTTCTTCGAGGATATAAGTATGGTTAATTCCTCTCGAGAATCGAGTTTCTCTCCATCTAATGAAATCAAATAATCGCCCTCCTTAAGTCCGTTTTTTTCTGCAGCACTTCCTACAACAACATTGATAATTTTTAGACCTAATTCAGTTTTTTCACATGCAACTCCCAAAAAACCTTGATCCTGTAAATTTTCCAAAGTTAATATTTCTCCTTCTTGATAAAAGTCCCAATTGATGAGGAAGCACTCAACGGGAACATGAAAGTTTTGATCTGATTCTTTTGAAACACGACTGTGTATGGCGATTATATTTCCATCGAAATCAAAAAGTGGACCCCCGGAATCTCCTCCAAGTAAACGACTATCTGATTGTAACGTATCTTCATTTTTACCGATTATTCTGCCCAGTCTTACAACTATACCTCTTTCCATGTCAAACCCCCCGGGATGCCCAACTGCAAAGCACCAATCTCCGACTTTTGATTTTTCTTTTTCTGCAATAGGTGAAAAAGGCCATTTTCCTTTTTGTGTAATTCTTAACATTCCCGCATCTGAAATTTCCGACCCCCCCAAGCTAATTGCGGATACCCTCTTTCCATTAATTAAACGAACGTACATTTTTTCACCTGTTTTTCCAATTACATGAGCTGCGGTTAATACAAGCCCATCTTCAGATACAATAACTCCGCTCCCTACTCCGTCAGTTGTTTCGATTGAAACAAGTGCTTTTTTCGCATTGGGAAGAAGTTCCTGTAAACGACTCTGTATATTTAATAGATCCTTTTGATTCAGAGGCGTAATTGATTTCCACGGGGTCGAAATAGTAACATCGCAAAAACAATAACTGGTAAAACAGAACAATATGATGATGTGATATAGAAATTTATTCACTTAAATATAATTATATTAATGTAAATTGTTAGTTTTTAGAGTCTAGATAGTTTACAACTCGTTGACATAGAATTTTAAAGCGTGTGTTGAAATACATTTTGTATTCTAGTCTCTGATTACCATTTTTACAATAGATTGGAATATAATTTGGAGAAACTTTTTTTTCAGTTTTTGGGGAGACAAGAAGCAAGTCTGGTAAAAGATTTTGTGAATTACTTTGTGAAATCGCAATAAGGTTCGCGATAAGTTTTTCTTGGGTAGGAAATAAAAGATTTACTTCAACTGCATTTCGCCTTTCGAATTCATCAATAGAGGAGAGAACATAAGGTTGGTATTCTTTTTCACAGTATATTGTAATGGATGGATTTAAATCCCACGGGTCACTTTCTTTTAGTTCTAAATTATATTTGTTAAAATAAATCTGCCCTTTATCTCGCGAAGCTAGATATCGAGTAAATAGCAGAGCATGTGAATTACTTTTTGAGTTTTCATTAATTTTGCAACTGACCACAGATTGCGATAATTTTTTCTCTGCAATCGGAATTTTATTTAAAAAATTAGATCCTTCTGAATCTTTTATCTGCAACTCATTATCTGAAGAAATTATAAGATCAAAACTTTGATTATTTTCCAGTTTGTGTATTAAATTTTGATTACAGAATTTGTATTCTATTCTAACATTTAATTCATTTTTAAATTGTTCAGAAATTTCGGCTAGAGCAGCCCGTAGTGATTTTTCAGCTAAAACTAAAATGGTGTGGTGTGTTTCAGCAGGATTTGAAACTTTATTCCATACTGCGAACATAGCTGTTAGTACAAACATGGACAGCAAGGAAAGGGTAATCCCTGTGTATTTTGGTGTGCGAAAAGTTTTTACCTGATCTGGTTCAAATGGTTTAATCATGTTTTAAAGGCCAATTGCTGAGTATGCATGATTTTCAATAGAAAAAATAAGGGTAGAAAAAAGACTTATGTCTTTAAATCAAATTCGAAACGACCAAATAGAATAGTCCAAGCACAACAACTATAAAAGGAGCAGGAATTTTACGCGAGATTAACAAGCCAAGTGAAATAATAAAACAGGACATTTCTAGTGGAGTCCAACTTGCGTCCAATAAAATTCCTATAAATACTCCTGATACTAAACCACTTGCTACTGCATTTATGCCACGGAGGGCACGGTGGGCCCATGGTAAAGTTTTTAATTTTCCCCAAAATGGATGAACCAGGAAAAGAAGTAAGGTACCCGGAATAAAAATAGCCCATCCGGCGATCATTGCACTCAATAATTGACGGTTGATACTATTTTGCTGCTCGCACAATCCACCCGCATAAGCAGCAAATGAAAACATTGGACCTGGCAGGGCTTGGACCAAACCAAATCCGGCAAGAAATTCATCTTGGGTCAACAGAGCATTAGTACTTACAAGCTCCCCTTGCATTATGGGAACCACCACCTGGCCTCCCCCAAATACTAAGTATCCGTACCGATAAAAGCGCTCAAATGTTACCCAAAGAGAATTTTCTGAAAAAAAGGAGGAAATTATGCCTACACAAAGCAAGGTAATGAATAGAAAAAATATTCCCCATGGGACAGAAAATTTGCCAGTATGCAGGCTTTTGAGCTGCTCTGTTTTAGGCGAGAGGAGAATAGATAGCCCAGCTCCCAGACAAAACGATATAGGTATAGCCCAAGGCGTTGTGCTTAATAAAGCAATAGCTAACCCACAGCCCCACAACCCAAAACTTAGTGGGTTAATTACAACTTTTTTACCGAGCACCCAGGCTGCCCATCCAACGAAACCGGCTGCCATTGGAGCAAGAAAACTAGTTATATTGGCAAAGCTATTCTTGTCTATTAAAGCTGGAATCAAGGCAATCAATGTCATTAAGCAAAGAGCAGGCATGGCCCACACCATTAGAGTTAGTATGGCGAGTGATCGTCCACCTTTCTCCAACCCAATTGCAGTAATTACCTGAGTACTTGTGGGACCGGGTAAAAAACTACATAGAGCCATCCATTCAAGAAGTGCTTTCTCTGATAGGTATTTTTTCTTTTGCACCAGGCGGTCAAGAAAAACTCCTAAGTGAGCTTCGGGTCCACCAAAAGCTACCAAGGAACAAAGGAATACATCCTTTAAGTATTGCGTGTTTGAAAACTTTTGGAAGCAATTCTCTGTATCATCTTTTTGTGTAGTCACTCAGGTTTTTTAAAAAAAGAATTATAAACGAAAAGAGCAAGGAGTGCCCCTATGAGTTGTGCTACGCAAAAGTGAAGAATATCGCTAGGTGATATACCCGCAAAAGTGTTTGAGAATGATCGACCAATCGTTCCTGCCGGATTGGCAAATGAGGTGGAGGAAGTAAACCAGTAAGCCCCTCCAATGTATGCAGCTACGGTGGCTGCGACTTTTTCTTTGGATGAAAGTAGAATGACCAGTAGTAAGCCGAAGGTTGCGACTATTTCACTGACGAACAAATTGGTGCCTGATCGTGCTTTTTCAGAAAACTGAAGAGGGTCCAAATCGAAAAGATAGTTGGCTAAGATTACACCAAGTATAGCTCCGGCAATTTGAAGAATGCTAAAAACAAAAAATGTGTTTGTGCTAATCTCCCCACGCAATCGCATCACCAGAGAAACTATTGGGTTGAAATGTGAACTGTGATCACCAAGGCAAGTGATCAAAAAATAAAGAGCAAAAACGGTTGCAAATGTATTCGCCAAAAGTGTGACCGCATCATTTTGATTCAGGTTTTGGCCCATGATTCCCGAACCTACCACCGCCCAAAATAAAAAAGCCGTTCCAAGAAATTCAGCTAAATATTTCGATTTCATAAAATTTAATAAGTTAGAGATTTAAAGATTCTGGCAGGGATTCCACATAAGTCCGGATTTCGTCTCTTACCTGTCTGTAACAGGTAAGCTGTTCCTCTTCCGAAGCTCCTTCTTCGGCTAATTCTTTAGCCATTTTCGGAGGATCTGGAAACCCTGCATGAGCGACTTGGCAATTGGTGGGGAAAATCGGACAGGTCTCATGAGCATGCCCACATACGGTAACTACCACATCCAATGCAGTGTCCGCAAAGTCCCGAATGTTTTCAGACTTTTGACTGGTCACATCGACTCCTGCCTCTGCCATTACTTTAACCATATGAGGGTTAAGTCCATGCGTTTCGACCCCAGCGGAGAATGCTTCTATCGAATCACCCTTTAGATGGCGTGTCCATCCCTCCGCCATCTGACTGCGGCAGGAATTTCCGGTACAAAGAAAAAGAAGTTTTAATGGTTCACTCATAAAATTCCTATCATTCTGTTTTATTACTTTGGGTAAACGTCAAACTCTTAAGGGTTACAAATTCCAAATTTTCGTATTTTTGCAAAAATGAGACATTTCCTTTAGGGAATTTTTACATGATCTGTATACAAGGCACGAACCAGAATATAAGAAATCCGCTTTGCGAAAAATACTAGTATGAATGTAATTAAGAAACTGCTTCCGTAAACCATGTTATTTGATTACATAATTCTAGTTGTCTCGAAATCAATCTTGCCTTTTTTTGAAGGGTCATGACATCCCGCATCCGTATTTTCGTTGTCGATGACGAACAAGATTTAACTGATCTTTTACATTACCAACTTGGTAAAGAAGGTTTCAAAGTAAAATTTTCCAATAATCCTTACGAAGCACTTGGGAATGCTCGTGATTTCAGTCCGGATCTCATTATACTGGATGTTATGATGCCCGACCTTGATGGTTTTCAACTTTTACGGATGATTCGAGCTGATAATCTTCTTCAAAAAACTCCGGTTATTATGCTTACTGCGAAGACCGATCTTGAACATAGGATAAAGGGATTAGAACAGGGAGCAGATGATTATTTGGGAAAACCTTTTGATTCCCAAGAGCTTGTTCTTCGGATTCGATCTATTCTTAAAAGGACTACTGAGCAAAAGGATGAAAATCAGTCACGGATTCTTTTTGGCAATCTTCTGCTTGATGAAGATGATCATAGTATATCAATTTCTGGAGAAAAGGTTGATTTTACATTAACGGAATTCAAGTTGCTCCATTACTTTCTCAAGCGGCGGGGGAGGGTGCAAACCCGGGATAATTTACTACTGGGGGTATGGAAATTTGATGCAGATGTTGAAACTAGAACAGTTGATGTTCATATTCGTAGAGTTAGAAAGAAGATTAAAGATTCAGGGGTCGAGATTGAAACAATTCGTGGAGTTGGTTATCGACTTGTCGAGGAGATTGCTTAGATAATGTTACTACCCCTTTGGTTGATTGTCTTACTGGTTACTGGTTTTGTCTATGGATTATTTGTCACCATCAAAAACATAACTAACAGGGATAAAAATTTCTGGATTGAGAATAAACCCAAAAAAAGAGAAGCAAACGATCAGGACGAGCAAACCCGAAGAGATTTTGTTGCCAATGTTTCACATGAGTTACGTACCCCGGTATCGATTATTAAGGGGTTCGCTGACTCTCTTCAGGAAGATTATGAAATCCTGAGCGAGACTAAACGTAAAAGCTTTTTATCCAAAATTCAAAAAAATGCAGAGAGGCTCAATTCACTTGTTGAGGACCTTCTTGTCTTAGCTAAATTGGAAAAGCCCAAAACTACATTGTCCAAGGAATCGTTTGATCTTTGTGAGCTCGTTCGAGCAATCGAAGAGGAATTTCTACAGAGAAAAGTATCCTCTCTTCCAAAACTGATCTTAATTTGTCCATCATCAGCGGTCAGTATTCTTGCCGATCGTCAAAAGCTAGTCAGTGTATTTGAAAACCTAATCGACAATGCAATCATACATGCGGAGGGACTTTCTCAAATATCGATTCGCATTCGTGAAAACTCAGAAGATAATTCCATCACCTGTGAAGTGGAAGATGATGGCAAGGGAATTGAGCAGGATGATCAAGAGATGCTCTTTGAGCGTTTTTATCGTGTTGATAAGGGAAGATCACGAAATAGAGGCGGAACCGGACTTGGTTTGAGTATTGCCCGAGAGATTATTGATGCTCATGATGGCGAAATTTCCGTTAAAAGTAAAGTCGAGTGTGGTACGATCTTTTCATTTAAGATTCCTAAATCACTCTAGATTAAGATAAAAGAATACACCAAAGGTACTGTACTCAAAGGCTGAATTTATAATTGTAACATAATTGTAACAATCATGACCCAATTATGTACGATTTGAATGATAAAAAAGAAAGATGTCCTATACAAAGCCATCAGCCCTTATAAAATTTATTATTCGAAAATTTTCCTATTTGCTTGGAGTAGTAGCCGCTGTTCATTTCGGCAACGGTCAAAATAGTAGCTACGATCAAATTTGGGACAAGGTTGTGCTCTATGAAAATGAAGAGAATTCATGGATCAGCAAGTTTTGGCTCACGGGCAGGCTTCAAGGTGAATATCATAGTTTTGAAAATGAAATATCTCCAGCACTTGATCATGATGATTATGATTGGAGAAGGTTTCGATTCGGTTTCAAAGCAACATTTTGGGGAGACATAACACTGCACTCGGAGGCAGACCTTGGCTTGGAGAACGAAGGAAGGCCACTATACAACGACTTAACCGATACTTATTTTTCATGGTCCACGGATCATGGGATAAAATTTAAAGTAGGCAAACAATCAGCTCCTTTTACATTGGACGGCTCGACATCCTCAAAAAAATTATACACACTTGAAAGGAGCAAAATTGCCGGAAATATTTGGTTTGGTCAGGAGTATTTTCCTGGTATTTCCTTATCAGGTTCCAAAAGCGAGATTGATTATTTTGCCGGATTATATTCCAGCGACAACAAGCCAGAATTTGATGGAGCTTTCAAATACGGTCAATTCGGGATCTTATCGCTGGGCAGAGACTATGCTGATAAATTTAATTTAGAAAAATCTTACTTCCGCTTAGACTTCATGTTCCAAGAAGACGATGGAAATGACGAAGTAGAAGACTTTAATGACTGGAATGGAGCCTACTCGTTAGTAACTAAATGGGAAAATAATGCTTGGTACTTTTGGACTGACCTGAGCTTTGCGGACAGAAAAGATGGTGATGTTTGGGGTATTCAGTTGATGCCTTTTTATGATATCACTGACAAGACTCAGGTCATTTTCTGTTATACCCACCTTGAAAGCTCAGGAGACGATCAATTACGAGCAAGTCGATGGGAAGATAGACTCGATCGTGGTGCATACCGTGGAGATGACCTTACCGAGTACTTTTTTGGGTTGAATCACTTTTTTTATGGTCACAAACTAAAATGGCAAAATGGTCTGCAATATACCGAGCTCGAACAAGATGGCACAAAAGAATATGAAGGTTGGGGATTTACCACTGCATTTCGTATAAGCTGGTAAACAAGGAATCATTAAAATTTACTCTAAATAAAATTTATTATGGCTAATGTAACAACTTGGGAATTTATTGTAGGCTTCTTATACATACTTGGTGGACTGGGTATTTTTCTTTTTGGAATGCGGGTGATGAGCGAAGGTATTCAAAAAGTGGCTGGAGAAGGAATGCGAAGAATTATGGCGACTATGACCCAGAACCGGTTTTTCGGTCTGGCCACGGGGTTGTTGGTCACCTGTTTGGTACAATCGTCTTCAGCTACCACTGTAATGGTGGTCAGCTTTGTAAATGCACAATTACTTACTCTGATGGAGTCGATTGGTGTGATCATGGGAGCAAACCTTGGTACCACCTTAACCGGTTGGATTATTGCAACCATAGGAAAGTTTAGTTTATCCAAAATTGCTCTGCCGATCATTGGTATCGGATTACCGCTCGTATTTATGAGCAAGCCTAAATTCAAGCATACTGGAGAGTTCCTCGTTGGTTTTGGCTTATTATTTTTTGGACTCAGTGAGTTAAAAAATGCAGTTCCTGATGTTAAAAGTTTACTTAAGAGTTCAGATCCTGGAGATCAATTATTGGTTCAGGATATTCAAGGATTTATTGAACAACTTAATAGCTATGGTTTTGGCTCAGTCATTATTTTCCTAATTATCGGAGTCTTTCTTACAATTTTGGTGCAGTCCTCTTCCGCCGCTATGGGTATAACGATCATTGTTGCGATAAATGGTTGGATTAATTTTGAGATCGCTGCCGCTATTGTTCTTGGCGAAAATATTGGTACAACAGTCACTGCTTGGCTGGCCTCATTAGGTGCAAATATTAATGCAAAAAGAGCTGCACGGGCACACTTTATTTTCAATATAGCGGGTGTCTGCTGGATGTTACTTCTTTTTTATCCCTTTATTGGCATGCTTGATCAGATTATGCCGGGTGCTATCTACACTGAAGATGTTACCCAAGTGGAGGCAGTTGCTTATCTCGAAGATAATGATTTTGTTGGTGAGCCAACCGAGAGTGATCTTGCCAAAGCCAAGAAAGCCATCGTCGATAAGAATATTCCTTTGCACTTATCGCTTTTTCATACGCTTTTTAATCTTGCTAATATAGCTCTTTTAATTGGGTTTGCTCCCCACTTAAGTCGATTAGTTGAGCGGTTGGTAAAGCCAATGACCCATGATGGTACTGCCCCGAAACCGGGGAGCTTGGCTTCCCTCCATTACGAAGGGTCCGGTGTGCTACCTAAAACAGGTGAACTTAACCTCGCTCTGGTCGAAGCCGAAATTGATCGGTTGGCGGCCATCACTCGCTATATGTTTGAAGGGTTTGTTGAGGTATTTGAAAGTCCGGATGTAGATAAGAGTGACCTCATAAAAGAACTTAAGGAACTAGAAGAGAAATGTGATGATCTGGCGTTTGAAATTACTCAAACCTTAATTTATTGTACTACGGAGAGCCTAGCTGGGGAACGAGCCCTTCGTGTTACCTCGCTTCTTCGTGTTACCGGTGAGCTTGAGGATATCGGTGACTGTTGTCACCGCCTAGTTCAACTAGCGCATCGAAAGTACCGAAAGAACCGAGTATTACCTCAGGAAACTCTTCGTGAGATCAAAGTCTTTTCCGAGCAGATTCTTGATTTCATGGAATTGTATCAAACCCACCTTAAGGATGGAAGTATTCCAGATATTGAAAAAGCTGAAATGATTGAGGACCGTATCGATGCTTCCAGAAAATCTTTACGTAAAAACGCAGTTAAAAGAATGCAGGATAAAGAGAATTTAAAGGCCGAAATGATCTATGTCGATATACTGAATGAAATGGAAAGTATTGGAAACGATGCTCTCAATGTGGTTCAAGCTCTCAATCATGTGGTCTGATTATTTTTAATAAGGTAATTCTTTCATACAGCTTGCCTTCTCTATGCCTTTTGTTGAAAAAAGGGGAAGATGAGTTTGCTTAGGGTTAAACAGTTAAAAAAATCATTTTCTTCTCCTGAGGGAGAAAATATTAATGTGGTGGATGTTGATAACTTCGAGTTAGCTGCATCCGAGTTTTGTGGAATGCGTGGAGAAAGTGGTTCAGGCAAAACTACATTTTTGCATCTTCTTGCAGGAATCTTATCACCGGATGATGGCTTAATTGAACTTGAGGGAAAAAATACGGTACAGATGAATAACTCAGAGAAAGATTCATTGCGAGCTGGTACAATTGGTTATGTTTTCCAGTCTTTTAATCTTCTTCAAGGCTTTAGTTGTTTAGAAAATTTGAAATTAGCAATGTCATTTGGATCGAATGATGATGAAAGTTTTGCAGAGGATTTACTTATAAAAGTGGGGTTAGCTCATCGCCTCTCACATAAACCCGGTCAGCTTTCTATTGGTCAACAGCAAAGAGTTGCCTTAGCGAGGGCACTTGTAAATAAACCAAAATTAATTCTTGCTGATGAGCCGACTGGTAATCTTGATTCAAAAAATGCTATAAATGCTATAAATTTACTTTGTGAGCTTTGCCAAGAGACTGATACTGCTCTTCTTTTGGTTAGTCATGACGAAAGAGTAGTTTCTAATTTTGACCGACAAGTTGACTGGAATGAAATTAATAACACTGATTCAAAGGGGTAGACTAGAAAGATAATTTTTAAATGATAAAACGATGTAAAAATCTTTTTTCTTTGTCTTTTCGGGGAATAAGGCAATTTCTCTTTTCTTCCCTTATTGCATCTCTTTCAATTGCGATGGCAGGCGGTTTATTTTTAAGTACATGGAAAATAAAGGAGGGAGCTCAAAACTCATTCCGCCATTCCTCCAGTGGATTTGATGCAGTTTTAGGGGCTAGGGGGTCAAAATTACAATTAATTCTTAACGCGATTTTCCATTTAGAAGCTTCTCCGGGAAACCTGGATTGGGAGCAATATGAACTTATTAAGAATTCTCCGGGGGTAAAATCGGCATACCCTCTGGCTGTTGGTGATAATTATATGGGCTTTCGAATTGTTGGGACCACACCCTCTCTTCTTACTGAGCACGAATGGCAAGAAGATAAACGGTATGAATTAAATCCGGGGGGGCGGGTTTTTTCTGAATCAAATAAAGAGGCTGTTGTCGGAAGTTTTGTTTCTTCTAGGTTAGGATTAAAAGTGGGTGATATATTTCACCCTTATCATGGTTTAACTTTTAATGAATCCAGTAAGCACGATGATATTTATGTGGTGGTCGGTATTTTAAGTGCAACTGGTACGCCCGCGGACAAAGTAATTTGGGTACCAATCAAAGGAATACAGCATATGGATGGACATGCGAGTGAGTATGCCAACTCTGTTAGTGCCGTCCTTGTAAAATTAAAAGGGATTGCTGTGGGAATGGAATTATCAATGAAATACAATAGGCAGGGAAATCAGGCTACTCTTGCTTGGCCTATTGCGCCCACTCTCGCTAATTTCTTTAAACGTTTAGTATGGTTTGAAGAGATTCTAAAAGCGATTGCGTACTTGATCGCATTGATGTCTAGTTTGATTATTTTAGCCACATTGCGTAATTCAATGAATGAAAGAAAGCGTGAATTTGCCATTTTGCGATGCTTAGGAGCAGGTAGAAGTTTTGTTACACAAGTTGTGCTTGGACAGTCCTTAATTATTGCTGTGGTAGGCGCACTGGGCTCATTCCTGATTTATTTTTTAACAAGTTCCCTCGCTTCCTATTTTATAAGGAAGGAAACTGGAGTCATGCTTGAAGCAATTACTTTGGATTTAAACTCATGGTATGTTTTTCTTTCCATTATTTTTCTAGGTTTGGTAAGTGGAATTCCGCCTGCTATTTCTGCTTATCGTTTTGATATAAGTGAAAATTTACAGCATACGACCTAAACTTATAATTTTCTCCTCTTCTTTCTATTTACAAAATTTCGTTTAAATACCTTGCGGGAATTAACAACATAATTAGGTTCTTTTAGATTATGCAGAACCCTTTTATTGCTCAAATTATTTTCTGTATCTTTATTTTTTCAAGTTGTTCAGAAGATAATCGGGATTTGATCCCAGAAAGACTTTTACCTCTTGGCGAACCAATAGTTGGCAAACCTATTATTCCTGTGGAAGCTAATTCAACTGTTAAACAACAAAGTTTGTTACAACCGGATTTTAAAGGTGCAGAGGCCAATAGCAGCAAATTTTCCAATGAACGAATTATTGAAGAAGGTCTAGTGGTTAATGGTGTGCCAATGCCCAATGAGTTGAATGAAACTATTGAAATAATTCCTAATCTGTTACCACCAATGGAAGAAAATAGTGAGTATAAATTAGTTCCCTTTAGGGATCTCACCAGTTTTGTTTATGAGGTTAATTGGGAATCAGATGGGCAAGATTTTGATTTTTCTGCCTATAGCCAAAGAGTGCCTAAGGAAGTGCGCCAAATAAACGGACTATCCGTTGCGGTAGAGGGTTTTATGATTCCCACGGTGGTAGATGAAAATAATAAAGTAAAAGAGTTTCTTTTACTACCTGACCAGATGAGTTGTTGCTTTGGGCAAAGCCCGGAGGCTAATGGATGGGTAGTCGTTACAGCCCCAAACGGAGTTGAAGTGCTAATGGACGAAGTAATCCGTGCAACAGGTAGTTTGCGAGTGGAAGAAAGATGGGATGAAGAGTTTTTTGTAGGTCTCTACCATCTTACCTGTGATGAAATTACAGGGCCTTCACTGTAGAAAACCCAGTAAGTTATTTGGGGTTATTTTTTGGATTCTGATTCAGTCTTTTTTACCGACCCAACAGACACTTTTTTCATAACATCAGGATCATCGACAGAACCATTGTCTGTTCTTGACCCTAGTTTGATTTTATCAACAAACTCCATTCCTTCAACTACTTGTCCCCAGACTGTATACTGGCCATCCAAGAAGGATGAATCATCAAAACAAATAAAGAACTGACTATTGGCACTGTCTGGACTCGATGACCTAGCCATCGAACATGTACCTTTGGTGTGTTTACGATCGTTGAACTCTTCTTTTAAATCAGGTAGATCCGATCCTCCTGTACCCACTCTTCTTTTACTGAAGTCTTTGGAATTTCCATATTCAACATCTCCAGTTTGAGCCATAAAACCTTCAATCACACGATGGAAAACAACCCCGTCATACTTTCCTTCACTGGCTAACTTTTTGATTCTTTCAACATGCTTTGGAGCATCGTCCTTAAATAATTCAATCACAACTTTTCCATCTTTAAGTTCAATGATTAATGTGTTTTCTGGATTTAACTTTTCTGTTTTAGCTTCTGACATGGCAAAAGGAAGCAGGAACACGAGTAACGCGAAATACTTCTTCATAGTTTAATGATTATGGTTAGATTAAAGGTGAAATTTGAGTTTTTATATCAACTCAAAATGAGGCTTTGGTAAAGAGTGAAATTAAAATTACCTTATATTAATTGTGTTATAGGTCGCCCTTTATCGGAAAGGGTAAAAGGCCGCCTTGTTGGAGAGTATA